>Ga0209636_10001314_pt1 | contig 24889 bp, 19 predicted proteins | sample DeeMarSWOR152_54_FD_187464 | JGI IMG/M metagenome (GOLD analysis project Ga0209636, IMG submission 187464) | Marine sediment microbial communities from White Oak River estuary, North Carolina - WOR-1-52-54 (SPAdes) (version 2) | ecosystem: Environmental > Aquatic > Marine > Intertidal zone >...
ATACCAGGAACTTCAGCCGAGAGAATGAGAGCATGTTCAGTTTCGTAGATATCAATCGATGGAGTCCAGGTCCCTGAAAACAATTCCTTTTCTTCTCCTCGAGTGATAAAAGCCTCTTCAAAAAGTCTATTCATCTTTTCTCTTAAGGTCATCAAGTCCCTAAAAGGGTCCCATCTGATAATAGCCATATCTAAACCTCCTAATATCTTAGTCTATATATAATATAATATATGAGTATATCTTTGTCAAGTATTTTATGTGAATTTTTAAAATTATCTAAAAAATACGCTATTTCTTATTTTGAACCTTTTACAAGGACTGTAGCCTCCCCTTTTAGAGTCTTTCCGCTCAATTTTTCAATAAGCTCTTCGATGCGCCCTCTCAGGAATTCTTCATGAATTTTTGTCATTTCTCGGGCAATCACTGCTTCTCGGTTTCCGATGACTTCCTTGATGAATTCAAGGAAAAACAGTATTTTCCTTGAGGGAACGTAAAAAACAAGGGTCGACTCTTCGGTTTTTAAGGACTTGAGCAATTTTCTTGTTTTTTCTTTTTTGGCGGGAGGAAAACCTATAAAAAGAAACCTATCGGTGGGAAGTCCAGAAGCCGTCAAGGCTGCGGTAAGTGCGGATGCTCCCGGGATGGGAATGAGCTTGATTTCCTCCCTAATAGCTTCTCTGATTAACAGGTAGCCAGGGTCTGATAGCCCTGGAGTGCCTGCATCCGAAACCAAGGCCACATCTTTTCCTTCCTTGAGGAGGTTTATTATAAGGGGGATTTTTTGCCTTTCCTTGGGCTGAAAATAACTTATGAGTCTTTTCTTTAAGTTGTGTTTGTTTAATAGTTTTTTCGTCTGACGGGTATCTTCGCAGGCTATAATGTCGACCTCACCCAAAATCCTCAGGGCCCTGAAGGACAAGTCCTCTAGATTTCCGATAGGGGTGGCGACGACAAAGAGGTTCCCCCTTGGTTTTCGACCTGCAGGTTGTTCTGTCATCAAGATGACTCGCCTACTACAAAGAATGGTGTGATCTTATGGCCAAATCTATTAGGTGCTAGCTGAATATTCTACAGAGAATCGTCTATTTATCCCAGTCATAAGGATAAAGAAAATCATGGCCTACAGTGCGGGCAGAGATTTTAGGAATAGGGGGCATTTTTCTCTTGAATTCAGATTTTTTTATGAGGTTGATAATTTTTCCGACTGTTTCCTTTTTATATCCTGCGCCTATGACCTCTTTTTTGGAGACCATCTGGTCAACCAACATGAACAGTATTTTATCGGCTTCCTCGTAGGTCAGGCCGAGCTCTCCTTCGTCTGTTTGTCCGGTCCAAAATCCAGCGCTCGGCACTTTTTTGAGGATATTCTCTGGGACTCCCAGGTATTGGCCGAGCTGCTTTATCTGGGTTTTATATAAATCCCCAAGGGGATTTATGCCGCAGGCTGTGTCTCCGTAGATTGTCCCGTAACCCAGGAGCAATTCAGTTTTATTGCTCGTTCCCAGGACTATGGCTTTCTCCCGGGCAGAAAAATCATACAGGATGGACATCCTCTCTCTCGCCATTTTGTTTCCTTTGATGATTTTGTCTTCAGTCGGATATTTTGAAAAGTAAGCATCGACCATAGGAGTAATATCGATGATTTTCCACTGAATCTTCAGCAGGGTAGCAGCGTTCTGGGCATCCTTCACGTCCTGGTGGAACATTTTTTGGTAAGGCATTATGAGAGCGATGACGTTTTTTGGGCCCAAGGCTTTGGTGGCGAGAAAGGCGCACACAGAAGAATCAAGGCCCCCTGAAAGGCCAAGCACTGCCTTTTTATAGTTGAATTTCGATAATTCTTCCCTGATAAAGCGGGTTAATATTTTCTCGACAAATGGTCCGTTAATCTTCATACTCTCTGACAATCCTTTTTAGAGCTTCAAGGATGATTTCTGGTTTATCATCCCGTTTGTAAGGCCATCTTTTCCGGACTTTCCTTATCTCATGCATATCAATTTCTTGCAAGATAAAATCTGGTTCGAGATAAGCGGCCTTGGTTAATAATTTACCCCAGGGATCGTAGATGAAAGACCCTCCAGAAAAGACTGCACCATTCTCAAAACCCACTCGGTTGCCGTAAACAAGAAAAACTGTTGAAAATCGCGAGATGGTCTCTCCCATCAGTTCCCACATCTGGCTGGTTTCAAAACTTTCGTTCTTGGAGACGCCTCTTCCTGGGGCAGCGCTGAGGACAATCATGATTTCTGCTCCACCAGCAAAGAGTAGATAACTGGCTCCGTAATGAAGAAAATCCCGACAGATCATCATTCCCACTTTGCTGAAGGGAGTGTTGAATGTTTTTATGTTTTTTCCTTGAGCAAAGAACTTTCCTTCCTCGAACATTCCTGAGGTGGGAAGAAATACTTTTCGATGGATATGAAGGATTTCTCCTCCTGAAAAGAAGGCAGCTGAGTTGTAAAACAGGCCTTTTTCTTTTTCTTCCACAAAGCCAAGAACAAAGGATATGTTTCTACTCAGAGATTTGAACTTTCTAAAGTAAGAATCATTTATAGGGATTATGGCCACTTCTTCGACCAAATCTTTTAAGTTGTAACCTGTCAAACTGAGCTCTGGAAATATGAGAATGTCGACTTTGTTCTTTCTTGCTTTTTCGATATAGTCTAGATGGAGCTCGAAATTTCTTTTTACGTTTCCTAAATGTGGAGAAATTTGGGCGATCCCAATTTTCATGTCTGGAAAATTAACATAATTTTCTGTCGTTTGCAATTTCTTTAGTGTTGAGATTCGAAAATGAATTTGAAAATTTGAACTAATTCCGCTATATTATACCTGAATAGGGAAAGTGAATCATATCGGCTATCATCTTCGAGATATCTACTTTAACAAGAAGAGTGGCTTACTTAAGTTCTCTCATGGGAATATCAATAAAACTCTTTGCTTTCAGGACAGCAATTTAATCTTTGCTAAGACCAATCAACCTGAAGAGAAATTAGGGGAAGTCTTGTATAAATTGGGTAAGATTTCAAAAGAGATCTATTCGAAGATTGATCTCTATATAAAGCCAGGAGAGAAATTGGAAGATAGTTTGATTAATCAAGAATTGATTTCCAAGAGGGATTTGTATGATGGCTGGGTTTATCAGATGAGAGAAATTGCCTTGAATATTTTCCCTCTTTTTAAGGGCAAATTTGAATTTGAACCTATGGAGGCTTTCAAAGAACAAGAATTTGAATCGATTATAAGCATCCCCTTGCTGATTGAGGACGGTGTTAGGGGAATGATATATCATCCGGCCATAAAAGAATTTTTAGAAAAGAAGATTCTTTCTCGTAAAAGAAAAGGCCACTTATATCTTTTGAAAAAAGAAGAGAAAGATATCCTATATCTGATAGACGGCAAAACGAGTTCTGAGGAAATTCTTGATTCTACAGGATACAATCCTGATTTCTTCTGGAAAAGTCTCTACCTCTTGTACTGTTTAAATTTTACTGATTTTGTTGTCGAAAAAGAGATTGAAGAAGAAAAGGTAGGCGAAATAAAAAAACCTCCTGCTGTAGAAGAGATGAAAGAAGAGGAAGTTGAAGCACCTCCTCCAAAAGAAGAGGAGAAGGTAGAGGAAATTAGGGCAGCACCAGAGGAAGAAGAGGTAAAAGTCGAGGAAGCTAGGGAGGGTCCCCCGGTTGAGAAAGAGGAAGAGAAAATCGAGGAAGCTCCTCCAATAGCAGAAGAAGTAAGAGAAGAGGCAGGAGAGGAAGAAGGAAAGGAAGAAGAGAAAGAAGAAGAGGAAGCCAAGGTTGCTCTTTCGGAAGAGGATAAGGAGCGTTTAGCAGAAGTGGAAGCTCTGGCTGAAAAACTCTCTTCTTTGGATTATTATCAAATTTTTGATGTTTCCAGAGGTGCTTCGGAGAGTGAGATAAAGAAAGTCTATTTTGATATGGCGCGAAAATATCATCCTGATTCTTTTGAGCGAGATCTTCCTCCGGAGTTGAGGAAGAAAATTGAAGATGTATTTGACGTGATCACAAAGGCTTACGAGACTTTGATGGATAAAGAGAAAAGAGATGAGTATGACGAGGCAACTGAACTTCCCGCAGAAGAGGAGGAAGAAGATCTTTTAAAGAAGGCAAATATCAGATTTCGCCAGGGTAAAACTCTCTATAATCGGGCAAGATATGATGATGCCGTGATTCTCCTGGAAGAGGCTGTCCGGTTGAGGCAAGATAAAGGAAGCTTCTTTCTATTACTTGCCCTTACCGAGTCAAAAATACCTTCCCTGGTAACAAAGGCCGAGCATGACTTCCTGAGAGCGATAGAGTTGGAATCCTGGAATCCAGAATGTTTTATTGGGCTAGGCTTATTCTATAAGCAGCAAGGATTTCGAGCCAGAGCTAAGAAGCAGTTTAATAAAGCCTTAGAAATTGACCCAGGGCACAGCGTTGCTCTTAAGGAATTGGCTGAAATTTCCGAGGAGGAAGGAAAGAAAAAAGGCAAAGGGCTTTTCTCTTTTGTTCAGAAGAAACTAAAGAAATAATCAAACTCTTTACAATCTGTTTAATCCTTCTTGACAAGTTTCAGCAAATCTTTTTCTGCTATTGCTTTGATGCCAAGCTTTTTTGCTTTTACAAGTTTGGATCCTGGAGATTCACCTGCGACCAAATAATCAGTTTTACTGCTCAACGACGAGGAGACTTTGCCTCCTGAGGCTTCGATGAGTTCTGCGGCTTCCTCTCGAGTCAGGCTTTCGAGCTTCCCCGTCAAAACAAATGTCTGGCCAGCGAGTGGAAGGTCTTCTCTTCTTTCGGCTTCCTGGTAGGAGAAGTTAAGCGAGGCTTCTTTGAGTCTGTTTATGAGCTCGATATTTTCAGGCTGCTTAAAGAAGAAAACAATACTTTCCGCCACTTTGGATCCCACATCTTCAATTTGAACGAGTTCTTCTAAAGATGCCTGCCTTAGGTTTTCTAAATTTTTAAAATGGGATGCCAAGGCCTGGGCCGTTCGTTCTCCCACGTATCTTATCCCCAAAGCGTAAATCAGTCTGTCCAAGTTTCTTTGCTTTGTTTTTTCTATCTCGTCCAGCAAGTTTTGGGCGCTTTTAGCTCCCATTCTCTCTAATCGAACCAAATCTTCGTGTTTCAAAGAGTAGAGATCTGGAATTTTCCGGATGAGCTTCTTTTCTAAGAGCTGGTCGACTAAAGCCTCGCCCAAGCCCTCAATATTCATGGCTCTACGCCAAGCGAAGTGAAGGGTTGATTCTTTTATTTTTGCCGGGCAGGAGGGATTGATGCAGCGAGAGATCGCTTCTCCTTCTGGCTTGAAGGTTGAGGAATGACACACGGGACAGGAGGAAGGCCAGGAAAGCTTCTTTTCTTTACCTGTTCGTCTTTCTTTCATGACTGAGACGACCCTGGGAATGACATCACCGCTTCTCTCAATCAAAACAGTATCACCTATCCTGATATCTTTTCTTTTGATTTCATCCTCGTTGTGGAGGGTAGAGCGGCTGATAGTGATTCCAGAAAGCCGGACAGGCTCGAGTAGAGCCACTGGCGTTAGGGCTCCCGTGCGCCCGACTTGAATGATAATATCATTTATTTTGGTTGTAGCCTGCCGAGCTGGAAACTTGAAGGATATGGCCCAGCGGGGAAACTTGGCTGTAAAACCGAGCTGCTTTCGTTGCTCCGTGGAATTCACTTTAACAACGACTCCATCCACATCATAGTCTAAGCGCTCTCTTTTTTCTTGCCATTCATCATAAAAAGAAATAACCTCATCAAGGTTGGCGCAATGATAAGTGATTGGGTTAGTCTTGAAGCCCAAGTCTTGAAGTGTCTTCAAATTTTCCCATTGAGTCGGCATCTCATCGTCTTTGATGAAAATGTAATAGAGGAATAAATCTAGACGGCGGGAGGCGACTTCCCTGGGATCAAGGGTCCTAAGAGATCCAGCAGCGGCATTCCGCGGGTTGGCGAAGAGGGGCTCGTCTTTCTTTTCTCTCTCTCTATTGATTTTTTCGAAGGATTCAAAGGGAAGATAGATTTCTCCTCTGACTTCGATTTCCTCAGGATTGCTTATCTCAAGGGGAAGACTCCTGATGGTTTTTACATTGGCGGTGACATCGTCTCCCCTTAGGCCGTCCCCTCGGGTCACGGCCTGGTAGAATTTACCTTCCCTGTAGATAATAGAAATTCCCAGGCCGTCTATTTTGAGTTCGGCCACGTATTCTATCTTCTGAGAAGGGAGTAATTTTTGAATTCTCTCTTCAAATTCCCTCAGCTCTTCTACACTATAACAGTTATCCAGACTCAGCATGGGAGTGCGATGCTGGACTGATACAAAGCCTTCGAGAGGTTGTTCTCCAACTCGCTGGGTGGGAGATTCAGGAGTGATTAATTCAGGGAATTCTTCCTCGAGTTCTTCAAGTTCCTTAACCAGCAGGTCGAACTCATAATCAGAAATCTGAGGGTCATTATCGACGTAGTATTTTTTTTCGTGGTGACTTATCTCCTCTCTTAGCTTTTTTATTTTTTGGGTGGCCTGTTTAAGAGAGAGAGATTTTTGCACCAGCTATCCCAGGAATTAAGAAAGTAATTGAGATATTTATCTCTGTTTTAATCTATTTTCAGTCTCTTCAAGGAGCTTGTTGAATTTTTGGACAATAACGTTCTGCTCCGCCTCAATTTTCTTGATCTTTGTTTCTAAAGCCTCGATGTCTTTCAGCCAGCTTTCAATCTCTTTCTTCTCTTTTGCGCTCAATTCATCTTCGTTTTTATCTCCGAAATTCTCATTGAAGAGTTCAGTCATTTCTTCCAGTTTTTTGCTTAGTTCTGTAAGTTCCTTGACTTTTTCGTTGTAATTCCCAGCTTCCCTGGAATGGAAGAATAAACTTTCAGCTAGGGCTCTGGCTTTTTCTGAGTTTGAGGGAGAGAGGAAGCTGGCTTCGAGCAGATATTGGATGGCTTCTTGTGAAACGGAAGGGTCTTTCTTGCCATTTTCCGCCAGGATGATTCCGATGTAGAAAGCGACTTCTCCTGACCTCTGCTGGGCGTATACTTTCTTGAAGGGAACAAGAGCCTCATTCTTCTTGTTGTTTTTGAAGAGAGTCTTAGCGTAAAAGGAGCCGCTCTCATAGTCTCCTAAGATCTTATAAGCAACTCTGAAGGCTTCTTCTGCATCTTTATAAAACTTGAATTTATATAACGCTTTTCCTACATTTTTCAGATCTTTTCCGATTTGAGGGTTCCTGAGAATATCATAAGAATTTATGTATGAACTGACAGCGCCTTTGAGTTGCTTTGCTTTTTCTTGGGCTTGAGCATGAGTGTAGTAACCCGCCCCCATGAGCTTATTCCATTGGTCGGCATTGGTGGTGGCAGATTTTTTATCTTTGTTCACTCGCGACAACTCCACGACTTTCATGGCGTAGTTCTTTGCTTTTTCCAGGTTCTTTTCCTGTTTCGTGTAGATTGTGGAGAGGACAAAGAGAACTTGAGTTTTGGTGAAGTCATCCAACCCGCCCAAAAGTAGAGCATTTTCACCGTAATCTATAGCATCGTTCAGGTTACTGGTCTGTGAACTCAAAATGCAAAGATTGGCGTAAGCATAATTTTCGTACTGGGTTCCCTGTCCTTTGTATTTATTGATGTAGTTCTGGAGAAGTTGGATTTTCTGGGCAAGAGTCGGAGCTCCCATTGCCTGGAGGTAAGCACTATGAGCTTCATCATTTTGGCTGAGCGCTAGGCTTGAGATGAAGAAGGTTAAAGCTAGTGTGATCAGCACTGTTTTTTTCATTTTCAACCTCGCATAAAAATTGATAGCATAATAATAATCGTTTTTAAAAATGTCAATATGTCTGTCTGCAAATGCACAATTATTATGATAGCAAAAAATATGCCAGATTGGAAGACCTATACTTCTATATAGCTATATAGGGGACGGTTCTATTTTTTAATTCTTGCGTCTATCTCATGCTGCTAGACTTTCTATCTTCAAAAAATAGAACCGTCCCCATCTTATACACATCGAAGTAAATTTTTGGACATTTTTCATAACATTATATAGAATTAAAAAAAATAATGCCTGAAAAGCAATTTGGCATCCATTTTTTAGATAAAGTCAAGAAACCTTTGCGGCAAAATATCAATCTCGGTGATTATTCAAGCTTCAGAATCGGGGGAAAAGCAGATTATTTTTTTGAAGCCACTTCTATTGATGAACTCAAGAAAGCGATACTTTTGGCCCGGGAGTATCCTCTTCCTTATTATCTTATAGGCGGGGGCTATAATATTCTCTTCGATGACAACGGGTATCGAGGTCTTATCATCAGAAACATGGTTATTGGAGTAAAGATGCGGGGAAAGGAGAAAGTCGAAGTTCTTTCGGGCACCTCTTTGAGGCAACTTATTCAATTTTTATCAGATAGAGGTCTGACTGGACTTGAATTCCTGGCTGGAATTCCTGGAACAATAGGAGGGGCTATCTCCGGCAATGCTGGCGCTTTCAATAAGAGCATTGGCAATTTTTTAACAGAAGCATTTCTTCTTGATAAAGAAGGAAAAGAGGTTCAAGTTCAGAAGGATTACTTCGCCTTCAGTTATCGTAAGAGCCAGCTTAGGGAAAAACAGGCTGTTCTTTTAAAAGCTGTGTTTATGGTGCAGGAGGGGGATAAAAACAAAGTCAAAGAGTCTATAGAGGAAAATTTGAAGATAAGAAAGAACAAGCATCCCTCGGAAGAAATTGCCTGTGCTGGTAGCTATTTTAAAAATCCCGTTTTACCCGACGGAAAGAAAGTTTCTGCAGGCTTCCTTTTGGATCAAATCGGGGCCAAAGGCCTGAGAGCTGGGCGCGCAGCCGTTTATCCAGGGCATGCAAATTTTATCGTTAACCTGGATAAAGCTTCGGCTAAAGATGTTCTTTCTCTGGCCCAAGAGCTCAAAGAGAGAGTCAAAGAGAAATTCAAGGTTGAGCTTGAGGAAGAAGTTATTTTTCTTCCGGCCACATCTCCAATGACCTGAATTTCCCAGGGGATTTATTTCTATTTGCTTTACCCAGAGCTAGGTTTGTGACGCACAATCTGGAAATTCCCTGAAAACATTTAGGGCTTTTTCTAAGGCTCGTAATCTTTCATTATGACTATTCTTGTCAGCTACCCCTTTATGTTAAATTATTTTACATTCAGTAAAGTTTCTTCTCATTTTTCCTGATTGACTTTAATTTTTTAGAGTGATATGAATTATAGCGCAGGTCAGCAACTGAAGATCAGACAAAAAATAGAGAGAATAGGAAAATGTAAATTCCTGTCCCTATACTTGGTATGAATTGACTATTTATTTATTTATAAATATTATTTTATAGTTAATTAGACATAGAGGGTTAGCGCAAACCATGGAATGTCCCAAATGTCATTTTGAGAATCCGGATGATTCCAATTTTTGTGCAAAATGTGCAACTAAGCTTCCCTATGCAGATGAAGTCTCTGTTTCGCGGACCAAGACTTACGAAATACCACCCCAAGAATTCACTAGAGGAAGCATTTTAGCTGGCCGTTACGAGATCATTGAAGATTTAGGAAGGGGCGGGATGGGTAAAGTCTACAAGGTTTTTGATAAAGATATTAATGAAAAAGTGGCTTTAAAACTCATAAGACCTGAAATCGCTTCGAATGAAAAGACTATCGAGCGCTTCCGGAACGAGCTGAAGATGGCGCGTAAGATCTCTCACCGAAATGTCTGTCGTATGTTTGATCTTGGAAAAGATAAAGAACACCAATACATTACCATGGAATATGTAGACGGTGAGGATCTAAAAAAATTCATTCGAATGATGGGACCATTGACTGCCGGAAAAGCGGTTTTCATAGCAAAGCAGGTGTGCGAGGGACTTGCGGAAGCCCATCGTTTGGGAATCGTTCACCGGGATTTAAAGCCGCACAACATCATGATTGATAGGGAAGGCAATGCCCGGATCATGGATTTTGGTATAGCTCTTTCCCAAGAAGGCAAAGGAATCACGGATTCAAGGGTGACCATCGGAACTCCTCAGTATATGTCGCCTGAGCAGGTGGAGGGAAAAAAGGCAGACCAGCGTTCGGATCTCTATTCTCTAGGAGTCATGCTGTTTGAGATGACCACTGGGAAAGTGCCTTTTGATGGAGATACAACTCTGAGTATTGCGCTCAAACACAAGATAGAGGCACCTCGAGATCCGAAGGAGTTCAATGCCCAGATACCTGAAGCTCTGAGCAGGTTAATCCTGAAATGCATGGAAAAGGACCCAAAGAAGAGGTATCAGAGCGCAGAAGAACTCTGCTCAGAGTTAATCAAGATAGAGGAAGAGCTTCCCACTGAAGCAAGGGTTCTCTCAAGGATAAAACTTTGGTTTGGAACCTCAAGAAAGCGCATTCAATTCTCCAGAATCCTGAGAATCCTTTTTATTATGACCCTCATCTTGATTGCTGGTTATTTCTTCTATGATCAAATTCTGAAGAAGACAGGAGAAATGAAGTGGAAAAATTCTATCATCGTGCTCCCTTTTAAGGATTTAAGTCCGAGCAAAGATCAAGAACCTTTATGTCTTGGCGTAACTGATGCGATTATTCGAAATCTTCATGCCTTCCCTGAATTGAGAGTAGTTGGCCTGACGACTGCTTTGACCTATCAAGATTCGAATAAAGGCGTGAAGGAAATTGGTGAAGAATGTAAAGTGACCAACATCCTAGAGGGCACAATTCTCACAGAGATGGATCACATTTTTATAACTACTCAGCTAAACAGTGCTGACGACGGCTCTGTCATCTGGACATTTAGTGATAAAAAGCAACGTAAAGGCGTTTTAGAGCTTCAAGATGAAATTTCCAAATCTATAGCCAAGACTCTAGGAGTTCGGCTTGTTGAGAAAAGATACGCTACTATTAAAAGAAAAGTACCGACCAATCTTAAAGCTAATGAATACTACCAATATGGACTGCATTTTGAAATGCGCTATTATGAGTCTAAAGAGAAAAAAGATTTTGAAAACTGTGTGAGAAACTATTCAGAGGCAGTGAAAACCGATCCGAACTATGCCTTAGCCTATTGGCGGTTAGGCAATGTTTATTATATTTGGTATATCGAGGAGGATGATGAGAAAGTTCTTGATTTGACGTACGGGTATTTTCAGAAAGCATATGAAATTGACCCAGATTTACCGGAGGTGAATGCAGGCCTTGGATGGGTCTATTTTAATAAAGAGGACAATGACAGAGCCTATCAATATTTTAAACGGGCCTATGAGACTGATCCGAATAACGCTGAGATTAATTTTCATATTGGTTCTTTTCTCCGAAGCATTGGTTTGTATGAACAAGCCATAAATCATTATTCCAGAGCTTTTGAGTTTGACCCACTACCTTCAGACTTCTCTATGTGGCAAGACCTTCGGGCAAGATGTTACAGCTATATGGGCAAGTTTGAAGAAGCCGCCGATTATATGAAGAAAGCATTGGAAATAAAGCCCGATCAATATCTACATCTCAATTATGCAAGACAACTGATTAATATGAAAAAATATGAAGATGCAGAAATCCAAATATTAAAAGCAAAGGAAATCGCCCCTGACTCTTCTTTTGTTAAACATCATCTTGCCTGGATATTAGCAGCTAAGGGCGAAAAAAAGAGAGCCCTTGAGCTTATTGAAGACGAAGCTCGTACTTTTCATTATCGTATAACCAACATTTATTCCCTCTTAGGAATGAAAGATGAAGCGATCAAGAATATCAAAGAAGGGATAGATAGAGGATTTAAAGAGGTAAAGAGTTATCTTTATTCCTATCCTTACCTGGTAAATAATCCTGGTTATGATAACTTGCGGGATGATCCCCGCTTTCAGGAATTATTGAAAAATGAAAAGGAGAAATACGAAGCAAAATTGAAGAAGTATGGAGATTTATGATCATTCCGAAACCTGTTTATATACGGGAAACTTTTGACTTGACAACTATTTTCTTTTCTTGTAGAGGTTAGAAACGCAGGACGGAAATATATATAGACTCATAAGCAGAGAGGGGAAGATACAGAAATCTTTTCATTCAGGCCAAGCAACTGTCGTCTCTTTATTTTTGAGAAAAGAGATGCCAGATAAAAATACATCTTCAAAAATTTAAAAAAAGGAGGAGAATTTGAAATTTAAAATTTTATCGGGAGTGTTTGTATTTGTTTTCATTTTTACGATTTTCGCAGCAGGAGAGGATTCTCTAAAAGCGAAAACAGAAATGAGAATAACTGGAACTGGATTTAAGAGGCTGGTACAAACGGGAAGATACACAGAAGAAGGCCTTATTAGCATATTTGAGCAGCATAATAGAAATTTAGAGACCTGGTTTAGTGAAGGAAAATTTTGTGAGATAGGGAAATATTTTGGAAAGAAGGGAGTTATCTGGACAGATGAAGGGGCATTTGAAGGAGTTGATAAGATTGGCGATTATTTTAAAAATCTCGAAGGGGCAGAAATTACATTTATAACCAAGCATGTCGTTATAATGGAATTAACAGCAGAACTTAATAAACCTGGACTCCGGTCTGATAAAGACATAGTTGATATTATTTATGTGTACATTGACTTTTCCTTTAATTCGCCAGGTGGCGGCTCTGGCGTGGCCCAAAGATATCATCCTCGTCGTTGTGATATGGATTAGGTAATATTAAGAAGGTCCAAAGCACAAAATCATTTTGTCTTTGCCTTTATCCAGAGAAATTTTGAGGGCGAACAAGGAAGCTATCATTACAGCTTGAATACAAAGAATTGAGCTTGAAGAAGAAGTTATTCTTCTTCCAGCAAGTTCTTTAAGACCTTGTATTTTTCCGGGGGGAGTTTCCTTCTTTTGGCTATCTCCAGCGCTTGGGTAGCAAGACTTCGATAAATTTCAAGATAACCAGGATATTTCCGTAGAGCATCAAGATGCTTCTCTACAGACTCCTGGTCTCCCCTGATAACGGGTCCCGTTAATGAGCTCTCAAGGTCAAATTCTTTTATATTCTGTAAAGTTCCTTGTATTAAAGGCAGGACTATCTCAGAGGCCTGCTTTTCTTCAAATCCTATAAATTTAAGGAGAGACAGAGCAACATCTATAAGCACTATGAAGAAATTGGAAGCGACACTGCAGGCTGCATGATAGAGAGCTTTGTCTTTACTTCTAATAACGATGGAATACCCTCCCAAGTGGCTCGCGATTTTTTCGGCTAACTCTAAAGCCTTCTCGTCTCCCTCCAGGCCAAAATAGATGCCTTCGAATTGCTTAGGTCCACCTTTTTTTTGAGAGAATGACTGGACAGGGTGAAAGGATGCTGTCAAGGCTCCTTTAGCCTTTAAAGGTTTGAGAACTTCAGCCGAAACAAGGCCGCTACAGTGAAATATATGTTTTTCACTCCAGGAAATCGCACTTCCAGCAAGCTCTTTAACGACCTTAGCAATTTCACTGTCAGGCACACAGATGAATATAAGCTTTCCTTGTTCGGCTGCTTGAAGATTATCTGTAAAGGCTTTTCCTTCGCCAATAATTTGCAGGCTTTTTCTTACTGAAGAGAGGGTTCGGCAAGAGAGGGCCTTGATCCTGTATCCTTTTTGGGAGAGGGCGTATCCCAAAGCTGTGCCTAGGTTGCCGGCTCCTATGATGGCCACATCAATCATTTTTTCTTTTGAAAATCTCCAGCCACTGATCGACTTCGAGAGGAGAAGGAGATGATACTTTTTTCTCCTCCTCCTGTGCCTTTTTGGCTTCTTTCAATGTTTTTCCTAACTGTCGGCTAAAATCTTCACAGTTGAGAGTTTTTGCTTTGTTGGCTTGGGCGAAGTTTTTAATTTCTCGGTCAGAGCTGACGACAAAGAATCTCCGGAGATCGGTTTGTTTGAGGATGATATCTTTGATGACTTGGTCTGCATTTTGGTCAGGAGGAGGAAAGAGAACAAGAAATTTTTTTTCCCGATAGGTTTTGAGGGGAAGATTTGGGTCAGGATAACCGTCAAAGACAAGAATTATCTTTGTTCTTTTGAGGCGCTGGAACGTCCGAAGCTTTAAGACCAAGTCATGTTTGGCGCGGGAGTCTTTAACACTGGAGGGGGCTATATGTCCCAAGAGGTTGTTTCCGTCGATTAAATAAGGCACTTTAGACAGATGAATGTAGCAGAGACAATGAATGAAGCTAAAGAGTATATGAATCCCCAGGCTTGAGGATAATGACTTCTGCCAGGTCCCCCACTCGGTTTTTGAATTCTTCTGGATCAGCACTGACGATAGGGAATGTATCATAGTGGACAGGGATAACTTTTTTGGTCTGGATAAATTCCACCGCTTTGGTTGCCGAGGGAACGCCCATCGTGTATCGGTCCCCGATAGGAATGAAACTTAAGTCTGGGCTGAAGTATTCACCGATGAGTTTTAAGTCATAGGATAGGCCTGTGTCCCCAGCATGATAGATTGTCTTCCCGTCCATTTCCACAACCACTCCTGCCGCGTTACCTTTTTCAGCAGAATGGTGAGCAATCACCATGTGCACTTTTACTCCTTTGACTTCCACTGTCCCCCCAATATTCATACCCTCCGTGGTAATTCCTTCAGCTTCAGCATCCACAGCAACTTCATGGATTCCAACCAGAGTTGCCCCAGTCTTTTTGCAGATGGCAAAGGCATCTCCGAGATGGTCACCGTGATGATGAGTAACAATCACCACATCAGCCTCGGCGATTTCATCAGGAGTTGTCGAGGCGACAGGATTTCCGGTCAGAAAGGGGTCTATATAGAGAGTTTTTGAGCCCTTAATCTTGATTGCAGAGTGGCCTAGCCAAGTTATTTCCATTATTTATACCTCCTCTTTGACGATTATATCCTTTAAGAGGCCAAAAGGCTCCCTTGTTTAACTACCCAGGAGGCCAAGTCATCTGCCTTCCGCCCAGCAGGTGAAAGTGGATATGGAAGACGGCTTGTCCCGATTCCTTTCCTGTGTTCAGGACTATCCTGTAACCTTGGTCAGAAATTGCTTTTTCTTCAGCAATCTGGCGAGCCGCCAGGAGCAGTTCAGCCAAAATTCCCTTTTTTTCTTCGGGAATCTCCTTCAAAGAGGCAAAATGCTCTTTGGGAATGATAAGAATATGAATAGGAGCTTGAGGGTCGATGTCTTCAAAAGCTACCAGGCTATCATTCTCGAATACAATCTTCGAAGGGATTTCCTTGTTCACGATTTTACAAAAGAGACAATCTTCCATTGATTCTTGACTCCTATTCTTTGATTCGTTTGATCGAAGCGCCTAATGAACTGAGTTTTCCTTCGATTCTTTCGTAGCCTCGGTCAAGGTGTTCCACTTCATTGATTATGGTTTCTCCACTGGCAATCAGTCCTGCCAAGATTAAGGAGGCTGAAGCCCTCAAGTCAGTGGCGATGATTTCTGCACCGGAGAGCGGAGTTTTTCCCCTTACGATGGCTTTGTCCCCTCTCACTTCAATGTTTGCGCCCAGGCGGAGTAGTTCATTCACATGGGAAAATCTTCTGTCAAAAATGGTCTCGGTTATGATTGATGTTCCCCAGGCCTGCGTCATCAGGACAATGAATTGAGCCTGCATATCTGTCGGAAATCCTGGATAGGGAGAGGTGGTGATATCCTGAGATTTGATCTCAGGACTGCCTATGACGCGAAGAGATTTGTTTTTTATTTCTATTTTGGCTCCTGAATAGCGCAGCTTTTCGACGATTGTTTCAAGATGTTCTGGATTGACGTTGGTCAATTCGATATTTCCGTTAGTCAAGGCCCCGGCAACGAGAAATGTTCCAGCTTCAATGCGGTCGGGGATGATTCCATGAGTGGCTCCACCTAATTCCTTTACTCCTTTGACCCGGATTGTCTCTTGGCCAATCCCGTCTATTTTGGCTCCCATTTTAACCAAGAGCTGGCAGAGGTTGGAAACTTCGGGCTCTAGGGAACAGTTCTTTAAAATCGTCTCGCCCTGAGCCAGGGAAGCAGCCATGAGGCTGTTTTCTGTTCCTCCTACTGTCTTTTTCTCGAATTCGATCTCACTCCCTCGGAGCTCTTTTGCTTCTGCTTTAATGTAGCCATGTTCAAGGCTAATCGTGGCGCCGAGTTTCTCAAGGGCGTGGATGTGTAGGTCTATAGGCCGGGAGCCGATGGCACATCCTCCAGGCAAGGCCACTGCTGCTTTTCCGTAGCGAGCAAGCAAGGGACCCAGCACCAATATAGAAGCCCTCATGGCGCTGACTAATTCATAGGAAGCCTCGTAGGAAGTGATATTTTTGGTCTGGATGGAAAGAGAATTTTTTCTAAGGTTATAGCCGGCTCCAAGCTCTTTCATCAAAGTCAGGATAGTGAAAACATCCTTAACCAGAGGGATATTTGTTAGCTTGATTTTTTCCTTGGTTAAAAGAGAAGCCGTAATTGCGGGAAGCACAGCGTTTTTAGCCCCGCTTATTTTGACTTTTCCCTTTAAAGGCTGGCTTTTATTTCTGTAGATTCTGATCTTTTCCACTTTCTCCATTCTAAAATAACAACCATAAAAATTCAACGGGGTCAGGCCTTCAATAATTTTAATAAGCAAAATTGGGGACCAAAATTGGGGACGGTTCTCCTTTTTCTCAATAAAGCCTATAGAAGCAAGAGCAAGTGGGCAAAAACAGAACCGTCCCGTTTTGTTTATAAAGGCCTGACCCCATTCTACATTCTAGGGATTGACTTCAAATATTTATTTTTTTATAAATCGGAGAAAGGAGGTTCTCATGAACTTTTCCCGTCGCAATTTTATTAGAAATATGGGAATGGGCTTAGCCAGTCTTGGCTTTATCAAGGAGGAGAAAGCTTTCTCTTTTCCTTCACAAAAGAAAAATTCTGAAAAACTCCTGATCACCAATCCCGATCATCCAGAACCAGCACCCTTCGATCGCCTGCCTCTCAGCTGGTACAAAAACACAGTCAAGCGCCTGAAAGACAAGGTGGCTGAAAAAGGAATTGAGGTCATTCTTCTTCAGGATAGGTGGAATCTTGTTTATTTTACCGGCCTCTTTCACAGCACTACGGAAAGGCCTTTTTATGTGGTGTTTCCTGTCGATGAGGATGCCATCTACTGGTATCACCCTGGGCTGGACCGAGACCTAGTGACTTCCTGGTGGAACACGGAGAGTGAGTATTATTTTGATTTTCTCCATGCGGAAGGAGGTTTCCCCAACAAAGGAAAAGTTGTCCAGGGCAAAACAGTAGATCTGTTTGAATGGCTTCTAAAAGGATTGAAGAAAAGAGGCTTTGCTGAGAAGGTGATCGGAGTTGACTCTGAGTTTCCGCCTTCTGTAATGAAAAAAGTCAAGAAGATTCTCCCCCGAGCCAAAATCGTAGATATCAGCTCGATATGTATAAAAATGAGAATGGTGAAAACCAAAGAGGAGATCGCTCTGACCCAAAGGGCTATGGATTATTTCAGCAAAATCCATGCCTTTGCTCGAGATTACATCTTGGAGAAAGGAACTGATGCCACAGACTTTGAGGTCGAACATGCAGCGGTCGAATATGGCACTGATTTGATCCTCAAAGGCATCAAGAGGGATGGACGACCACACTCTGCTGTAGGTCTAGGAGTCTACATTGGGTGTCGTACCGGAGCGGGCACAGCCTATCCCCATCCGAATCAATTTTTCCACAAGAAGATCGAGAAAGGAGATGCTCTTCAGGTAGCAGGAGGTGTCAGGATCGGGGGTTATGGCGGAGAGTTATATCGTTATTATCAGATTGCACCCTGGAATGAACATCGGAAGAAATTATGGGATGTGGTTACAGAATGTGTTCATATCCAAGAGAGGGAATCTAAAGCCGGAAAGACCTGCTCAGAGGTTGCCTACAAAATCCATCAGTACCAGGTCAAGCAGGGTGTTGCCAAATACATCTATCATCGTCCTGCCCACGGTGAAGGCATGGAAGGGCATCAACCTCCTTGGATAGCGTTGGGTGATTACACAGTTTTGGAAGAGGGGATGACTTTCAGCGTTGAGCCAGGCTTGTACGACCCAGAAAATGGTTTTGGGTATAATCCTAGCGACAATTTAGTGGTGACCAAGGACAAAGGAGTTCTCATGAGCAGTGTTCCCTATACTAAGGAGTGGATGTTTCTAAAATTATAGAGAAAAAATTGGGGACAGAAAAATTGGGGACGGTTCTATTTTTTCTCAATACTCAACAGAGGGAAGTGAGGAGACTGCGAAAAAATAGAACCGTCCCCATTATAATTTTTTCTTTAGCAGATGATGTCTAAAGCTTGGGGGATGATTTTAAATTCTATTCTCTTAAACTGAGAAGGCGCTTTGGCGCCTCCGATGATCTCACCGTCAGTCTGGATTCTAAAAGCCTTTTCAGAAGAGACCTTAAAGCAAGTCGATTGGAGTGTATCGACCTCTTTGGCGCTGGTATGTTTTCCCTTGGTAGAAAGAAAGACAAGGCGAGCCAGTCGAGGAAGAGAACATTCTCTAATCAGACAGCAGTCTAACCGACCATCATCAACCAGAGCGTGAGGATTGACCCTCTTTCCTGTTGCCCAGTATTGAATATTGTTGAAAACAGCCAAGACAAAATGACCTTCAATTCGCCCTCCCTCAAATTCTAGAGTTAAAGGGATGGGAATTCTCTTGGAGGAATAGGATTTGATTATTCCTAAAGCTCCGGCGAGTGTTTGAATTTTTCCCACCTTTGGTCTTCTCTTGGCCATATCTTCAACATATTCATTAACCAGAACTCCCAATCCAATATTGGCCTGTCCAAGGAAATATCCCAAGATATTTTTATCCTCAACTATACATCCCAGGTCGATCCTTTTCGTTCTCTCTTTTTTCAAGGCTGCGCAAGCTTTTTCCAAGGAATCGATATCGAATTCCTTGGTTATATCATTAGAAGAACCCAAGCCAATCATGCCCAAAATAGCCTCTGCTCCTGTTTTCTTAATCTCATTGATGATGATGTTGAAGGTTGAGTCCCCCCCAGCTCCAGCGATGATTCTGTACCTCTCTGTTTTTTCCCTGGCGAGCCTTCTTAAATCGTCTTCACTTTGAGTCACAAACAGGTCATAGTCTATTTCATGCTCGGCAAGGAGTTTTTCCAGCCGCTCTTTGTTTTTGAGGGCCTTTCCTCTCCCCGCGCTTGGATTGAACAGAATCCCTATTTTCTTCATCGGGGTCAGGCCTTTATAACTTTTATAATTCAGTAGAAATATCTAAGAGAAAAAGCCTTTATAATCTCTTTTTTAACATCTGAGTATAATAATATGCTAGATATGGACGGACTTGTAAAGTGGGTATGGTTTCTGTAAAGTAAGGGACGGTTCTATTTTTTCTTCAAAATATTTATTTGCATCTGAAGAATCAGAGATGAATAGAACAGACTCCAGGTCATAAGAAGAGATATAATGGAAAGGAGAAAATAGAATGAAAATGTTAATCGGCGAAAATTGGGTGGATAAGGATGATAAAATTGAGGTCCTCAATCCTTTCAACAACGAGCTCGTTGATACTGTTCCGTCCGGAGACGAAAGTGACGTGGAAGCTGCTTTTAAAGCAGCAGAGGAAGGGTTTAAGATAAATCGCGACCTGCCCGTGCATCAGCGTATTTCTATCCTTTATAAAACAGCCGAAATCATCAGCAATAATCAAGAGGAATTCGCCCGGGTCATAGCCAGCGAAGGAAGCAAGACTATCCGGGAAGCAAGGAAAGAGGCCAGCCGTTGTATAGACACGATCACAATTTCGGCTGAGGAAGCCCGGAGGGTAGTCGGTGAAACCATACCTTTTGACAGTAGAGAAGGGTCAGAAAATAGGGTCGGCTATTACTACCGTTTTCCCATCGGCATCATCGTAGCCATAACTCCATTCAATGACCCTCTTAACCTTGTTGCCCATAAGGTTGGGCCTGCCATTGCTGGAGGAAATGCTGTGGTTCTCAAGCCGGCGACGGTGACTCCCCTTTCGGCTTTAAAATTGGGAGAAGCTCTCATCGAAGCTGGCCTTCCCCGGAAGATTTTGAACATTGTCACTGGCCGGGCCTCGAGAATCGGCGACGCGCTGGTGACAGATCCTCGAGGGAGGATGATTTCCTTCACCGGAGGAACCGAGGCAGGCCTGGACATCGTTAAAAAAGCAGGGTTGAAGAAAATAGGCATGGAACTAGGCTCCAACTCCCCGGTTATTGTCATGGACGATGCTGACCTGGACCAAGCTGTGGAGCTTTCCGTATCAGGAGCCTTCTGGGCTGTCGGACAGAACTGCATCGGTGTTCAGCGAATTTATATCCATGAGGCTGTCTATGATGAATTCGAGAAGCTGTTTGTGGAGCGTACCAAAAAAATGAAAGTCGGCTTCCAGTTGGATGAAGAGACAGATATGGGACCCATGATCACCGAGGAAGAGGCGGCTCGAGTGGAAAAGTGGGTGGAAGAGGCCTGCCAGGAAGGAGCCGAGCTTCTGACCGGAGGAAAAAGGAGAGGGACTCTCTTTGAGCCCACTGTTTTCAGGAATATGCCTGAGACCGCCAAGCTGAATTGCGAAGAAGTCTTCGGTCCAGTGGTGAATTTCTATAAAATTTCTACAATTGACGAAGCGATCGAAAAGGCCAATAGCGTCAAATACGGACTTCACGGAGCTATCTTCACTCGCTCCTTGGATGACGCCTTCAAAGCCATCAAGGGACTTGATGTAGGGGGAGTGATGGTCAATGATTCCACGGATTACCGGATCGATATGATGCCCTTTGGTGGCGTGAAATGGAGTGGCCTCGGCCGGGAAGGAATAAAATTTGCCCTCCTGGAGATGACCGAGCCCAAGGTAGTCTGTTTTAATCTCTAAGAATCGGAGAGCGCCGAGAGCCTGGACAATGCCGCTCCCATGGCAAGACCGCCTGAGATTATGGATTTGGTGAGAGAATGGATGACAATCGCCACCCCATGAGCAATAGGGAGTCTCAATGCAGGAATCGCGCAGGTTGAGTCAATGATAAAGGGAATTTTCCAATATTTTTTTGCTTTCTTAACAGAAAGAAATTCCTTTGTTTGGTATCACAAAGAAATAAGGTGGGAGATATGACGAATGAGAATAAAAGAAATATTTTCGATTCGGATACCAATCGGGAATCTTCTTATTTTAAATATTTTCCTGATTGCATTCTTCTTTCAAATATTTTTAATCACCAAGTTCACAATATTATACACCCTGTTGAAATCATTATTTGTGGTCCTGGTTATTCTATTAATTTTTGGTTTAATGAGAACCTCGCGGAGAGAAAAATTATTCATATTGTTATGTATTCTATTTATCATTGCAATCCGCCTTCCCTTTTATTTGCATACAGATGGTCTTATCTTTTCTTCTGATAATGCATTAGAAGCCTTACAATCTGATGAAATCAGGGATACAAAAACAGCTCCTTTCTATCTTCTCAACTCAAGTGGGCACAATGGAACATTAAAGTATCTCCTGGTTGCCTTTATCTGGGACTTGTTGGGCAGAGATTATTTGTATGTGGTGTTATTCCAGCTGATAATCTTCCTGGCAGTCTCTTATTTCATTTACAAAATTTTTGAAGGCATTATAGATAAGAAAATACTGCTCCTGTTTATATTCACGAATTTTGCTTTTATTGAGGTCATTTTTGACTATTCTCTGTTCTTAAGGGCAGCTCCCTATTTAGAAATGCTTTTCTTTTTTCTTTTCGGAGTATATCTATTTGATTTTGAATTCAAAAATAAAACTCGCATTTTCTTGTCCTATTATTTTTTCCTTTTCTCTGTCTATCTTCATCCTACAGTACTTTTTTTTGTTGTACCTTTTGCATTATGCACCTTTATTTATGCTCTTAAAGCCCATAAGCTCCTGAAAAATTTTATAATTCTTTTAATCGGACTTTTTAGCGGGGGATTTCATCTCATATATTTCCAATTCTTTGGTCCCAAAATTCCCTACACAGCAGACTGGTATGCGAAAGAATTCATAACACCTGCAAGCTTTTCACTGAGCAAGATTCCCGAGTACTTATTGAATGTGCTAAGGGATTTTAAAGTCATTTTTACAAATATTCTCAGTAACGAATTCTCATATTCAATTAATGTTTTTTTTAAAGAAGAGAAAGTTATAAAATCTGTTTTTTTTGTGATTAATTTCTCTCTCATTTGGCTTTCTCTGCTCATTTTTCTCTTGGCATTAATAGTAGCCTTAAAAAAACTCATTATTATCAGAAAAGAAGGCTTAAGTAAAAATGACTGGAGTTCAATTTTTTTTCTTCTCTTTCTCGTCACTATCCTGGCCAAAATTTTTATCTTGAGCCCCAAGCCGTTTTATGAACCGAGACATAATTTAGATATGGCTTTCCTTCTAATGATGAGTTATCTTTTTGTTTTTTCTACTTTTCTTAAAGTGAAAAAGATACTTTCTTTTAAGGTGCTCCTTGTTTCATTGTTGCTTCTTTTATTTACTCTTCCCCACTATTACTATTTTTTAAAAATGACTTATCTCAAGGAACATTCCTACAGGGAGATTCTTTCTGTTTTAGTTGAGAACAGAGTTAAATACCTTGCCACAGATTTTGTTATTGCTTATCCAATTTATTTTCTAACAAACAGAAGAATTATGGTATCCGATTCTCTGGGACCAGTGACCGTACGTTTCTTTTATCCAGAGTTAAAAAAAATAGTGGATAAAATACGATGGGATCAAAAAGCTTATTTAATTTTCTCTGAAAATTTTCCTAGAAAAGAATGGCATGAAAGCGAAACCGCCATGATTAAGATTTCTCTGTTACATCGTCTCAAGAGGCAGGGAATTAAATACAAAATTTTTAAATTTAAATACTACATCATTATTATACCTTTCACTGTCAGAACTTATGATTAAAATATTAACGATTAGTCGTATTTACCTAAAATATCACCAAATTTAATCACTAAAAGATCTCGAAAAGATCCAAATGTATCTTTTATGAGTGAAACTTTAGAATCTTTTTCGTGAGCCCAGCTGACAGGTTCTTGCTTTATCTTGTATCGATATTTTTGGGCTAAGAAAAGTATTTCAGTATCAAAGACCCACCTATTTATTTTTTGTTTCTTAAATATTCTTTTTGCGACATCTCGTCGAAAACATTTGAAGCCACAGGTTACATCATGGATATTTTTCAATAAAAGAACATTGGAGAGAAAGGTAAAAAATTTTCCCATAAATTCTCTATGGAGTGGTTCCCTAACTGAAATTCTTGCTTTTTTATGCGCCCTATTCCCGATGACTATATCGTAGTTTCTAATGAGTGGAATAAATTTTTCAATTTCTGAAACAGGAGTGGCTAAATCAGCATCTAAAAAGAAGATAAAATCTCCGGATGCTTTTTGTACCCCCTTTCTTACGCTCGCTCCTTTTCCCATATTTTCTCTATTTGAGTATAACCTTAGCCCAGGTTCATTCTTTTGCAGGGAATGAACGATTTTTTTGGTTTTATCTTTTGAACCATCATCTACAACTATGATTTCCCAGTCACAATTTTTATTCTTTAAAAAATCCATTAACTCGATTAAATTTTTTTTTATGAGTCTTTCTTCATTAAAAGAGGGAATGACTATAGAAATTAAAGATCTTTTATTCATACTTTCGTATCATTTTCATCTTATAGAATGAAATTTATCCTTAGGAAAAAAATACGGTCATTTTTTCTTTTATATCAACAAGATAGCTTGACCTGACCTCGATTCTGCAATTCATGAGAATCAGAGAGAGCGAAGTGCCTGTTCAAGGTCCGAAATTATATCATCCGGATTTTCAGCTCCCACACAGAGTCTTATCATTTGAGGGGGTATATCCGCCATCTGGCGGGCTTCTTTTCCTTGCTGAAGATGGGTAGAGATTGCCGGTATGGTAGCAATGGTTTTGATCCGACCCAGATCTCCTGCCCTCAAGATAATCTTAAAGTTGTCAAAGATTTTTCTCGCATTTTGAGGAGGGCCATCCACTCGAAAGCTGAGGAGGTGCCCGTAGCGGTTGACCTCTTTCCCTTTTCCGTCATCTGAATCCACCAATTTCAAGTATTTTTTTGCCAAAACATGAAGAGGAAAGCTATCTAAACCCAAATAATCGACCTGATAAACCCTGGGATGTTTACTGAGGAAATCAGCCACTTTTTGACTGTTTTGGCTGACCAAGTCCATTTTAGAGCGTAGGGTCCGAAGGTCATTCAAGGCTAATAAAGCGTTCATAGGTGCTGCTGCTGGTCCATTGTCCCTATAAGGGAAAAATTTCACATACTCAGCAAAGCTTTCTTTAAAGAGAGGATTATCATTCTTGATTTTGGTCACGATGGGTTTACGGCTGATCAAGGCTCCTCCCATAGCAAGGCCGCCTGAGGTTATGGATTTGGTGAGAGAATGGATGACAATGTCTGCCCCATAAGCAATGGGGCGCATCAAGGCCGGAGTCGCACAGGTTGAGTCAATGATAAAGGGGATTTCCCAGGAATGGGCCAAATCGGCGAGTGCCTTGACATCGCAGAACGATTGCTGAGGATTGCTCGGAGCCTCGGAAAAGAGGAAACGGGTGTTCTCGTCTATTTTTGTTTTCCATTCTTCCGGGTCCTCCTGATGCTCAATCCAGCGCACTTCTATTCCCCTTTCTTTCATTTTCCTCACTGTGAAATGCTGGTAAGTCCCGCCATAAATCTGGACCGAAGAGACGAAGTTTATATTTTCTGGACCCTCCTTTTGTTTGACAAGAAAGGAGTCCACGGCTAACATCAGAGCCGCCATTCCTGAAGCCGTCACCAGACAAGAAGTGTCTTGGCCAGTTTGGTAGCCTTCGAGCAGGCCAAGGACCCACTCCAGATAGTAAGTGGTGGGATTGGCGAATCGGGTGTA
>Ga0209636_10001315_pt1 | contig 24889 bp, 22 predicted proteins | sample DeeMarSWOR152_54_FD_187464 | JGI IMG/M metagenome (GOLD analysis project Ga0209636, IMG submission 187464) | Marine sediment microbial communities from White Oak River estuary, North Carolina - WOR-1-52-54 (SPAdes) (version 2) | ecosystem: Environmental > Aquatic > Marine > Intertidal zone >...
TTTTCTTTGGTTTTGACGACGCCTAGTTGTCCGCTTAAATCGCAACTTGCAGAAGCTTGTCGTAATGCAGTTATGAGCGTTCCAGAGGTTAATGAAGTTGAGGTAAATATTACCGCGAGACAAGCTTCTAGACCTCAAAAGTTTACTATTCCTGGTGTCAGTAACGTGATAGCGGTTGCAAGTGGTAAGGGGGGTGTTGGAAAGAGCACGGTTAGCGCAAATTTGGCTTTAGCCCTTGCTGAGAACGCTCGAGTTGGTTTGCTTGATGCTGATATTTACGGTCCTAATATACCTTTAATGATGGGAGTTAGTAATGAGACACTGGGGGTTAGAGATGAGAAGCTTATTCCTTTAGAGAGTTATGGCGTGAAGATTATGTCTAGAGCTTTTTTGACTGGGGATTCTGACCCTGTTATTTGGCGCGGTCCATTGGTGGCGAAAATGGTTAAGAGTTTTTTGGCTCAGGTGGATTGGGGAGAGTTGGATTATTTGATTGTTGATCTTCCTCCCGGAACTGGGGATGCTTCCCTTACTTTAGCCCAGTCTATTCCTTTGAACGGGGTTATTATTGTTACAACTCCTCAAGATGTTTCTTTGATGGATGCTGTTAAGGCGTTAAACATGTTTAAGAGGCTGGGAGTTCCAATTTTGGGAATTATTGAAAATATGAGTTATTTTACGTGTCCTCATTGTGGTGAGCTTACAGAGATATTTGATCATGGTGGAGCAGAGAAAGCAAGTGAAAGTTTAGTTGTGCCGTTTTTGGGAGCTATACCTTTGGATCCAAAGATCAGGATCGGCGGGGATTGTGGTAAACCCCTAGCAGTGATGGACCCACAGTCGCCTCAAACGGAATCTTTCCGGAAGATAGCGAAGTCTTTGGTTTCTAAAATTTGTTTTGAAGCATTGAAAAGCCCTCTTTTTCAACAAAGTAGAGGGGGAGAGGATAAGTAAAAAGATGCTAGTACTTTGAAAAGGTGGGATTTTTGACGAGTCGTTCTATTTTTGAAATACTTGAGGAGAAGGGTATTAGGGTTTCTGATCTTATTGAAGCTGCCCTTGAGGTTTTTGTGCCCCATCCTTCTGTTGACGGTTCTCTAGATTCGAAGGAAGCGGTAAGGGAAGCTTTGGAGGAGGAGTTGAAGATAACTTTGTCTGATTTTAATGTTTGTTCCTTGCTTTTAGCGGGATTAAGGCTTGATGAAGATGGCTCTAGAGGATTGATTCCCAACCTCAGTATTAAGGATTATGAGAGTGATACAGTTGCGCTTGTTGCTGATGAAGTTCTTGGAATGGCTTTGGCAAACTATTTAGCAGGTACTCGGGCCATTTTTCAGTTTAACCAGTTTGAGAGACTGAAACCCGGAATTATAGGTAAACTTTCTCCTTTCCTTGATGATATAATATCCGGCCTTCTTGCTGGATGTCTTACAAATCTATATAACAAGAAGATTTTACGGTAAATTAGAGGGGTGAAAAGTAGTTTGAGGATTTCTTTAGGTCTTACTACTGGAATGCGTATAAAAGATGGTTTGGAGTATGCCCAAATAGCGGAGGATAGCGGTTATTATAGGATTTTTGTTGGAGAAGATGTGCTTTCGAGAGAGGTTTTTACTTACCTTTCATTGATTTCTTTAAGGACTCAGAGGGTTCTTATTGCTTCAGGTATTGCGGCTTTATTTGCTCGGAATGTTGCTTTAATTGCTTCGGGAGCTGCAGGGATGCAAGAGCTAAGCGGTGGAAGGTTTACTTTGGGGATCGGCATAGGCGGTGCGCCTGAAATTGAAAAACTAACAGGTAAAAGACCTAAGAAAGCGGGGAAAGTTTTACGGGAAGCAACCACAGTACTTAAAAAGCTTTTCAATAAAGAGAAAGTAACTTATAACGGCTTTTATGTCGATTTAGACGGCTATGAGCTTGAAATACCTTTTAAAACCCCTCCAGAAATATATTTCGGGGTCAGGGGGCCAAAATTGCTTTCAATTGCTGGTGAATTAGCAGACGGCGTGATTTTCAGCGGACCCAAAAAATACCTATTCCAAGCAGTAAAGGTATTAGATGAAGCTGCTGAAAAAGCTGGCAAAAACCCAAAAGAAATAGCTAAAGTTTTATGGAACCCTCTTATGATAGCAGAAAAAGCAGAAGAATTGGAACAAGCCAAAAAAATAGTTGCTACTATAATTTCAACATTACCCTCTTTCATATTAAAATACCTTGAAGATCAAAAGGAACAGATAGAAGCAATAAAATCGGTCTATGAAGCAGTAGAATATGGTGGTATGGCAGAGACAATAACAGAAGCAAGTAAAAAGGTAACTCCAGAGCTCCTTGACCAGTTCTGCATCACAGGATCCAAAGAAGAAATTATTGAGGCGTTTAAAGAATACCAAAAAGAAGGGTTTCAAGAATTTATTATAGGACCACCCTACGGCAGCGAACCTAAAAAGGCTATAGCAGCCTTTAAACCTTTTACGGAAGCGTGATAAAATGGAATATGGAATTAGTTTCATTGGGGGAAAATTTCCTATGAAAGAAACCATAGAAAAAGCAAGCCTTTCAGAAAGGGTTGGATTTGATTATATTTGGGTAGGGGAATCACCAACTTTTGCGCTACCCTTCGAACTAATAGCAGCCATAGCAGAAAACACGGAGAAAATAACCATAGGCTTAGGGATTATATCCCCTTTACTCTATAATGATATTCATATAATTAAAGCATTTCAAACTTTAAAGGAGATTCACGGGAACAGGTTTATCATAGGGCTTGGGCCGGGAGACCGGCACCACTTAGAATCGGTAGGCTTAGAACAGAAAAATTTCTTGAAGAGGATTAGGGAGTGTATTAAAAGCTTAAAAGAGCATAAAGCCACAAAAGATATGCCGGTTTTTGTGGGGGCAGCGGGTCCAAAAATGATAAAACTTGCAAGTTCTGAATCAGACGGCGTATTACTAAACTATGTTTACCCCACTTTTATTAAATGGTCACTTAAACTCTTTAAGGATAAAAATTACACAGTAGCTTATGGACCTTCTTTGGTTTGTCCTGATGCGAAAAACAGGAAAAGATTACTGATGGCTACTGCCACTGTAGCAATAAGTATTCGAGAGGAGATACAAGAAAAATTTGGAATGAAAGAAACTATAGACGAGATCAAAAAAATATTTGAAGAAGGGAATTTCGAAGAAATATGGAAATACGAAGTATTTCTCGCCGAAAAATTCGCCTTATGCTCCCCGGTAAGCAAACTAAAAGAAAGAATAAAAGAACTTGAAAAACTGGGAGTAGATCAAATAATCTTCAGCTATCCATCAAGTCACAATAAAACATCAATAGAAAAGCTCTCAAAAACTTTCTTTTAAATTACGCGGTTTTATTTGGGTTCTATGGTAAAGAGAACAGTTTACACTCAGATTTTTGGAAATAAGGGCTAAAAAACAGCGTTTCAATTAAAAAAAATGAATAAAGGAATGGTTGCAAGCTATAGATTCACCAGATCTCCATAGTAATGGATTAAAGGTTTTTTGTAATTTGTTCGGGCCGCTATGACTTCAGCTATAAAGATAGTATGGCCTCCTACTTCATGAGACTCAACAACTTTACATTCAAGGTTTGTATGAGCATTCTTAATTAAAGGGGGCTTTACCTTATTTGCAGGCTCTGTTTCAAGGTTTATTTGAGAGAGTTTATCCACATCACGCCCAGAATGGCTGCCACAATACTCTGCATGCTTTTTCCATGTTGGATCAGCTAAAATTCCGTTAATAACGAACTCACCGGTTTTCTTAATGATTTCATGTGTATATCTTGAAGGATGAACAGCGATTACTATCATCGGAGGCTTCTCAGAGGCTTGGCAAAAATAACAACCAGTCATGATATTTGATTTACCATCCTCATCCATAGTTGTAATGAAATACATGGGGAATGGAAGTCCACTAATAGCTAGGTTTATATCACTTCCAGACATAAAAATATCACCCTTAACAGTCTTTTAGGTTACTTGTACACAAGATTTATAAAGCTTTTTTATGAGAACATCGCTACAAAAACCTCTAACTTTACTTAGGTTTATTTTTTTTGAAGGAGGAGTTTTTTCTTTAAGATTTTTGAAGGGGGAAGTTTAAATAATCGGAATTCGAAAGTTTGGTAATTTCCTCCGCGATGAGGGTGGAAAAATGGATGAGGAATATGTAGAGATAGATGAAGAGGAAATGGAATACATTTTATACAAGGCTTTAGGAACTATTCGAGGACAATTGTTAAAGGTCGTAGTCAAGGCAAAAAAGTCGATAAGCGTCCAAGAAATCGCTGAAATAATGCAAATAGATGCGGAAACTATCATTAGTTCTGCAGATTTTTTCGCGAAAATAGGGTTTTTCGAGAAAACTTCGTCGGGTTATATGATAACATCGGATCCTAGAAAGCTCGAGGCAGCTACAATAAGGATCTCGATAGGAAATGATGGGGCAGCTACCCGAAGATTACAAGTGATTTTAGGTTCTTTGTTAGGACTTAAAATTAGAATGTAAAGGCTTCCCTGGCAGAGATTCTACCGTTACTAAAGTTGAAGAAAAAATTAGGAGGTTTTCAATTGGTTAAAGTAGCCATCATAGCAGGTTTTTTAGGCTCTGGAAAAACTAGCGTAATTGTCCACATTGGAAAAACTTTGGGAGCGAAATACAAAAAGAAAGTGGCAATATTAGTAAACGAGATAGGAGAAATTGGCGTGGATGGTAAGTATATTGAGGATTATGGTTTTGAAACGAAGGAGATTACTCAAGGATGTATTTGTTGCACTTTATCCAGGGATTTAATGAGCACTGTTACAGTTCTAGCTGAGAAGTTTGGCCCTGACGTGATCCTTATCGAGCCTACAGGTGTGGCTTTTCCCTCAAGAATCAAGCAAATACTGCACGGGTTAATGTTAAAAGAGAAGATAGAAATGGCTCCCCTTATGACGTTGATTGACGGAGGACGTTTTATGCAGCTTTTCAGGGAGATGGAACGGTTTACCAGGAGACAGATAGAAGATGCGGAAATAATAGTGATAAACAAAAAAGACCTAATCGATTCTAAACAAATGCTCTTAGTTATAGAAACTTCTGCAAAGCAATTAAACCCTAAGGCTACTATCATGTCAATTTCTGCGAAAAATGAGGAGGGAGTAGATGAATTACTCGAAATAATTCTTGAGGAAGAGGTCTTAAGTGACCTTACAAAACCAGCAGATCTAGAGGAAGAGGCAGATTCGAAAAGCTTAGCTGGTATGGGTTCTCATGGCGTGGAGATTCATTTTCCCCAAGGAAAAAAAGTATCCGGTTTTAAGGATGCCGTAAGCGAACTGTTACAAATAATAGGGCAAAAGGCCGAGGAATTGGGTTCTGAAAGGATAGGGCATATAAAAGCAAGCATCAAGACGCCAGAAGGCGTCATGAAAATAAGCCTATTAGACTTGAAAAGAGGTGTTGAGATTAGCGGGAAATCCATCGACGAATTTCAGGAAGGCGAGATGTCATTACTAGCGGTAATAGGAGAGCTTAAAGATGAACAAATAGAACAGATCGTGGAAGAAACTATTTCAAAAGTATTTGGAACTAGAAACATATATTTTGAACTCAAAAACCACGCCCATTAACTAATGAGTTAAAAAGATAAGTGCTTGACCTCCTCCTCAAACAGCTAAAGCAGTTGGATTACTCTGTTGGTAAGCCGTTTCCTAACAAGCTTTTTGGTTCTTGCTCCTCTTTCTTCAAGCCTTTCAAAGGGGTGGTTTCCGCTTGTTTGTCCAACCAAGGGAGAAGCACGGGTTTAGTCACTTGCCCGCTAGCGTTATCCCTTTCGCCAGCATGAGCTTCGCGCTTATCGCCGCTTTGCGGATGTCATCGCACCCTTTTCGCTTAAGGGAACAGCATAGAGGCCTGTACTGATTGATATCGTCCTCGTCTTACCTGCCCTACCACCATGCTGTGCGGCAATGACCAGATTCAGAAAAGCGAAAATCTATACTAATCTATCACATTCATCCAAAAACAAAAAAATAAGAAGAAAGTAAGGAAAAAAGTGTATCGCCTATTTTTTAATGATTTAGGTTTTTGCTTGGGTTACCTCCATCTTCTTCGCGATTTTTTCTGCGCTGTGTTCTAACATGTGGAAATTAAATACGTGTTCTGGGCACACTTTTTCACATCTGACGCAAGCACTGCCGTCGCAGAGGTCACTTAATACAAAAATCTTCGGGAAGTCGTAGAATATTGCGTCTTCTGGACATTCTTCAGCACATTTTTCGCACTCTGTGCATCCTTCAAACTCAGCAACAAGTGTGACACCTATTTCCTTTAACACTTTTAAGCCCATTTCTCCAACGTCTGGAATGTCACGCTTAAGCTTCTTTTCAATTTTTGTCGTTTTTGATGGGGGCGGTATCTCTTGGATTTTTTTAAATTTGAGCATCTGGTTATACATTTGGAAAGGCATGCCCTCGTCCCAGTATGCTAGCTCTTGCAAGTAAGCAAACTCAAAGACTGGCGCTGTTGCGAACATCACGTGTTTTGCTCTCATTTCGTCGGCTATTTTTTGAAGCCTGTCTAGGAGGCTTGGATCTCTGACTAGGTCTACGGCCATTGCTAGCGATGTGTTGCCTACCTGGTATATTCTTTCTGAAGTTGCAGGGATTTGGCCGACCATTTTAGATTTTACTGCGTCCACATATGTTCCAGCTGCTCCACACATGTACATCTCGTTAACATCGTTCAGCGTTATGCCTGCCTCTTCCACTAAAGTTATGTGTCCTGCCCTGAAAGCTCCGAGCGCTTTTCCTGCTTCAAGAACGTCTTTCTCCGTGATTCTTACTCCATCTTGTAGATGAAGGATTTTATCTGAAGTATCAATTTTCGGCAATTTTATTAACCCACTATCTAAGCCATAAGCAATTGCCGCTATTACCCCTGTACCTGTAACGCCTTTTGCTTTACCGTGCATAGGTCCTTCTTCTATCACTTTTCCTACGGATGTGTTTATAAGGTCACCTTTCTGGGCTAGGATGTTTTCGTCTAAGACTATGCACCGGTAATATGCGCCCTCTTGTTGTAAGTCGGATATTGCTCCTGGAGCCGCCAGCATTCCATCCTCTATATGTTGTCCTTCTATGGCTGGTCCTGCTGCTGCCGAGCCACTGTATATGTCTCCATCGACTTTGAGGGCGATTTCGGCGTTGGTGCCGAAGTCGGTGACAAGGGCTATCTCTTTTGTTTCAAGAAAGCCGCTTTTGAACATCATGGCTAAAGCATCAGCCCCGATCTCGTGGCGGATAGCTGGAGGGATTATGACATCAGCGTCGGGATTTATGTTTAACTTTAGATCGCTTGCTTTAAGGATCGTGGCATTTCTGCTTGGGGGGACGACTCCTTCGAGTTCAAGTTTCTTTTTTCCCGCCCATGCGAGGTCCCTGATCTCTATGTTTTGAAAAATTGAGAGCTGGATTGGGTTGCCGCAAACAGCAGCTCTTTCAACTTCTTCTAAGTTGACATCAAGTTGCTCAAACAAAGTGGCTATTGTGTCCAACATTAAGGCATTTGCTACATCTTCGCTGACCTCTACAGCAAAGTGGAGGTGATCCATAACGTTAGCTCCTGGGACGGGGTGTCTTAAAGTGATTGCGGTTGATAAAATTTTACCAGTATTGAGATCGATAGATTGTGCCCTAAAACCACTAGTCCCTAGGTCAAAACCAATTCCAAGACGCAAAACCATCACCTACTTTCTATTACATTTAAATTGATTTGAGTTAGTTATCTTGGGAATATATTTAATTTTTGATGTTATTTGTGTTTAAGTGAGAATCTTTTATTTAATTATTTATATATTTTTGATGTTATTTGTGTTTAAGTGAGAATCTTTTATTTAATTATTTATATCTTACTAAAGAACGTTTATTCGGTTAACCCTTTATTTCTTTTTCTGCAAGAAAAGAAAAAAATTCGAAAACTGTACTGAGGTTGTTGTCAGAGGGGTTTCCCCCCTTGCTCGGAGAGGGATTCAAAAAAGGATTATGCTCCAGCGGGCTGTGAAACGATTCAAAGACCTGTTGAGAAAGGCTTTGATAATGAGAACAGGTAAGGAACTGCACACTATCAGCGAACATTACACCCCTTAAATATGCCCAAGATGTAATGCAAAAGGAAAAGAATAAAAGGTGGAGAGAATAGGACAGGCTGTTATAAGATGTGGTAATTGCGGTTATGAAAACACAGACCTCGTAGGCGCCATAAACATAAAAACAAAAAAATACAGGAACAAACTTTTAGATGAAATAGAAATGGAATATAGGAGGAAAAAAACGTAAAAAAAGTTCAGATCGTGGCTGTACAGAGCCACACCACGAGGACCGCAAGAGTCGCGGTCACCTAAGGGTTGCAAAAAAAGATCCCTTTGTGAGACAAAGAAAGACTCTGTTATTTGATGAGGCTTTTAGCTTCTTCTACGCTTTTTAAGACATCGTTCTCTAGGAGATCTATTTCTTTATCCAGTCCCTTTAAATCCTTATTTAGCAAGCCTCCACCCATGATTATTTTCACTTTTCCCCTTAATCCTTCTTTTTTTAAGCGTTCTATGATCTTTTTTATTGTGGGTATTGTCACAGTATATTCCGCAGATATTACTAGTAGATTCGCATCCATTTCCTTTATTTTTTTTACGATCATATCAGGAGATGCTGGTTGGCGGAAGTTGTATACATTAAAACCGTTGACTTTGAACAATGGCGCTAAGACCTCTTTTACCATTATGTGACCCTCACCTGTAACACAAGCAACTATTGCTTTGCCTATTGGGGGGTCTGGTACTTTAATATTTGCATCTATCTCCATTGAGAGCCTATACAAGGTCATAAGGGATTCTGTCCATTTTTTCATTGCCTCTTTTTCTTCTTCGCTAAACTCTGGAACTGAACATATTGCCTCTCCTATTTCTAAAACTGCTTTTAAAACACCATTCTCTAAAATAGTTTTGATATCAGTATCTTGGTTTAAAAGCGTTCTAAGGCTTGAAGAGGCTTTACTACTATCCCCCTCTTTAAGGCTCTCAATTAGTTCTTTTAAGGCTGGGTTATCCATTTTTGGTCTCTCCTCTTTTAATTAATAATTTTTGAAAATCTATTAAATCTCTTTATATCGTCATATTTAAAAATTTCGATATGAATATCCTAAAGAAAACAAATACCCAAACAAATACCCAGACCAATATTAATCTAAAAACTTCAGATAAAAGAAAACTTAAACAAAAAAATCATTAATAGAGAACTAGAGAAAAATTAAGATAAATTTTTATTTATTTATCTTAAAACTATTTTATTCCTAATTGTAAAGTATTTAAATGCTTGAAAAACTATTTTACATTATGACGTAAAAAATAAATAAAAACTTGACTTGATTTTCTATGAGAATACTATGAGGAACTAACAGAGGGAAAAACAATGGAAGACATACCAGTCGAGATCCTAGAGTTGCTTGAAAGAAGCAAAGTCCGTCGAAAAGTCCTTAAATTTCTCGCAGAACAGTCTTTACCAAGCTATGTTAACCAAATAGCGAAAAAAATTAAAACAGCTTCTCGAAATGTCAGCGCTGCCCTAAAAATTTTTGAAGATTTAGGACTAGTTGAGTTCGTAAAAAAGGAAGATGAAAATAAGCCTTTGAGCATGAAGTTTTGGGTTATAACCCCTAAAGGTCACCGGATAATCGAGATCATAGAAGAAAGTAAAATAGAGGAGGAAGAAATAGATAAAGAAGAAAAAGAAGTTTTTCTAGAACATGGGCTAAAAATAGCGCCAGGGAAACCCATCGATTTATTTGGAAAAAGAAAAGAAGAAAAAGAAAAAACAATGGAAAAATCAACCCCCAAAAAAATAGATTTCAGCAAAGTTTTCATCCGATACAACCTAGAAGAAGAAAAAGAAAAGAAGAAAAAGAAAAAACCTTCAAAACAGAAAAAAGACGTAAATTTCGACAAGGTTTTCATTCGATATAATCTAAAAAAAGGACTTTCAAATGAAACAAATGAAACCTAATTATAACCAACACTAGCTACCAAAAAAACAATGAAAAAAAAATGGATTGAAGGAATTAAGAGCCGCTAAGACAGACAATTCTAATTCTACTTTTTTATTTAAAGAATTATTCAGCGAAGTACTCTATTGATGCGTTTACCATGGCTTTTATGAGTTCGCTTTTCGTAAGGGGTGATAGAGCACATCCTGGTGCTACGAGGTCTACGCCCTGTCTTATGTTGCTAATTACCTGTTCTCTTACTATTTCTGGTGTACCCTGGAAGAGGGCTTTAATTGTGTCTACGCTGCCCATTATTGTGCATCTTCCCTTTGTTTTTGGGATAGCTTTGTTCAGGTCTGTAGCCATGTCCACGCTGATGTTAGTAGCCCCTGAGCCTATCATAGATTCAACGATAAGGTCTCCCTTACCGCACACATGGAGGATGGTGGGTCCTTTAATCTTTTTAATGCAGGCGGTGTTGAAGGGAGCAGCAAAATCATCATACATTTGAGGGCTTAGGATGTCCGTGGAGGCAAGCATGTCCTCAACAGTTACCACATCTGCTCCAGCGTCAAACTGAGCGTTAGCGTAGTCAGCGATAAGGTCTATCCCTATCTCTGCAAACTCCTTAACCTTCTCAGGCGTCCTAAGGATCATAATCAAGATTTTGTTGATTTCCCCTAAATGACCTGCCAAGGAGAAGGGACCATTGGTATGGCTGATTACCGGGGCCTCCTCCCCAACATCCTTTTTCATGATCTCTATCGCTTTCAAAACCGTAGGTATTCTGCCCTTCTCAAGGAAGTCTTCAGGGATAGGGACATCCCCAGGCTCTTTATACCCGTGGAAGGGAACACTAGGTATAGACTCCTTCTTCTTCCCAAGATCCACTTCGCAACCCAGTATCTCTGCTTCCACAGCCTGGTCAAAGGGAGCATCGGCCACTTCCAAACCACACTGCTTATAAGCGGCCATACCCAGCTGAGCCATCTTCTCAGCATCACTATGACCCTCAGGCCAATAAATCCCTAGGTTATCCATCTGCTCTACGGTAACCGTCTGATTAGCACAAGTAACAGGGGTCCTGTCTATCTCATCCTTCTTGCCCTTAAGAGCAAGCATAACACGGTCTTTTGAACTTAAAGCCAACAAAAACACCTCAAAACAACTTTGACTAAAACACACCTCTAAAAACAAAAAACTAAAAACAAAAAAAATAAGGGAGGTTAGGATTAAGAAGCGAGCTTTTGGACTACCACTTGTAGGCGTATCCGCCTGTGATGTCTTCGTAATCTTCACGTATTGTTTTCCAGCTTTTGCCTTTTACTGCTGCTGCTGCTAGATGTGGAGCGTGGTGGGCTTTAACGCCGTGGATTCCGTAATCATAGGCTTCTACGAACTCTCTGGTAACGGCTCCTCCGCCGCAAACAAACGGTATTACAATACCCAACTCTTTAAGCCGGGCAGCGATTCTTGGAAAAGCGGTCATTGTTGTTGTCATAAGGGCTGTTCCTGTCACCATGGCAGGTTTCTTCTCTCTGACAGTGTTGACGACATCCTCTACGGGTACGTCTCTCCCTAGGTTAATAACTTCATATCCATTAGCGGCAAGTAAGGCACTAACTATTTCTTTTCCTATATCGTGGATATCGCCTTCAGCGACATGAGTGACTACTAACCCTTTCTTTTCAGCTGGGTGACCAAGCTTGTCTTCACATACGCCTATGCCTACTGCCATCGCATCAGCTGCGATCATTACTTGGGGCAAGTAGTAAAGGCCTTTCTCGTAGAGGTCACTTACAACATTCATTCCAGCGATTAAGCCATCATTAATGGCTGTTAATGGGTCTATTCCTGCACCAAATGCAGCTTTCAAGCTCGATTCAACAGCTGCTGCATCTCCATCAATTACACCTTTAGCTACTTTAGAAAAATTGGGGTCTGAAGGTAAACCTGTCTTGATTACGGCGTCTGGGCTCGCGGGTTCTGCTTCGAGACTATAACGTCTAAAAACGGTTCTGAGATCTTTTGCTTTATCTGCCAATATTACCATTTTCGGTCTCTCCTACGGGTGGTTTATCCACTCCGTTTATGGCTATTCGGCAGTTCTCTAACCCGCCTGCACTATATAAGTATTCCGCATCCCGAAAAGATTTACTTAATAAAATATAAATGTATAAATTATATCTAAAAAATAATAGAGGAAAATACAATTTGGCTTTCTTATAGGCTTAATCTCTAAGAAATAATTCAATAATACCATATTTTATATTTATTAAATATTTTATGGAGACAGAATTTTTCCAATATTAATAAGTTAAAGCGATTTTTAATTTTAACATTTAGATTTGTAAACTTTTTAAGTAAAATAAATGATACTCTATTATAATTAATTGAATTTTTCTTTTCTTAGTTATAATTTATCATAATTAAATCTAAGTTAATTAAAGTCACAATTTTTATATTGCCTTATCATTATATTTTTATTACCTTTTTATAATCTTTGAAAGCAAAGAACAAATTTATAAAGCGATTTTAGATATATTTTAAAAGTTGAATTTATTCGCTAGAGGGATTTTAAAATGCCCAAGATTGAAAGCGAGAAACTCCAGATTTGGACTGAAGGATCCAGATACATCAAAGGAGAAGAAGCGAGAAAAATAAACATTGAGGCTTTTAAAGCTTTTGCAGAAGCGTTAAAGACATCTCTAGGGCCTAACGGGTTAGATAAAATTTTAATGACCATTCATGGACCTAGACCCCAAGATGTTGACACCGCTATAAGCAATTATGGGGCAAAAATCATAAAAGCAGCTCAAGTTGAGCATCCTATAGCCAAGTTTATTACCAAAGTTGTAGAAGCCCAGGAGGAGGAAGTTGGAGATGGTACTAAAAGCGTGATTATAATTGCAGGTGAACTTCTCAGAAAAGCTGAAGAACTTTTAAAGATGGGAATTCATCCCACAGTGATTATAAAAGGTTATAAAAAAGCATTAGAAGAAGTTTTCGAGATTTTAAAAGAAATAGCAATCTTTGTTGACATAAATAAAGATAATGATGTTTTGAAAAGGGTTGCAATCAGCACCATGAACAACAAAACAGTAGAAGGTTCAGAACAAAATCTAGCCGATATGATTATAAAAGCAGTAAAACAGGTCGCAGAAAAGGTTGACGGAGAAAAATGGAGAGTTGACTTGGATAATATAGGTTTGACACGCAGGGAAGGAGGAGGCGTTTCAGATACAAAAATTGTTAATGGATTGATTATAGATAAAGAGGTTTTTTATAAGCATATGCCAAAAAGGATTAAAAATTGTAAAATATTGCTTATAAATAAAACGATGGATGGTTTATTTTTCAGGCATTCTGAAGCCCGTTACACAAAATTAGTTATTACTAAATTAGGACAAAGAGAAGATTTCGCTAACGAGCAGAGAGATATTATAGAAGAGATAGTGGGCAAATTTGCTGAAACAGGGGCTAATGTTATTTTTTGCCAACAAAAGATCGATGATGTGTTTTATCAGCCTTTATTTAAAAGAGGAATTGCCGCTATTGAACAGACTTTGATTGATGATATGGAGCGATTAGTTAAAGCTACTGGGGCAAGAGTGATTCAAGACATTTTTGACTTAAAACCTGAGGACTTAGGAAAAGCAGAACTATTTGAGCGACGTAAGGTTGGTGATGAAGAGGTGATTTTCATAGAGGGGGTAGAAGATCCGAAAGCTATTGGAATCCTTGTAAGAGGCGGTATTGACGTTGTTGCAAGAGAAGTTAGCAGAATAATTAAAAACGGGTTAAATGCGGTAAAAAATGTAATAGAAAACCCTTTTGTGGTGGTTGGAGGTGGAGCGGTTGAACTGGAGCTTTCAAAAAGACTTAGATCACACGCTTACAAGTTTGGTAAAAGGGAACAATTAGCGGTAAAAAAGTTCGCTGAAAGTCTTGAATGCATACCAGAAGCTCTAGCAAAAAATGCGGGTTTTGACGCTCAAGAGCTGTTAGCAAACCTAAAAATGGAACATAAAAACGGAAAAGCTAACATTGGATTTGATTGTCTTAGAGGTACTATAGGAGATGTTGGAGGGAAAAATGGAATTTTTGAACCGTTAGGCGTTAAGAAACAGATCTTACTAGGGGCCTTTGAAGCAGCAACAACGGTGCTTAGAATAGATAAAATTTTTGTTGAGAGACAAGGACCTGGAGGACCATTATACGTAGGAGATAAAAAAAGAGGACAAAAAATGATGGAAGAAGAATTCCCAGACCTCCAACAAAGTATTGAAAGAAAACAATAAAACATCAATACTTAACTGATGTAATGATAATACTGAAAAAAATCACGAAGAAATATTTTAGCTAGAAAAATAAGATAAAAAGATGTTTGATCTTCTTATATATCGATGCTTATTCTTCTTCTATTATTTTTTAATTTAAACATTATTTGAGAAAAAAGTTCGATAAACTTTTTCAAAATTTGGGCTTCGACCTCCTGTTGATTTATGGCGACTTTTTAGGCTCTTTAAAAAGACATTAGGCTTAGTTCCTGGTGAAAAAGCGACTTTAGCTGGGTCAAAACGGAGACCTACCAAAAAGAAGCCGTAACCGGGATCTGATAGATCTATTTTACCCTCAAACTCCAGTTTTAAATATTCAAAGCAGGGACCGCTAGTAAAGCATCCAATGCATTCCACAACTTCTGGAATATCTTTTACTTCTCTGTTGAAATTTATTGGTGGAAATATTGCTCGGAATAAACCTTCTTTAACAGCCTTCCAATTTTCTAGTTTATCTTTTTTTATATAGAAACAATCGCCAATAATGATTACATTTTCTGACTTTTTTAACTCCTCTAACTTTTCTTTATCCCGTATTTCTTCGCCTATAATTCCGTCGCTACTTACTATTTGAAAAAGGGAGTCTTTAGGCCATTCAAAAGATCTGTCCGTAAATGCCGAAAATACCGCATCACTCTGAATAACTTTTTCTAATCCCTCGTTTACTCCTTTAGCAAGACCGCCCAGAACATTTTCTAAAGCTCTAGATTCTAGTCCAAATGTATCTATTACCTGATCTTCATTTAGTCGTATAACGCCTATAACTCCTTCTATCGAATTAAATTTTTCTATAACTTTTTTTGATACCTCTTCCTCCGATATCATGTGTAGTCATCTCCTCCAATATCATTAGCGGTCTCTCCTCACAAGTTCATTATTACAAAGAGATTGAGTGTAAGTATGTATAAATTTTTCTATTCTTAATGCTTTGGAAAATGGTTTTTGAGTGAACTGCTTCTAAAAGTTTTTTATGATGAACAATAAATCTTCTTCCAAAACCAACCTGTTTGCTTCTTTATAGCTTAGGAATAAAACGGGCAGTGTTCCCTGAAAAATCTATCTTGTGGAACACCTAAATATGTATCACAAAACAACCAAATAAAAAATAGGGAAGGAAGGAGTAAAAGCCTGAAACCTAAAGAGATTTAACAGGAATCTGAAAGATAAAGAAAAGCGGTATTTAAAACGATGAAAAAAGTATAAGCCGCTGTTAGCATCTTGTTTGGTAATTTAGGTTATATAACTGTAAGCTAGTGTTTTTAGCGCCGTTTTTTATGTTTATGAGAAACGGGGTAATATGTTGTTGAAAAAGTGATATTATATTACTTTTTGTTTTATTATCTAGTACTGGTAAAGTTGTGTAAGTAGTTAACAAGCTTTCCTGTGAAATAACCCTTTACAAACTCTAGATGAATTGTTATAAAGGAAAAGTTTAACATCCTCCATCTTTGATCTTATTCCCTCAAAAATTTCTGAGACTATTTTAATTGCAGTTATTTGTTCACCTAACTGGTTGAAACATTTGGGACAAACACAGATTAGCTGGGTTATTGTCTTTGATCTTGGAGAGATAAATTTCTGAACTGTTGTAAATTTACCGCACATTTCACAGAACATTAGGAATCACCAACATTTTTGTTGAACAGCTTGGCACTAAGCGTTCCTAAGGAGCTCACCTTCATTTTTAATACCAGCTCTCTTCCCCCGTTACTTATAACCGAACCAAACTCATAGCCTACGCATGAAAGCCCATTTCACACAGTGTAGCTGGGTGAGTCGCTTCAAACCCTTCTAAAGAAGGGCGATAACGCCTCAGCACCAAACAAATCCCCTCCTCCCTCTTATTTTACTATTCCGTTAAATTATTTTACGTGAAGAAATATTTTAATTTTACTACGCGGACAAGCAACAATAAAAAGTGCGTTCATCACTACCAAAAACTATATATACTGGAATTTACTACCTAATTCTCACCCAGTTTCCACCCTAAGGTGAAATCTGGTTAATAAAGAGTTTGAGGAATGTATAATGGCTAGAAAAGCATACACATCCGTGGCATATACCGCTGCTGATGATATGGTTTTTGGAGAAGCACCACACCCAGTATCAGCGCCAAAATGGGGCTTTGAAGCGGGCGCGGGGATGGTGCACCCTGACATAAAAGTAGCCCCACCACCAGGATCAGAAGCAACTTTAGAGAAATTAAAGACATCTCACGACCACTTTACAAGAGATGCATGTAACAGAGCTATAGGAATAGGTATTCCAAGCATCATGGTTGAACAAGAACATGTTTTCCAGCAAACCCACAACCCTGATTGGGGCGGCGCAACAACAAAAACACAAGCAGACGTCCTCCAAGAGTTCCACGATGAGTGGGGCATCGCAGCCTATCTAAGACAAACCGTCGCAGACCTAAGAAGGTCAGAAGTAGCCTTAAGAGACACACCCTATGAACGCGATATAATGGCGACAATTGAAGCTTGCTGCAAAAATGGAGCAAGCGACATAGCTATGGAAACCATGGGAGGAAAAGAAGTTCTTGACTACTCGGTGACCAGGGGAGATATTGAAGGCGTCCTCTTTGGTATAGGTGTCTGTGGTAGCATGGACATGGAATATGTGTGGACCAAAGCAGTTGACATCTGCAAGAAAAACAATACAATCCCTGCTGGTGACACAAACTGTAGTGGAGCCAACACTGTTATGTTCATCGCTGGCGGTTTAACTGACAAAGACGTTGCTCACACCTTTGCAGCTCTCGCGCGAGCAATTTGCTCCCCGAGAAGCATAGTCGCAATGGAGGTTGGGTGCACAGGACCAGACAAGGACTGTGCCTATGAAGGACCAATCGTAAAAGCCGTAACTGGCGTCCCGACCTGCCAGGAAGGCAAAGACTGCACATGCGCCCACGGCGACGTGATGGGCAACTTAACCGCGCAAGTCTGTGACATTTGGACTAACGAATCTGTAGAATACCACGAAGAATTCGGCGGAACGACTGCTGCTGTTTGGTTCCAAGCCTTAGCAGAAGAATGTGCCTTGATGAACATGGCTAAACAAACAGGCAACGACAAACTCCTAAGAGACCTATACATGTCAGTTGACATATACAGGTCCCCACAACCATTGATCCTTGCCTATCCGCACGCTTTAGAGATAGGAAAAGCAATTGCTGGAGCCGGAGAAGGCTATTACGACAGGGCTAAGGCTGCCGCGATGAAAGCAGCTGACATAATGAAAGCATTCCATGACAATGGAAAACTACCTCTAACAAAATTCGAGAAAACCGCCCTTGACGACGCAATGAAAAGGTTTCCAGCTTTACCTGCCTCAGATGCTTTTATCTCATCCAAGGTCAAATGGTGCGATGACGTAGGAGTATATCAATGGCAGAAGAAGAACTACGGCTGGTAAACCTAATAAACCAATAGCAGGGTATATTTGTAAACCTCCAAACTTTCCCCCCCCTTTTTTTATTTTCTTTTTATTCTTTTTATAATTCCTTTCCTTATTTTTTAGATTGTTTAGGCAATTTTTTAGATTGTATGTACATAGTTACTGCTTTGATTTAATGTTTAAGATAAGTAAAAAGTAAGGCAAAGTATTTTTATGATAAGAGCAAATTATTTCCTGGTTACGTAGATTTATTTAAACTTTGTTTACCTTTTTATAAAAAATGAATTCCAACCTCATTTTGAGTTTTTATTCATTTTTTACTTAAAGATTTGTTTTTGGTGGTATTTTTGGCGATTGGAGTTGGTATTGATACGGGTGGTACGAACACTTATGCAGTAGTATTGGACTTTACATCCCGTGAAGTGTTAGGCAATGGTATTGCGCCTACTACACATTACGACTACACTATTGGAATAGTTAAAGCTCTAGAAGTTGCTTTAAAAGATTCTAATGTTAATCCAAGCCAAGTGGAGGTGGTTTCTATTTCCACCACTTTGGCTACTAACGCGATTGTTGAGGGAAAAGGGTGTAGGGTTGGTCTTTTAATGATCGGTCATGAACCAAGAGAAGATCAGTACATACCTGCAGATATTACCCGTATTGTTAAGGGAGGGCATGATGAATTTGGTGATGAGATCGAGCCCCTTGACGAGGAGGCGGTTAAAGTTGCCGTTCAAGAAATGAGCGATTGTGTTGAGGGGTTAGCGATATCTTCTTTTTTCAGTGTAAGAAACCCCTCTCACGAGCTCAGGGCGAGGGATATCGCCCGGGAGATTGCGGGTTTACCTACTGTTTGTGGTTTTGAGTTCACAGAACAGCTTGGAATATATGAAAGAACAGTAACTGCCGCGCTTAACGCTAAACTTATCCCTCTGATAAATACCTTACTCTTAGAACTCAGAAAGGCTTTAGAGGAAAGGGGGATGGAGAAAACGCGTATATTTGTTGTAAAAGGTAGTGGATCTGTGATTAGCGCGGAACTTGCGGGTGAAAGGCCCGTAGAAACGATTTTGTCGGGACCTGCATCTAGTGCTGTTGGTGCTTGGGCGCTTACAAAAAATGAAGACGGAATAGTTATAGATATAGGAGGTACGACAACGGATATCTCCTTCCTTGAAGGTAATAAGCCTGTAATTCTGGATGATGGCGCGACTGTTGGCGGGCTTAAAACCAGGATAAAAGCCATAGACTCAACAACCATAGGTTTAGGGGGTGATAGCAGGATAAAAGTGGAGGGGGGTATGATCGAGATTGGTCCTGAAAGGGTTATCCCTATAGCTTTTGCAAGCTTAGAAATTCCTGAACTCGTCGATCTAATCAAGGAGAAAAACGGTGTTTATTATTTAAGGGCCTTAAAAAAGGCTAGAAAACTAAGGCAACCCATCGACGAAAACTTGTTAAGGATAGTGTCTAGTCAGTCCTTGACAAAATTTGAAGATTTAGTGAAAAGTGGGAATGTTAATTGTGATAGATTAAATGAACTCATATTGCTGGGATTAGTACAGGCGATCGGTGTTACACCTACAGATGTCCTTCATTGTAATGGGATATACACTGAAGGGAATGTGGAAGCAGCAAGAATAGCGGTCAACACCTTGGCTGAGAAGTTAAATATGAGCTTATCAGAGTTTTCTGAAGAAGTCATAAAAAAGTTTACACAGAAAATAGTTGATACCGTAAATCAAAAGTTTGAGGAAAGAATAACGCCGGATTTCATCTTTGACTTGCCTGATATTTTAAAAACATATTTCTTCAAGAAATATAGTCCGAAAAAAGAGGTTGAAGAGGCTAGGAAAGAAATCTTGTTAAACTCTACAATAATCGGGTTAGGAGCTCCAGCTGGAGCTTATATAAAATATTTGGCAGAAGCGATGAAAATAAACTCATTAGTACCTCCAAGCTCTGCCATAGCTAACGCCCTTGGGGCAATCACAAGCAGCATAGAAGAGACTGTGTTCATCCTTGTCCAACGAGATTTTCACGAGGATCTTGAGACTGAAAGATACATAGTTCACGCCCCAACAGTTGGAAAGCAAATCTTTGAAAACAAGTTTGAAGCTATTGATTACGCCATTGAGGAGGGAAAAGCTTTCGCCATAGAAAAAGCTAAGAGAGCAGGAGCAGAAAGGGTACACGTCACAGTGCAAAAAAAGGACGTCATAGCAAGGTTTTATGGAAGCAATGTATATATACGATCAGAAATCATTGTAAAAACAACCGCCCCAATCATTTCTGACATCCCTACCCCCTCTACAAGCAGTAGATACGTCAATGTCTTTAAGGTCGCTAAATTTAGAAAATTAATGTCTTCAAAGCCATCGCAATAAAAGATCAATAGCTTCAAGGTCATCAAAAGTATTACGATGACCTTTTTTAGGCATATTTTTCTCTCTTTTTTCTGTCTTCTTTAAGGTGGTATTGGAACACTTCTTTTACAAAAAATATCGCAGAAAGCCAAAGGCTTCTTTAGTCGTGGGATTATGTCAGTGTATGTATAATAATCAGTTGTTTTCCATAACGGGTTAGGTTCTCCTTCTATTCTCCATATTAGTATCTTGTTATTCTTTTTCAAGTTGACGGTTTATTGGGGGGATGTTTTTAGCTTCGTGGGCTGTTGGTGGAAATAAGTGTTTTAAGCCCATGATTTTAACAAATTCCTGGTTAAATGCTAGTATAATATCTTTATGCTTGAAAACACTTTTATCTATGGATAAGAATTTTTGAAACCCTTTGCCTATAAAGTCTTTCAGCTTCTCGTTTATGAAGTTTCTAGCATCTGGATTTTTCTCTATCGCTTTGTATGCAAGGTCGTCGATATAAAAGTGTGAAATGCTTGGGTTATGGGTGTGAAGTATCTCATGGAGAAGCATTTCTGCTGGGTCTACTCTCTTCCAGTAATGAATATTGAAATAGATGTGGGATTTTAAAGGTTTTTTCAGGGTGGTGTGGGCATTAATGTAAAAGACCCGTGAAAATCTTGTTTTTTGGTCGAGATCTAGTAATGGTACTAACACTGGTGGGTGATAGCTTACAAAGAATTGGAACTCTGCTTGTTCTTTTATTTTCAGGATTTCTTCACATTTTTCTGCGACTTCTGGACATTCAACAGGGAAAGCGATTTGGGAAAATGGTGTGACAATTTCGTAAGGGGTTATAAGGGATCGGCGACCGACCGTTTCAAAAATACCTCCAATCCTGTCTATTTCCTCTGATAAAGCCTGTTTTTGGTCGTCTAGAACCATTTTTGCTTCTGGGAGTCGTTCATTAAGAAAATCACAGACATTCTCAAACTGTATGCCCCAAAGGTATGCCCCCAAAGCATTCAGAAAGTAAAAACGCGCGGTCAAAAAATCGTCAAGCTCTTCCAGCCAATCATAATCTTTACTCATTAAAGGAGCACGCTCCGTCTAAAACATATCATTAAATCATTAGGTTTTTTGCCTGTATAAAACTCTTTACCATCAACAGAGGATCTATGAGTCGCTTTTTTGTTGATATATTTATTGTAGCTAATGAAAAATATTTTAGAAGCCTTTAAGAATTAGAAAGCGCATTTAAGAAGATACCTATCTTTCACCAAGTAGACATACAGGTGGATAAACATGCTGGAAATAGAGGTATATCATACACCTTCTTGCGGAAGCTGCCGAAGAGCCAAGAGACTAGTTGAATTTGTCGTATCGACACATTATCCAAAGGAAGTAAAAATTAGAAATATTGACCTCTCAGACCCCCGCAACAGAGAGGAGGCAAGGGCTAAGGAAGTCTACGGTGTTCCTACAGTCATTATTGGAGAAACTATAATTCGAGGTACTCCACATGGAGAAAGCGAAATAATAGAATTTATAGAGAAATATAAAAGGGAACATAAAGAAGTTTAATAACCTGTTGTTCTTCTAATGTTCGGAGGTACTCTACTTTTTTTTCTCAGTTTCTTAGATTATCTATCAAGACATCAGTATCTATACAGACTCTGTCGTTTTCCATTTTCGCCATCCCTCTCGAAGGAACCGCATAATGCTTTCTATCTCTTCATCCGTGATCGAAGAAGGCATAATAGAAGGCGTAAAACCCGGAACAATAACGGATCTCACAGGCTGGATAAAAAAAAGCAAAACAATCCTAAACTTCTAAAAAACCACGCACATAATCCCCAAAACTATTTTTTACCTATTTTTATAACCAAAAAAAGATGAAAAAGTTCAAAAACCTCACAATTCAATGCCTTGGGTTAAAAGCGTTCTAAGACTGGAATAGGCTTTACTATTATCCACTTCTTTGAAAAAATAACAGAAAAATCAAAATATTGAAAGAATTATTAAAGCAATAAGTCTTAATCTGTTTACTTGAAACTAGACGAATAAGAAAAATGGTGGCACGTATATTGAATAAAGAACGCTTCCAAGGGTTAAAGAGTGCTTTTTCTTTTCTTACTGTTATTCCTGTGAGTAAGAAGATGTATTCTTATGAGGAGATTGCTAGGAATTTTCATTTTGCACCTGTTGCAGGGTTTGTAGTAGGGCTTGTGGCAGGGATTTTTGGATATTTTTTAGGGCTTTTGCTTCCTCAGATTATTGTGGGATTTTTTGTGCTCTATTTTATTCTTAGGGTGTCCGGTTTTCATAATGTTGACGGCTTGTTCGACCTTGGGGATGGGTTGATGGTTATGGGGTCTCCTGAGAGAAAGATTGAGGTCATGCATGATGTTAACATTGGTGTTGGCGGGCTTACCTTAGGGTTTTTTGTCTTGATTATCACAGGAATCGCTATAGGGGAGGTTGAAGAAGAGTATTTGATACCTGCGGTTTTAGTAGCTGAAATGGGCGGTAAAATGGTTCAGACGGGGTGTATTTCTTTTGGTAGAAGCTCAAAAACCCCTGTTGCTGGGGCTTTTCACGAATTTGTGAATAAGAAAACTTTTGCAAAAGGTCTCGCCATTTCCCTTTTAATTTTAACACCCTTTCTCCTTTTTCTTGAAAACATTGAAATTTTTAAAGAAGAAGGAATCTATTTCTTAAATAAATGGGATTCATTCAGCTATGAAGAACTGTTGGTGTTTATAGGCGTGTTCCTTCTTGGGGTATTTTCCGTAATGATTCTAATGATAAGAACGGCTCACAAACACTTTAACGCGGTCACTGGGGATGTAGCAGGGGCGTCAAATGAAATAACTAGGATGACAATATTACTTTTATTAATTATACTCATCTAACGGGGGGGTAAAACCTAAAAATTCTGAGAGTTAGTGAATTAACCGTTTAAGAAAACAAGGTCAATAACTGCTTAAGGCCTTTTCAAGCAAAAAATCAAAAAATTAGAAAAAGATAACACACTCTAGGAAAAAACAGAAAAAAAAGCCTAAAAAACTAAACAGTTTTACAATAGGTTTAACGGTGATGCGAATGAATGACAACCTTGAAAGAATCATAAACGCTCTCAAAGACTTGGGAAAGGAAATAAAAAAAGATTATAAGGCAGAGATTATTGGGGTTTTTGGTTCTTATGTGCGGGGAGAGCAGAAAGAAGGTAGTGATGTGGATATTCTCGTAAGATTTCTTGAAGGAGCTACACTCTTCGATTTTGTTGGGCTTGGAGACTTCCTTGAGGAAAAACTCGGAGTTAAAGTAGATATAGTTTCGGAGCGAGCATTAAGACAAGAGATAAGGGAGCAAATCCTTGAAGAAGTGGTGGCGGTATGAAGAGAGACTACAAACTCTTCGTAAGAGACATAATTTCTGCTATGGAATCCATAGAGAAGTTCGTGGAAGGAATGAGACTTGAAGAGTTTATTCAGGACGACAAAACCTCAAGTGCTGTAATTCGAAAATTTGAAATTATCGGAGAAGCAACAAAATACATCCCAGATTGGGTTAGAGAAAGGCATCGGGAAATTCCATGGAAAAGAATGACGGGTATGAGAGACAGGTTGATTCATGCCTATTTTGGAATAGATTACAAATTAGTTTGGGATACTATAAAGATTGAGATACCAGAATTAAAACCTAAATTACAACAAATCCTAGCAGAACTTGAAAAAACGAGATAAAAATGAGAACCATAAAAATATCTAAAGTCATTCAAGCAATTAATTTTTTAAAAAAGTTCGGTATTGAATAAGGCAGGAGAAATAATGATATGGAGGAAGAATATGGAAGTAATGGTGCTGGAAAGGGCGTGACTTGTTTGATTATGGCGGGGGGTAGGGGTACAAGGCTTGGTATTAGTATTGAGAAGCCTTTGCTTGAGATTGGGAGTAAGACGATATTGGAGAGGGTTGTAGAAGCAGCTTTATCTGCTTCAAAAGTTGATAGGGTTGTTGTGACTGTTACTTCTTTTACGCCTGAAACGAAGAAAAGGCTGGAGGAGAAGAGTGTTCCTTACATTGTAACGCAGGGTGAGGGTTTTATCGAGGATATGCGGTTTGCTATAAAAGAGGCAGATCTTTTTGGCGGGGTTTTAGTTCTTGTTTGTGATATACCCTTAATTACGGGGAAAGATATTGATGAAATAGTGGCTCAGTATGAGCGTTGTGGGAAGCCCGCTATGTCCGTTATGGTTAAGGCGGAAGTTTATGAAAGAGTCGGGTTAGATCCTAGTTATATCGTGGAGCTTGAGGATGGAGAGCTTGCTGTACCTACGGGAATAAACTTTGTTCAGGCGGAGCTTATCAAAAGTTTAGGTGTTGAAGACGTATTAGAGGAAGAGGTATATGTTAGTGATAATGTAAATTTTGCCGCAAACATTAATAAGATGAAAGATTTTGAGGCGGTCGAAAAACTCCTCAAAAAACAATGAAAAAAATCTTTTATAGGTAATTAGGGGTAATTGGCTTTTTGCAGGTATATGAAAATTGGTAAAAGAAATGAGCCAGCTTGGGTGGAGCATAGAGGAACCATATACCCGCTGGTATATTCAGTTTATTTTGCTATATCATTCAGCAATTCTAAATAATCTGACAAAAGTCTTGTTATGAGGAAATTTTCCCTGACTGTTTCTTTTCCCTTTTTGCCCATTTCTTCTGCCAGGTCAGGATTCTGCAAAATTTTTAT
>Ga0209636_10001316_pt1 | contig 24886 bp, 26 predicted proteins | sample DeeMarSWOR152_54_FD_187464 | JGI IMG/M metagenome (GOLD analysis project Ga0209636, IMG submission 187464) | Marine sediment microbial communities from White Oak River estuary, North Carolina - WOR-1-52-54 (SPAdes) (version 2) | ecosystem: Environmental > Aquatic > Marine > Intertidal zone >...
AAAATTAGTTGCAAAGGCGTGGGGCGGATGGCACGGTGGTAATGACGCTCTCGGCTATCACCTTAAGTATCCATACACGGACGACCCCTACTATAATGGTGTATCCTTCGATTACAATGATATGCGAAGTGTTGATACTCTCATGAAGAAACATGGGAAACAATTAGCTGCCCTTGTTATCGAACCGGTCCTAGGAGCCGGAGGAGGAATTGAACCCGATTCTGAATTTCTCCCTTATCTCAGAGAAGAAACTGAAGCCCGGGATATACTCCTCATCTTTGATGAAATCATCACTGGATTTCGGCTCTGCTATGGATCTGCCGGAATTCAATTGTATGGGGTAAAACCTGATCTCCAAACCCATGGCAAAGTCTTGGCAGGCGGTCTACCCATTGGCGTCTATGGTGGCAGAGAGGATGTTATGGCACTAGCTGTTCCTGGTGCTCCAGGAGGACGATGGGTAGGTGGTGGAACCTTCTCCAGTCACCCCTTGACCATGACGGCAGGACTTACAACCCTTGAAGTCCTCAAATCGTATAAGGAGAAATACGTTACTCTGAATCAACGTGGGGACCAGCTACGGCGTCAGATCAACAACGTCCTTGAAAGAGCAAATGCAAACGAGAGGGCGATGGGTAAAGGGTCCATTTTGTTTATCCATTCGTTAAAGGAACCTCTTAAGGAGGGCCCGATAACAGCTGGAAAGCTAGGCAAAGTCTTTGATATTGAAAAAACGAATGTGTTTCAGAGTCGGTTACTTGAAGAGGGTGTGTTCGGGTATCATGGCTTAGGTGTTGTATCTTTTGTGCACACCGAAGATGATTTTTCCAAGACCCTTAATGCCATTGAAAACGTTGTCACCACTGGAACGAATAGCGTCAAACATTAATGCTGACACAAAACTGGCAACTAGACAAGATATCAGTAGGTGATTACTGGCTAAACCCCATAAGGAGGTTAAATCGACTTTCATAAGGTACACATTATACTCGAACCAAAGACTCATCGTGAAATAGACGATTCGACCGTTGTCTTCAACGAGAATGGGATCAATATTGGGTGCATAGAAGCCTACGTATTCTGGACGTTGGATAATGATTCGTGGTGCACTCCAAGGACCCCATGGCGAGTCTGCGGTTCGAATTAAAATCTGTTTTTGGACATCGTCAAGATTCATTAACGTGTATTTGCCCAAATACGTGTTCCACATGACTGAAATTTCTCCCGTGGGAGCTTCAAGTACAGGCTGGGCATCCTCTTGATTTGATGACCAAGTTGGAGCATCTCCGGCTCCGAGTCCTATGTAGTATTGGTAGCTGCTTTGGTGCAAAATGTGGTTTTCAGGAACTCGAACAAGGAAGCAATCATGGTATCGACCACTTCCTGTTGTGAGGAAATAGAGGTATCCACCTGTTGAAGGGGCTGAATCATCACCCTTGACCAGTCCCCATTCGACGAAATTGGAGGTGCCTGACCAAGACATATTGGTTGCCTTGAAGAAGGTGTGTCCATCGAAGGAATACGCAATGCTAGCATTATTACTGGTCCAATCACCGTGTTCTCCCCAGGTATTTACAGACATATAGTATACATAAAGACAGTCTCCACTGCTGTAAGCAGTAGTTGGTATTACTGTCATCTCAACCTCATCAAGCTTAAGACTATGAATCAGTTCCTTAGCAAAATGCGTCACATTGTCAGTAATCCAATCTGTCAGTACGATACCATCTGAGGGGTCGGTGTCTAGCGTATAGGCCATTGTATTTGATCGCCAATCCCAATTATCTGGACCAAAGGTGTCGCCAAAAATGAAGTGCAACCGGTCTTGCCACTCAACTAGTAAACCTACATCTGCACCATAAACATTAACCACAGTGGTGTCGTTGAGGGCGTCTTCTCCAGTTAGCTGGCAGACCATTTCATGAGGTAGGGGTGAGTATTGACTAAGAAATGTGAAAATAAAGAATACTCCGAAGACTGAACCGAGAATGAACACAATTAAGATTATAGCCACAGTTCGTCTTCGCATTATTCTCTTCTCGAAGGAGGTTATTTTTTCTTACTTTTTTGGGATTTGACAAATCGGTGTGCTTGCATGGCAGCCATTGCACCTTCACCGGTTGCGGTGATTATTTGCATGCCTCCACAGGTACAATCTCCTGCTGCGTAGACGCCCGGAAGATTTGTCTCTTGTCGACGATTAACCATGACACAGCCCTTATCATCGACAGTGATACCTGCTTTTTTCATTAGACTTGTCATCGGAACACTTCCCACCGCAATAAAGACACCATCAATGGGAAGTTCGTGTTCTGATCCATCTGAGTGTAATGAATAGGTTAGTGCTGAAACAAGGTCATCGCCTTGGATCGTGAGGAGTTGTCCTTTGATGAGTTCTAGGTTTGAGATTGCTTTGACTTCGTTAATTAGTGCTTGTTCTGCGATAATTTCTTCGCTTTGAGTAATCAAGAAGACCTTTGATACTAGATTTGCTAGGTGAATGGCATCTTCAAAGGCTTCACTCCCGGAACCAATTACAGCTACGTTCAATCCTCGATAGAGTGGACCATCACAAACCGGACAATAAGACACTCCGCGACCCACAAGCGTCTCTTCGCCAGGCACTAGAAGTTTCTTTCGTTGAGTACCTGTAGCGAGTATTACAGAACGGGAGGAATATTGACCAGACCGTGTAATCACCTTATTCATTTTATCTTTCAGGGAGAGTTCGATGACTTCGTCTGGAAACTTGAGTTCTGCTTGGAATTTTTGGGCTTGTTTCATCATGAGGTCAATGAGTTCGATACCTGTTATACCTTCGGGGAATCCCGGGAAATTCCAAACGTGGGGTGCAGTTGCTGCTCGTCCGCCAATTATTTGACCATCAACGAGCAGGGTCTTCAACCCCATCCGTGCTGTGTAGATAGCAGCTGCGAGTCCAGCGGGTCCGCCACCCACAATGATGATATCAGTCAGTTGGTCCGTCAATTCAGTTACCTGCATACAGTGATTCTCCTTAAGTATTAGAGCCCTACGGTTTTCCCCTCAATCTTCATAGGGGACGAAAATTAAGAGCCTAATGGGTCTTTCAATTTAGGTGTAGGTGAAATCGATAAAAAAATGATGAGGGGATCTTATCTCAGACCCCATGCCTCCTGATGAGTGATTGTGAATTATTTTTGAAGCGTCAAAGGTTTGCCACAGCATTCAAAGACGCAGGGGGCAGCACACCCACAGTCACCTTTGGGGGTTCCGCATTCCTCACATTCTTTGACCACTTGTAGCGCAATGCCACACTCGGGGCAAGTATAGATTTGACCTTTTTTCATATCATGACAGTGTATTCCCATTTTTATCAACACTAAGAATGGTTTGTAGGATGGTTTGGCAGGATGAGGCTACATAAATCCTTTCGAGTTGCTACTCTATTTTGACTTGCCTATGAGCAGAGGTGTAAGGTGAATTAGACATTGTCCGATAATGTAAGTCACGGTGATGATGAGACCAGCATAGAGAATGGGAGTGGTTAAGCGATTAATGATTAAGACGTAGTCGGAGATGAAGAACAGTAAGAGTCCAATGAAGAGTGCACCACGGAACAAGATGGGGTAATCATCGAGGAATTTTGTCAGGGCAAAGCCAATTACGGAGAGAAAGAGAAGTCCATAACATAAGGCTCCGATGCTGATTTCGAGTTCACTGGGGTTGAACACTGTGAGGATGAAGAGTGCTATTCCGAAGAGTATGAAGGCTAGCCAGATTATGAAATTCCGAAATACTATTGTCCGAGTCTTAGAGGTGGTGTCTTCAGAAGAAGTGTTCGTACTAATGAGCAGGGGTGAGAGGTTTCGCATGGCGACTAGATAGAAGACTTGTCCAATTGCGAAGGCGACGGTGCCCAGAATAAGGGGTTCAATGGGAAGAGGGACAAACCCACCAAGGAGAAAATCACCTAAGGAACCAAAAATCATCGCGATGAATAAGAGGAGCGTATATGGTTGCCAGCGTACTTGATCATAATAGATTGAAATGATATAATTGAAGAACGCTAGGAACGCAATAAGAATGGAAACAGTAAGAAAATTCCATTGGAGAATGGTCAGATCACCCAAGGCATAAATCTCGTAGAGTGCCCTCATACCAAAATATGCTATGATGATGATAAGTAACATGATAAGATACAGTTTTCGAAAGAAAAACAACGCTCTCGATTTACTGGACATTTAAAACGACCTCTTAGCACGGAAGAAATCATCCCAATAGAGTTGTTTTTCCTGTAAAAGCTTTCGAAAAAAATTAGATGACGGCAGCTTCTTTTACAGTGGTCAGCCATTGACCTTTATCATTGAAAAGTTTTGCACCCTTCCGAAGTAGACCTTGCAGTGGTCTTTGTTTACCGCAGCGCCGGCAGACTTCCATGATACCTTCAATGGGACCTTCGGCTTCATTATTGAGTCGAGCGTAAAGGGCCGCGTAATCATGGCCACGTAATGCACAACTCAATGGCACGTTCACCTTCTGATGAGCCTTATCAATCTTCATATTTGATCAGATGACCGCTCAAAGAATCTGGATGGGAGGGTTTGGGTATAAGGAGGTTACCTCCTTAACAATGTATTTTTTGGTAATGATTCTTATCAGTATCCCTTCGAAACCTCGTTCTTCTATTTTGATGCGAATAATTTATCGACGGCCGTTACAGCTGCTTCAATTTCTTTGGAAACTGCTTCAACCAGTAGGGGATGCTGCTCTCCAGTGGCTTCAGATTCATCGGTTTGCTCGCCCTTCGGGTCGGAATGAAGGTTTCCATCACAAGCGAGTATAGACCCGGCCTGGAGACCCTTGGTTTGAGCAAAGACAAACAATAGGGAAGATTCCATTTCCACACATTGTACTTGAGCCCGAGTCCACCGATCCAGAATGTTTCCTTCGCGCTGGTCATAGTAGATATCAGTAGACCACACAATTCCGGCATGAATACGCTTTGGTGGTAGTAAATCCTTTAGTGCTTTTAGCAGCGCAATATAAATTTCGGGTGTTGCAACGGCTGGATAGGATATCGGAGCATAATTTGAACTGGTGAGATCATCACGAACGGCACCGGTGGCAACTACGACATCGCCCGTTTTCACGTTCGGATTGACACCTCCACATGATCCAATTCGGATGAATACTTCAGCACCAAGTTTGGCTAGTTCTTCGATTACAATCCCTGTTGAGGGGGTGCCCATCCCAGAGGTAGCGATGGTTACCTCAACTCCTTTTGGTGTAAAAGCTCGATAGGATCGTAGTCCTCGATAGTATGCAAGTTCTTCAGCATCCTTCATTTTTGCAGCAATTTTGGGAATGCGATCCGGATTCCCAGCAATGAATACGATTTTTGCCACATCACCTTCGCCTAGACGTATATGTGGTTGTATCCGTTTTTTCAAAGGCGCATCACCAACTTTACTTTGGCAACGGTGTTCCTCATTAAGCTTTGCTACTTAACGCGGACAGCCACGACTTCACCCGTCACGCATTCTACGCCTTCTGAGTAAAGTGAGCAGGTGACGGTGACCTTCTGGTCCTTCATTTCTTTAACACGTGCTCGTAGGGTAACAGGCGTGTCTACTGGGGTAGGTTTAAGATATTTTACAAAAAGTGATCCTGTCACGTATGTTCTCACTATTTCAGAGCTGAGTTCGTGACCTTCAGCTTTATTTGCGGCTGCGTTTGCTGTGTTTGTGCTGTGACAGTCGATTAGTGCAGCGATGATTCCTCCATTGAGGGCACCGGGGAATGCAAGGTGATAGGGTTGGGGGTGCCAGGTTGCGACGGTTTCATCGCCGTCCCAATAACTTTTGATCTGGAGACCGTGTTCGTTGTTTCGTCCACAGCCCCAACACATTGTTCCATATTCGGTCCATTGATCCTGGATTGCTTTTTTACTCATGCAAAACACCAGTCAGTAAGTGGGGGTCAATCGGGTCTGAAAATCTTATCGCCAATGCAAACTATTTCTGGCATTTTGGGCAGATGTAACTGGTGGTACTGCCGACACGAAGTTCTTCAACTAGGGTTTGACAGGTTGGACATGGTTTTTCTGTTCGATAGGCGATGTGTGGCCATCCAGGTTGTTTCCCCCACTGTCCACGAGTACCCCAGACATCCTGTTCTCCTGGACCTGGACCCCAGCGTATTCCTTCCTTTAAGACATGTTGAATTGCATGATGCAGTTTCTTAATGTCATCTGAACGGAGGGTATTCGATTTTCGATTGGGATGCAATTCTGCATGCCAAAGGATATCTTGCACGTAAACATTTCCGATCCCAGCAATGAACCGTTGGTCTAACAGATAACTTTTGATTCGTCCTCGTTTGCCCTCCAACATCGATGCTAGCTTATTCACAGTGAAATCGTCACAAAGAGGCTCCTCGCCAAGAATACCAACTTGCGGATGATCTTGCACTTTTCCGGGTTTAATGAGATGAATGTGACCAAACCACCAAAAATGCACCCACAATTGATCACCATCGTTGAAATAAAAGACCACCCGTTCACGGTTAGGGTCAGGTGTTTCAACTGACCAATGAATTCGAAGTTCACCACCCATTCCCAAATTAAACGCTAGCGTCCAGTCATTATCTAATCTACTTAACAGCCATTTTCCTCGTTGTTGAAAGTTTTGGAAGGTGCGTCCTTGAACGTTATTCTTGAATGTAGGAATTGTCCTATTGAGCACCTTAGGTTGATTTACTTGAACTTGGTGTATCGTTTTTCCCACTAACGCTTGATTCATACTTTCAGCCAGCAATACAATATCGGGTAACTCTGGCAATTGTATCCCTACCTCAATTAGATGTGAAACCACTAGATTCTGTAGCAGAAAAAGATACGGGTTTAAAGGAAGAGGGGGGCGGAGACAAGAAGAATCGCCAACAGCTGGGTGGCATGTGATCCCGCCAATGCGACCATCCTACAAGGCTTCTCTGGGTCTCCGCCCGGTCTTGAGAAGCAGTAGAATTATGATTCCTAGCTTATTATGGATTATGATTTCGGCAACTCCAGGTTGGATAAAATATTGGCTTCTAACCGAGAAAAGCAGTAATCGCCTGATTGAATTTTTTGGACTGTTCCAACATCACCATGTGACCTGCCTGTTCAATAATTGTCAGTTCAGAATTCAAAAGATGGTCCGCTAAGTACTGTGACCATTTCACGGGGGTGAGCTTGTCCTCATCCCCTACAACAACCAACGAAGGAACCTTGATTTCACTCAAACGTTCTCGCACATCGAAATTATTGCATGCCACAAAGTCGTTATACCCTACTTCCTGGGGACATTGCAGACACTCTTTCTTACTGCGTTCCACCAGCTCTGGATCTGCACCTATTGCAAATGCCATCTGACCCGTGGCGAGTTCAATCCCTGCTTGATAATCCGTTCGTAAACCTTCGAGGATTGCGGGAAGCACACCCAGCTTTGCACCCGTTCCCACCAACACCAAACCACCAAGAAGTGAAGCATGGTCTAAAGCGAGCTGAAGAGCAATGGCACCTCCCAATGAATGCCCCATCACGAATACTCCTTTGTGATCCATTTCTTGAATTAGCTGAGCAACGATTTCGGCGAATCGTGGGACCGTTATTTCTCCTTCGAGTGGTTCGGATTGTCCGTGGCCTGGCAGGTCTAAGAAAAGTAAAGCATAGTTCTTGGCAAGGATGCGCTGTTTATCCCAGACTCGGTGTGTGGACATTGATCCATGAATCATGAGGATTGGTGTTCCTTGACCCTGGATGTCGTAGTAGACCTGTTTTCCATTAATGATGTGAAACGGCATAGTTAGTCAGGATTCGTATGAATGTGTTGTATTTAAGCTCACCTACTATAATAAATAATTATTAACTCAAAAGTAAAAAAATATAAATAACGTAGTTGCATTTCTAGTATGGCGGTACTAGCTCCACGAGAGCGTATTAGGTTCAACTGATATATTTCATGGTTCCTACTACTGACAGCCATTGGCACAATTCTCACAGGCTATTTAGCCGCTCGAAACATCATTGAATTCGCGTTAATTGTACCTTATCACACTATCTTCGAGATCCTCTTTATTGGACTCATATTGATACACGTTGTTCTCTCGCTATTGACGAAGTTCTACTGGAAGCAAGCTGGGCAGAAAATTCGGGTAGGCACAGCAACCTCGTTGAATTGGTTGAAGCTCATTCAACGTATTACTGGAATCGCTATCATAGCTCTGGCATTACTAGTAGTTGTGTCCGGGCTTGATTGGTATGTCATAGGACTGAGCCCTTTGCTCCCCTTCGCTCAGCACCTGAGTTATGATATCTACTTGATTGTACTCATCTTTATTCATGTGGGAATTGGAGCCAAATTCGCTTTAGGCCGTCGTCAAATTTCTGGCTCAGCAGTGAACGCAACCCTACTCATAGCAATTCTAGTCCCCGCCTTACTGGTTACTTGGTGGGACACAGGAGGAATGCTCATGACAATCCAACTTAATGGTATACAACCAACAAAGGAAACCAACAAAGTATGGGTCGAAGATCTTCAACTCGACTTCGACCCCAGTGAAGTCGACACCCTACGCCCTGACTTGTTTAACTCAGGGTACTTCTCAGCCTTTGACGTACTAGTTCACCTACACAATCAAGGATTAGTGGAGCTCGAGTATCATTTCAACACGAGTATGAACACACACATAATTGACTCGCTGAATGGTGAGACCAACTGGTGGTATCGCATCTTTTACGATGCCGGCTGGCCAGAACAGAACGCCTTCCGAATGGACCATTACCCCTGGAAAGATGGCGCGTGGTTGAAATTCTTCCGGGAAACACCAACAGAACTCGGTGCCATCTATGAAAACTTCCGCGAGGAAGTCAACCGAATGAACGTCAATAATGGTTCAGTGATTATTCCCCGAGTCACAATTGATGGTAACACTGTCCGCCATGAATTCACCAACGTGACGGTCACGCGGCACAATCTCCGGAATGACGTTTTCCAAGACGGAGTCATCACTGCGATTGATGTCATCATGTCCCTTGGCGATCAAGGACTCATCACTTACCAATTACAATGGTATGAGACAATTGGTACTGCTGGAATTGTAAAGAGTTACTGGGTCGATGGCATCGATTCGGACATTACCCATGGTCGTTGTGGCTTCGTTTACGAGGCTGGCGCACAAATCTTTCGGCTCACTCGGAATCACATCCATTTACCTTCCGACACACGAATTCTCAATTCACCAGAGTATGGGTTCTGGATTTGCCTTTAACCCCCTGCGCCTTCATACCGTCTACGTCCAAAATACCAGATAAGACGTGAAAGCAAATACAGGGCGATGAACCAGAAGATCCCCAGGATGGCCATCGGCAACAGTTGTTCAGGCAGATAGTAACCTTGTAGGATTAGAGTTGGTACATAGTACAAATACTGGAATGGAAGTAAACCTAAGATTATCTGTGCGAGGTGTGGAAAGTAGGTGAGAGGGATTAGGGCGCCTCCAGCGATGGACATTGTGAGGCCGAGAAGGTGTCGGATCCACCAAAGGGAACTCATCCAGAAGGCTGCCAATGCGATAACAAAGACCAGGAGAAAGGCAATGAAGAAGGCGATGTAGAAGAAGCCAATGAAGAGCAACAGATTGTAAATTGTTGGGATATTTAGTGGAAGGAGGAGCAAGGCGATCATATAGGTAAGTGCACCAAAGGCAAGGTATACCAATGTTCGGGGGAGTTCGGCGAAGACCTTGAAACCCGAATAATCAATGGGTCGAGCAAGATAGGAGATGAGGGGTCCACGGACGATGTCTTTTTCAATTTCCATGCTGAGACGAAATAGAGGGATGGCCGAAATTAGGATGACAGAGATGAAGAGATAGCTCATCAGTTCGGGAAACGAAAAGCCACCAATGACTGTGGTTCCGTCGAATAGCCAAGCTTGGGTATAGATGATTGAATAGACGATGTAGAGAGCAAGTAATTTCGCAGGGAAGTAGACGAAGGATGTTAGAAATTCTATTGTGTACTGACGCATGTTTCGAAACGAAATTTGTGACACACCGAAATAGCTGCGAAGCCGTGATCTCTCAGTCATTGCTTTAGCCTCCTACAGGTTGATAGCGTTTGAGTCCACGTGCCCAAAGGTATCGGAAAACCACAATCCAGAGGAGGGCTAGCCCTCCTGCAATCCCTATGTAGAATAGGCTAGACTGGAGGGAGAGGTAACCGAGAATGATCATGGTTGGTACGGTGGAGATGAATATCACTGGAAACACAAAGGTTAGGAAGTATTGAACTCCGAAGGGCATGATGTCAATGGGCATGCGAGCAAAGTTCATTTCTACTGCATCAGAGACTTCGAGTAGTCCTTCATTGCGACCAATCCAAAAGGCTAGGCAACACAGACAAGCCCAGAGAATGTAAAGAGCCGCTTGCCCAAGAAAGAGAGCTAGAGCACCCAATAGAACGTTAATTGGCACAATGACGAGCCCAAAGGTCAATGCCGACAACCATAACATCACAATGCCAATAGCGACTTGCAGTAGACCACCTGCCCAAAATTGTTGCGCTATCATTTGGAAGATTGAACTTGCAGGTCTAACACGAAACTGCTCTAAACCTAATTCTGTTATGTGCCAGTGAATCTCCCACACCCCCATCCAAAAGAATGCACCAAAACCCCATGCACTTTCAGTGACACCAATGAGGAATGTCAGTTCGGCACGCCCCCACGTCACCCATCCGACTCCCGTGAGCACAGGCATCTGGTACGTGATTACATTCCAAAAGAATACGTACATGCCAATACCTATAATGGAGGTGGCAAAGGCACCCCAGAGTTGAATTTTATCCTCGGCGATTCGAAGTAATGATAGACGTATGTAACCAGGTAGGAGACTGAGTTGACGAAAGACATTACTTTTTACCATTTAGTTTGCCTCCATTTGTAGATTGTTCACTCTTTCTTCGTCACCGAAGATTTCACGAATAATATCTTCGAGATTAGGTTCCGTCACTTGAATATCATCAACAACAAGTAGTTCCATGATGTCCTTGAGTAGATCCCCAATGGCGAGTTGGTCTTGATCAATTCGTAAATCTGCTTGACCATTTTGTGTGGTCAATTCAAGAACTCCTTGTTGTTCTTCCAATTCTGTTTGCCAATTAGCCTTGTTGACTTTCTTGTAAAGAACACGGATTTTACGTTCGTTGCTCCATCTTCGTTTGAGTTGTCGTTTTGGTCCGTCGAATTTGATGTTACCCTTTGAAATGAGGATGATGCGATCTGTGAGTTCCTCAACATCGCGCATGCTATGACTACAGAGGAATACTGTGACCTTTTCTTCTCGGTTGATCCGACGAATGAAGTCTCGGATCTTTTTCTTCGCTACAACATCGAGGCCTACGGTTGGTTCGTCGAGGAAAATGACTTCGGGCTGATGCAGCAGGGCGGCAATGATTTCACACCGCATTCTTTCTCCCAAAGAGAGCCGTCGAGGAGCTGTAGGAAGATGTTTTTCAATATCCAAGATTTCTGTGAATTCTTTCAGTCGCTCATCAAAGATCGGTTTTGGTACATTGTACATCTTTTGATATAGTTTCAAGCTCTCTTTGACTGGTACATGGGTCCAAAGGAGGCTCCGCTGACCAAACACCACTCCATAGCGCATGGCACAGTCAATCCGGTTATGATAAGGATCCTGATCAAATATTCGGACTTGACCTGACGTAGGATGGAGAATGCCACTAAGTAATTTCACAGTTGTAGATTTCCCAGCGCCGTTAGGGCCAAGAAGCGCGACACATTCACCTGGATGTATTTTGAAACTGACACCATCTAGGGCACGAATGGTCTGCTTTTCCCGTTTGAGGAACCCGACAAATCGTCGGTGGGCACCTTTTCGGGGTTTGACCAGTGGTTTCGTGTAGATTCGAACGACATTGTTGATTTCGGCGATTGGTTCTTGATTTAGGGGCATGGCTACGCCTCCGTTGTTGTGGGTGAGGCTAGCCACCCTTATTTTAAATATTTATCTATAAGTTATACATAATAATTAATATAAAGTAGACTACCCCAATCGCCTTCGGATGCGACGATCCTTCCCTTCTTATCCATCATAATCTCCAACAAACAATGGATCCTGAAAAACTAATTCTGCTAAACGTAATATCCACACTTTAGCAGCACAGGCCAGCTAACTCTGAATAATCAGTTCCATAGCTTCACGCCTCAACCGCGTGATAAATCTCATCAATTAAAAATATTTCTATCAAAACTAAGTCACATTTCTTTGAGGAATATTTCTTCATGGGTTTTATTTGATTCGTTGGCATACTCCAATAGCAAAAGTCGCCTGATGGGTAAAACCTATTCGTTGGTAGATACGGATGGCGTTGAAGTTGTCTGATTCAACCATCAAAGTGACATACTGATAGTTTTGGAACAAAGCATTAGTCACCGCACATAATACGCTGGTTCCGAACCCGCGTTTTTGGTGGTGTGGTAACGTGGCTAGGTTTCCAATGACTGCGACACCCGGACTAGGTTTGTAGACACCAATGGTGCCACAGACCGAGACTAGGACACCGTCTTGACGGATGCCATAGAATGGTCCAAGATCGAGCTGCCTTGGATTCCAAGCCCCAGCAGGCGTAACTTGATAGAATTGATCAACTTCCTCCAAATTGTCAGCAAATAATCTCTCAGTTGGGAGAATTTCTGGCGGATTGTACTGTTCCGGCTCCACTTTCATAAGCAGAAATCTCCCCTGTGTCAAGAACTGATACTGTTTCTCAACAATGGGAACATGATTCTCAGGAATGATAGCGAACACAGAAGGGTATGAAAGTTGGGCAACCAATTGATGAACTGCGTCCTGAGTTCCTCGAGTGAAGAAGCTTCCCATACCTCGACCCCCTTTATAGATTATTAAACAGCCTTGTATCGCGTTCTCTTTTTTGGCGATAAACCAGTCAGTAATGTCCCATGCCAAGGTAAGATCATATAATGGTAGTCCATTGAGGATGATGTCTGTGCGAAGAAAGTCTTCGATATCGTTGGTTGGTTCAGTAAGTCGTTGGATGGTAAGTGTCATTCTATTATTCCCTCACTCAACGAATTGACTAGCTTATACTGGATTTCGTTATCAATTCATACTGGCAAGTTACGGGACTTCGTATTCCCCATCTTTGGTTAGAACGACGACTTTTACATTAGAGTTGGATTCAACCTTGTTCTTAAACCCCGAAGTATCCTTATCCCATGTATGCATAGGGATAGCAACTTTGGGATTAATGGTGATAGCGGCATCTGCCCCATCCTCATTTTCCATTGTGTATGTGCCTCCCACGGGGAGTAGTGCAACATCAATGTCACCAAGCTCTTTCATTTCGGAAATGAAATCCGTGTCTCCTGCATGATAGATAGTTTTTCCCTCTATGGTGATGACATATCCCACACCAAAGCCTTTAGGATGAAATGGCTGACCGGGAGCCCGGAACCTGGTCTCATTATACGCATGAACCGCCCGGATCTTCACATCATCGACAGTGGTTTCCTCGCCTGGTTTCAACGAGTGGACTTTACCACCAATTTTTTCATGACAATCTGCTGGTGCAATGATCACTGTTTTGTCACCACGAACCTGATTGATTTTTTCAGGATCACAGTGATCAAAGTGCGAATGTGTAGCTAGAATAATGTCGGCTTCTTCCTTTGGATTAGCGGCCTTTTCGAGGTCAATGTAAATGTTCTTTGATTGAGTTTTAATTTGGAAGCTAGCATGGGCTAACCATTTAATCGTTACAGTCAATTTGACCACTCAAAGATATGCAAGGGAAGTTGGGCTATTAAAATCCTAAGTAAACCCTTTACCCTACAGACCTTTGGAATTCTCGATTCATTCCGCCTAGTAAGTGGTATGTTTTTTTATTATACAACACCCCACAATGGCTCAGAAATTGGTTCATTTCTAATGAGCCAAGAAACGTTTAGGATGTCGATTTGAATGCCTGAAGGTCCTCCAAAAATAACTCTTCCCCTGAATCAATCACTTCACCTGCTTCACCCCTATAACGCAACCCTGGTAAGTACCAAAACACCCGATGGACAAAACAACGTCATGACCATCGCCTGGATCATCCCTACTAGTGTCGATCCACCTCTGATAACCATGAGTGTTCGAAAAAGCCGGTTCTCCTACAAAGCCATTCAAGAAACCGGAGAATTTGTGGTTAATATTCCAACCTTTGACATGGCGGAAAAAGTGCTACGTGCAGGCCGCACTAGTGGAAAAAACATAGACAAATTCGCTGAACTTCCATTCATAGCGAGGAAGGCAAAAATGGTTAAAGCACCATTAATTGAAGAGTGCGTTGCACACCTCGAATGTAAATTATGGAAAACCTTTGAAGCGGGAGACCACGATCTTATTATCGGCGAAATTATCGCTGCAACTGTAATTGAAGGTTACTTCACAAAAACCTGGGATATTACTAAATTCCGTCCCGTACAACATACCGGTCAGGAATTCTTCACAACCTGTAGCCTCGAAACCGTAGAAATCAAATTCTAGCCACCCCACACAAAACTAGAATAAGTCCTGAAATCCTCTCCTTTAGTCGAATGCATACGTATCTAAATGCGAAATAATACACTCCCTAATACACATATTACCGTTCTAATTGGAAAAAGCCTTGAGATTTTGGACTTAGATTGAACAAGAAGCTCGAGCTGAATAAACCATGTCAGAGAAGAAAGAACCAAAACCCATCAGTCGAAGAACACGTGCCTACGTGAGCCTAACCTTCCTTTTTCTCATTCTTCCGACATTCCTAATCTGGACGATATTCATCAATCCATACTTCCCATCCGACCAAGCTATCAACGTATTAATCCTATTCACTCTGGTCCTTCTAGGGCTAGCCGGAATTCCTTGGTTACCAGTCTTGTTTCCCAGAGAATAAGTAATGGCTTTAAACATTCATTGAAGACTAATAAGTTCACTAGCCCAAATGGGATAATCATGCGAAGAATTTCATTAGCAGACGCACGACGACTCGTCATCTCCTCTCAGCATCTAGCGGACCCAAGAGTCGGCACAAACAAAGAAGGAATATTGCAAATCATCCGAGATCTTGGATGTGTTCAAATCGACCCGATTAACATAGTCGCACCAAGCCATCAAATTGTGCTTTGGAGTCGATTAGGACAATATGACTTAGCAGATTTCAAGCAGCTAATGTGGGAAGAACACAAGCTGTTGGAGGACTGGGGACACTGCACTTCCATAGTTCCCACCACAGATTATCCCATCTTCAAAACGCTCAAACGCGAATGGAAACCACCACCAAAAGTTCAACAATGGCTCACCAACAATCAAACACTCCGCCGCTACATCCTATCAGAAATACGAAGACACGGTCCACTCCCCACAGCACATTTCAAAGACAAGGCAGATGTCGACTGGACCTCAACAGGATGGACAGCAGGGCGGAACATCAATCAAATGCTCACATACCTCTGGGTCACCGGAAAAATCATGGTTGCACACCGCGAAGGCAACAACAAATATTGGAACCTGACACAACGAATACTCCCGAAATGGACACCAACAGAACGGTTAACTAGCCAACAAGTACGTAAACGCATCGCAGAAAGAGCCCTCCAAGCCTTGGGTTTAGCCCAACCAAATCACATCCGGTACTACTACATTCGGGGAATACCAGAAAATATCACCCCAATTCTCTCAAAGCTTACATCTCAGGAACAAATCGAACAGATCCAAATCATTAATCCAAGCACTCAACAACCTGTTCAAGGAACATGGTATATTCATACAACGACTCTCCCATTGCTAGATAAAATCGAGAATGAGAAATGGAGAGGAAGAATTACACTCCTCTCACCATTTGATAATCTCATCTATGAAAGAAATCGAATCGAACAACTCTTCAATTTCAGATATCGTCTTGAAATCTACGTTCCCAAGGAAAATCGTCAATATGGACCCTACGCACTCCCCATCCTATTTGGCGACCAGTTCATCGGTCGTATCGATGCCAAGCTGAATCGGGAAACCAATCAACTTGAAATCAGAACCATCCACTCTGAACCCAACGCCCCGCTCACCAAAGAAATAGGGGAAAAAATTCAATCAGTCTTGAACCAGTTTGGTACATTCTTAAAAGCAGAAAACATCCAATACTCCAAAAAGATCCCAAAGGAATGGAAATAAACTCTCAATAAAGCGTGAACAAAAATGACCAAAATCTTTGCAATTAATGGGAGTCCCCGAATGGAAAAAGGAAACACAAACAAAATCCTCACCCCATTTCTAGAAGGTTTAAAAAACGCCGGAGCCAGCGTTGACCTCGTTTATGCACGACGCCTAAAGATCAACCCCTGTATTGGAGACTTCCAATGCTGGTTTGAAAAAATCGGTGACTGCATCCATAAGGATGACATGCAAAGCCTTTACACCAAAATGCGAGAAGCGGATATCATTGTTCTTGCAACTCCAGTTTATATTCCCTTACCGGGAGAGATGCAAAATTTCATTAACCGTCTGTGCCCGATTGTCGAACCTATCTTAGAATTTCGAGAAGGAAGAACCCGAGCCAGATTACCAAAGACCGCAAAGATATCGAAGTTCGTATTAGTATCATCAAGTGGTTGGTGGGAAATCGATAACTTTAACACCGTTATTCGAATAGTGGAGGAAATTGCACTCAATACGAGCACAGAATTCGCTGGTGCACTTCTTCGCCCACACGCGGGTCAACTAGGGAAATTTCCCGAAAAAGCTGAAGAAATCTTTGCTGCAGCAAGAGCCGCCGGCATTGAATTAATTTCTAATGGAATAATGTCTGAGAAAACACTCAAAATTATCAGCCAACCCCTCATAAAAGAAGAAGAACTTCGAAATGCTCAAACGCAAGCACATTTGAATGCGAAAGAAAAATAGCAGTTCTCGCATTTTGTTTCTAAATTTTCGCGAGTTCCTTTTCGATATCTTCAAGAACAGCTTTCATCTGATCACGAAATTTGATGAGGAGATCCTTTCGATCCTTTGGCGGTAAATGTTCAAGGATTAATCGTGGGAAACGTCCGATTGTACGCCCTTCAAAAGAGGACATCATCCGTGAAATCATTTGGGCTAGGTGAGTCACTTCCTCCTCGAGCTTCACATTCCCTTTATTGGTGATTGAGTAGACAGTTCGTTCAACCTCACCTTTGTAATCCTTTTTACTCGTGATAAAGCCCTGCTCTTCAAGTTGGCTTAAAGTGTTGTAAAGCAATGAATGGGAAGGGGACCAATGACCCTCAGTATCTTCTTCGATGCATTTCATGATTTCATATCCGTGTAAGGGTTTGTCCCTGATTATCCGTAGGATTGAAATACGCAGAAGCGCACCCTTCGGGCGTTGAAAGAAGGGAGGAAATGCCATACTAGGTGATTATTTCCGAAAGCTTATATATGTTTGTTAAATTCATGTCTTTTAGAGGCATAAAATTACCGAGAAGGCTCTCCACATCCTTTGGTGAAAGTTAATGACAGAACAAAAACCCGTGCAAACCACTGACCCATTAAAAGCACTATATGACTATCAATCACACACTTCAGATTACATCATTGAAACAACCAACCTCTGCAAAACGTATGAAATGGGACCGGTACAGGTACACGCCGTACAGGGAGTAAACCTTCAAGTTCGCCGTGGAGAGTTCCTAGTAATTTTAGGTGTATCAGGGAGTGGTAAATCAACCCTGCTTCACCTTTTAGGAGCCTTAGATCAACCCACTCAAGGCAAAGTGTATGTCGAGGGGCTTGACTTGTCCACCCTCGACCATAACAAGCTGGCTGATGTCCGCTTACGACGAGTGGGCTTTGTATTTCAGTTCTTCAATTTAATGCCCCAACTAACAGCTCAAGGCAACGTAGAACTCCCCTTGAAATTTGCAGAAGTGCCAACAGCAAGTGCGAGGGGTCGTGCCCGAGAATTACTCACACGCGTTGGATTAGGGGAACGTCGAGAACACATTCCCTCTGAACTGAGTGGGGGAGAACAGCAACGTGTTGCCATTGCACGGTCCTTGGCAAATAATCCCCGGATTATTCTTGCAGATGAGCCCACCGGTAACTTGGACACCAAGACTGGGGCTGAAATTATTCACTTGCTCCGTGAGCTGAATCAAACACAAGGGCTTACCTTTGTCGTAGTTGGCCATGATCAACGATTAACCACGGTAGCAGATCGTGTCATAGAGATGCAAGACGGCGCATTTGTGAGCGAACGCAAAGGCGGAGGCGAGGTGACCGTTCAATGAAATTTAGAAACATCCTCGGATTATCCTGGGCCAACATGCGTCGCCGAAAAACCCGAACCGCCCTAACAACCTTAGGCATCGTGGTTGGCATCATGGCGGTCGTATCCATTGCAGCACTGAGCGGCGGATTTGAAGCTCAGATTACTGATCAGCTCATGCAAGGTCTTGACATGGATATTCTAACTGTCATGCCTGGTGGCGGAATTCTTGGCGGAGGCGGATTGACATCTCTTAATTTGAATGATACTGCTCTTATTCAAAACGTCACTGGCGTTGAAGCAACCCTACCCTATTCACAAACCGGAACCAGTGTTTACAACGAAACCGGAGGAACCCTTGATACTCGGCTCGTTGGACTCAACTTCACAGATCTTGAAGCAGTCTATGGGCATAAACTCCAATTTGCAGAAGGCGAGTATCCCGGTATAGGAGTCAATGACTCTTGCATGATTGGTTATCTTGATGATCCCATTGCTGACGTCGGTGACAATATCACCACTGAAATCCTTGTGCGAGTGGGGATGAGCTTCAGCTTTGTGAATGTCTCATTCATTGTTAGTGGCGTGCTAGATGAAGCTGGTCAATCGGGAATGTTGCCACTAGATCGGTCTGTCTTCGTTCCTCTCGATACTTATCAAGATCTCTTTAATTCTGAAAATATTGACATGATTCTCGCGAAAATCGACGATCCTACTCAAGCGGATGCTATTGCTGATGAAATTAGAGATGCCTTTGAAGATCAAGTACTTGTCATTGTACCCAGTTCGATTATAGACACTGTTATGTCTGTGTTCGATATTATGGAAATTTTCTTATTAGCCATCGCGTCCATCGCTTTGCTTGTAGCCGGAATTTCAATTCTCAACATCATGTTAGTGTCCGTTATGGAACGCACTCGAGAAATCGGAATCATGAAGGCAGTCGGAGCAAAAGATCGTACAATCCTGAGCCAATTCCTTTCTGAAGCTGTCCTTCTTGGGGTCATTGGAGGAGCCATCGGCATCATAACTGGATGGGGACTTGCCTACGGCATGGGCTTGATGCTACCATTGCTATTCAGCGGAAATTTCGCAAGTGGATTCACTGGCAGTGACGGAGGAGGATTTGGAGGTTTTAGTGGCAGTAGTTCTTTCACACTCACGCCCGTGCTTCCGATAGAAACCATCTTTATTGCGATCGGGTTTGCCATCCTCATTAGTGTCATCTTTGCTTTGTATCCAGCACGGAAAGCAGCTAAACTAGATCCTGTCAAAGCTTTGCGCTACGAGTAAACTAACTCTTTGAATATATCAATTCGCGCGGTGAAGTACTTCACTCATTATGAAATATTTCACGTATTTTGATTTAAAATCAGTTTTAACAATCAATTATAGTCACTATATTTAGTATATAATGATTTAAATACATTATTCGAACCAGGAGCTGCAAGGTTCAGCGCTGTGACATCAGAGAGCAAACTCGCATCCACTATCAGCGGAACCCGTAGGATAATCTTAGAAGTCCTACTGGTTACTGATGCCAATGCGGTAACGCTAGCAAAACAGCTTGGAATTCACATCAGCGCGATACGAAACCATCTTGATGTCTTAGAAGCCGCTGGACTGGTATCATCTCGCCACGAACATGCAAAACGTGGTCGCCCAAAACGCACCTACTTCCTTACCGATTCTGCACACACTCTCTTTCCCAAACAATCAGCGCGTGCCTTTTCTCTTCTGTTGCAGGCAGTCGCCACATCTCTTGGTGTGAAAACATCGACCTCTCTGATACGACAGCTAGTTACGAATTTATGGGAACAGATTCTTTCCGAGAAACCCAGTGGTACGCTCAAAGATCGGCTCAGTCGAGTAGTACACGCTCTGGACACTTTTGGTTTCTATGCTTCATTAGAACAACTCGAAGACCAATTTGTGATTGTGCTTCGAAATGATGTGTTTGACGAAGCATTCAGCGAAGTCCCCAAGGATTTAGCAGACCAATTTTACCAAGAATTTTGGAATTATCTTGCCCGAATTCTCGAGCGTGTGCAAATTCAGCGAAGGGAAGTATCTGAACCGGGTGAACACGGGTATCAGTTGTATGTTGTGGAGAGAAGGGAGTAGTGAACCATGTCCGCAAGTAAAGTAAAGAAATCGCTAACGCCGAGTGAAAGAATCGGTGACCGCCTTCTCGAAATCGGGAAGGACTACATTGCAGGACACACACTGTTAGCGTTGACCGAATTATCACGGGTGGGACCCGTGGATTACACCGATGCCTTCTATGTCATCGACAAGCTAGGCCCCTTTCTAACGCGCAGTGAGCAACGTGTCCTCTTGGACCTGTTGACCGAAATTGTTGTCCTCAGCAATTCGAAAGTTGGAATAGACAAGAACTTGATGCAAGACTACCTCAAAAAACGAATTCGTAACAGTAGTAATTTCGGTGAATTTGTCTACCACATCATCGAACAAATCGATGGCATGTATAACACATAGAAAGACACACTCGTGAATTGACCAGAGGACTGATCAGTTCCTCAGAGTTGTTTTTCTATGTCTTTCAAAATCCATGCCATTTTATCCAGGGGATCATCCTTGAAGTGGTGTGTAGTCGGAGGGAGTTGCATTAGCTGTTCTAATTGAGGTTGGAGGGATTTGGGGTCACGGATTCTTTTCAGTGGATATTTCCGTTCGATGAGATACTCGAACTTAGGAAAATAGTTCGGATAAAAACTTACGGCTGGGATTTGGGTGAGAACGGCTTCGATAGCCATGGATGATCCACCGGTTACAACAAGAACAGCCTTTGAGAAGATTTCTTCGGGAGGAACGAATCGGTGAGACGTGTACCGGGCTAGCTCAAGGAGTTCAAAACCATAATCTTTGCAGAATCTTTTGATTTGCTTTCGGATGTCTATGGGAGTCACCCCTTCGGCGTATGAGGCATGGTGCTCAAATTCCCGGAGGACGACCAGGTTGGAATTTTTTCTTTTTACGGTCTTTGTGTAGAAATGTTCTTGGCAAGCATCCATATAGACTGGAATCTCGGGTTCATATTCCCAGATCCCTTTAGTGAGTTCTTCTCGAAGGTGGTAGGTGGCACTTGGGATAATCTGGCGGTTCAAGTATTTCCGTTTAGTTGCATCGGTGAGGACAACGACTGGTTTCCCTAATCCCACTCCCATATGGACGGTTTCAATCGCGGCCTGAGTAATTATAGCATCAACGTCTGAAAAATTATCGACTAAGAAATGCAGTCGTTCAATCCGTGACACGAACTTCTTTTGTGTGTCACTGAAATATTCGCCAGAACTAGTGAAGGGCACCTGGTAATGGGTCAAAACATCGTTGGTCTCTGCGTATTCACGTGAGGCGATATGGATTTCATGGTCTTTGGAAAATCGCTTCCATGTAGCTACTGCCATTCGCGCTTGCTTCGGTGTAATAACGTCGAAAAGGATTTTCACCGTGGTTCCTCCACAAGAGTACTCGTCATGGCTACACACGAATTAAGTCCTTATTAGATATTAGGTAGGCACTGAATTATGAAAGAGAAGTAAGAACGTAAGGTTAATGTTCCCTCACTAAAAGCAATACATGTTACTTGACGTGAGTTCGAGATGCGATACGAGACCATTCAAGCGAAGACATTGTTATCCAAACCCATCTATGGTGACAGCTGGTTTCACAGCAATCGCTCCATGAACGCTTATCGAGGTTGTGAACATGGATGCGTCTACTGTGATGGTCATTGCCAATACTATCGCATTGACAACTTTTACACCCATATCCGGGTCAAAGAAAATGCTCCAAAAATTCTGCGGCGAGAATTGGAACGCATGAAATACCGGTCACAGAGTAAGCTGCAAACGAGTTCATTGGTCCGATTTTTAGACAAAGACGATGCGTCACGAGTGATTGATCAAAGCCCTAGGAAGATTATCATTGGGATATCTGGCGGGGTTTCTGATGCCTATCAACCTGCCGAGGGGCAATACGAGATTTCTCGACAAGTCCTTGAAACGGTTCTCGATTTTCGGATGCCTGTCTTTGTGTTGACAAAGTCAGATCTAGTTCTACGAGATTTGGACCTGCTAAAGGAAATTCATAAACATGCCTTTGCCAATGTCTGTTTCAGTATCACCTTACACGATGAGGAAACTAAAGCGATTTTTGAACCGAAATCCTCGACGACATGGGAACGTTTTGAAGCTCTGAAGCAGATTCGGAAAGCGGGACTCTTTGGTGGTATTCAGGCAGTTCCGATCATTCCAGGGATTGGTGATTCTGTTGAGAACATGCAGGGGCTAGCCAAGGACGCTAAGAAAGCGCGTGCTGAGTATATTTTGTTCGCTGGGATGACACTGAAGCCAGGACGGCAGAAAGAATATTTCTTCAACGTCGTTCACCACCAGATGTCCGAAGCCTATGACCTCTTACAGGACATCTATGCCAACAATCACACCTATGGACATCCGATCTTTGAACGGTTACCAGTGAACGTGATGGTTCAAGGCTACAAGATTTGCAAACAGGTGGGCATTTCAGATCGATCGATTCGCCACATGATGCCCACTGAACCCGAAGCAAATGTCCAAGTCCTCAACGCCCTTTTGGACCTAGTCTTTTATCGTTCCATGACCCTTGGCAAACCTCGTCAATCCTGGAAACCTTATCATGAATTAGCCATTCAAATTGAAAAAGGCGTACTAAATCTTGCTGAGTTATACAAACAAGGATTACTCGAAAAACAACTCGGCATGAGTCCCAAGATGACACACGTCATCGAAGAGATACTTCAGACGGGAACCTGTCAAGCTTTAGCGAATGCCCAAAGGGAACTTGCTCAACGAGCCGAGAAAATCAATGTTTAATCGAGCCCAAGTCCCTCGTCCGGCATCCATTCAGGCCAACCATCATACCAATTTGGCACCCGAACGTTTTGAACGCGATCACAGACCGGAATATAGCCTTTCAAGTCAAGCACAGGTGACCCATCAAAGGCGTCAATTTTTGCCAGCCCTACCGTCCCTTGCTCTTCATCTACTGCTAGCACTTTGCACACTGTCAAGGCAATTGGATTGGGGCGATACTCTGCACGACATGCAAACACACCTGCTGTGGTGCCGGGAGCATAGGGAAGTTCGGTTTGCATAATCGTTCGCGATTTCTGGTTATCATGTTTATCTGCCCACCAGATTACCATCACATGGCTATACAAATCCAGATGCTTCAAACCGGGTGCAAAGGATTTCATCAGCTTAATAGTGACCTCACCATTACCTTGACGAACGTACCCAATCGGGTGGATTTTGTAAACTTCTTCGTTCGACATAATTCATACACCTAAGGCGAAAACCTGGATGACAAAATGGAGAATCATCTCACATTTGTCAGCTAGATAAGGTTCTATTACAATGACGTTTTTAGGTCAGTGTATAATAGATTTTCCGCCCACAAAAACTACCGAGTAATCATCGATGATTGAATCGAACGTGGAAAGGTGAAATTTATGACCAAACAAGAGGAACCCCAGTACGAGCATGGAGCGATTCGACCCCTTGCGATAATGGGTATGCTGGGGATTCTTGGTCTCACTGTAATAGTGCTCGCTTTTTGGTTTTCACCACCGATGAATTGGATTCTCTGGATGATTGGCATCCCACTAGCCCTCATCGGCATCTGGCTAGGCATCACCTATGTAGCCGTATATCACAAAGTAATCAGACCTGACTATATCGGTCTCCTGGGAAGTACGGTTACAGGTTTCTGTGATTCACTTCATGGCGATGAACACATTCTTGTTGTTGGCTGTGGATCAGGACATGTCGCTATCGGGCTAGCCAAACTCCTCACTACAGGACATGTCACTGGCATCGATATTTCCGAAAAAGTAAGCCAAGACACCCCCACCAGCCCCTTTGAGAATGCTCGCATTGAAGGCGTTAAGGACCAGGTCAAATTTCAATACGGTGATCCTACGGAGATTCCCTTTGAGGATGCCACCTTCGATATACTCACCATGGATAACGTGCTCCATGAAATTGAAGAGCAAGACCTGAAAATCCAAACATTGAATGAAGCGTACCGCGTGTTAAAACCCGGTGGCAGGTTAGTCATGCTCGAATGGATTCGCAATCGGAAGATGAGCACAAGGTTACTCTTCTTTGCATTCGTGTTCAAATCCCTCGATTATTGGAACACACTGTTAGCCGCATTTACAGACTTTCAAGTCGATCACCCTCATCTCATCAAAGGGCCCATCGACATCGTTGTATACACCATGAAAAAGCCAGACTAAATCACATTCGCGAAACCTAGCACTCGAGGTTCTCCCAAAGAGGTCAATTTTTAACACGCTAGCAATTATACTCGCTTCACTAGGAATAATTGATGTGGTGTCGTGGAACAACTAGATATTCCTCTCATGCGAGCCGCTTTCACCATCCGGCAAGGACTAGACGAAAACCCACCCTGGAAAACCGTCCCTGAAGCCGTACATCAAATTGCAGCCGTCCAAATTGATACCATCTCCGTAGTAGCTCGAAGTCATCATCT
>Ga0209636_10001317_pt1 | contig 24878 bp, 21 predicted proteins | sample DeeMarSWOR152_54_FD_187464 | JGI IMG/M metagenome (GOLD analysis project Ga0209636, IMG submission 187464) | Marine sediment microbial communities from White Oak River estuary, North Carolina - WOR-1-52-54 (SPAdes) (version 2) | ecosystem: Environmental > Aquatic > Marine > Intertidal zone >...
TTTTACAGGAATTATAGAGCCTTTTGGTGTGTGCCTTGAGCCGGAAAATGATCGTCCCTTTAGGAGTATTATAAGCACGAAATCCCTCAAAAAGACAGCTTCCATAATGGATGACGTGAGAAGCTATATGAATATTAGCCTCCTTCCAGGGGACAAGTTTTCCATTCATCCACACCTTTCCCTCTTCATTAAAAGGACTCATTTATTACTCCTTCAAATTAATAAAAGATATTTAAGATGATATTATTATTAGAACTGGTTTTCATCTTAGCCTAATCCCTTTTTTAAGTCAAACCAGACATCTTACTTTCTGATTTCTAATCCTCTCAGATAAATTCGCCACAGTGAGGACAGGTTTTGGCTTTGGGTGGCAAAGGCTTTCGACAGTTCCAGCATAAATCGGCCTTGCTTCTCTCCCGGGCTTTTATCCTGCCTAAAATGTCTTCAATTTCTGATTTTGCCGGTCCTCTATCTTTAAAATCAGAAAGAAGTTTCACTATTTCTGAAGCTTTCTGAAACCTTTCTTCAGCTTTAGTGGCTAAGCACTTCATGATCACTTTATCAATCTCCTTCGGGATCTGGCTGTTTTTCACCTTGGGAGGTGTAATTTTTCCTTTTTTCGCTTTCTCTAAAATTTTAAAAGGATCGGGATCAAAAATAGGAGGTCGACCTAGAAGCATTTCGTAGAAAATGCATCCTATAGAATAGATATCAGAAACAAAAGTGGCTTTTCCCAGGAATTGTTCAGGTGCCATATAGGGAGGAGAACCTATTCTTGTCGAAGCATAAGGAACATTGCTCATCCATACGGATGTTCCAAAATCTGTAATTTTAACGGTTCCATCCTCAGAAATAATGATGTTCGAAGGTCTTAGATCCCTATGAACGATTTTGTTCTTATGAGCATGGTCAACACCACAAGCAATCTGCTTTGTGTAATCAACTGCTCGCTCAGAATCCAGAGTATTTTCTTTTTCCAGAATTTTTTCTAAAGTTCTTCCTTTCACATACTCCATAACCATAAAAAAGACTCTATTCTCCTTTTCGGCTGAAATCATCCGCACGATATTGGGATGATTTAAGGCGGCTTGAAGCCTTGGCTCCTTAAGAAGTTTAAAAAGGTCTATAGATTGCTTATGGGGAACTTTTATGGCGATTTTGGTATCGAGCCAAGTATCTTTAGCTAAGAAAACAGAGCCGAAACCACCACTTCCTAGGGCCCTTATTATTTCATACTTTCCTACTTTTTGCCCTTGAAGAAACATTTCACCAATTCCAAAAATGAGAGATTAAAGTCAAAGAGCAAATGGCAGCAGTTTCTGTTCTCAAGGTGTTTTTTCCCAAGCTTACCGCTTCAAAACCATTATCGAGAATAAATTTTTCTTCTTCCCTTGACCAGCCTCCTTCAGGACCAACCAGAATTAGTACTGAACTGGGGGAATCCTCATTAGGCGCTTTTCCCTTTCGAATCAAAATTTCTCTTAAATACTTTCCTCTGTTTTCACTCAGAAAAAGTTTCACTGCTGCCTGGGCCTGCTGAATTAAATCTTTTAAACCAATAGGAGCTGAAATACAAGGAACCCAAGGATTTCCCGATTGTTTTACAGCTTCACGAGCTATCCTTTCCCATCTCAGGAGCTTCTTCTCGACTTTCTCCTCGATTTTTACGACCGAACGAGAGGTCATTACGGGTAGGAAACGGGTTATACCCAGCTCTGCTGATTTTTGAATGATGAACTCCATTTTTTTTGATTTCACTAGAGCTTGAGCAAGGCTTATTTCCGTGCGTGCCTTTTTTCTTCCCTTTTCTTCAAGTATGAGGAGCTTTGTTTTTTCTTTTTCAATCTCTTCTACCCGGGCCAAATAGCTTTGACCAGAGCTATCAAAAAGCCATATTTCCTCTTGAGGCTGAATTCTCGATACCCGGCTTAAATGATGATGTTCCTCTCCTTCGAGGAATACATAAGGTGATTGAGGATTGATTTGGCTTAGGTAGAAACGATTTGAAGTCAAATCTTTCTCTTATGAAAAAATCTTTTTCACTTGATTAGCAATGCTTTTATCCACTGAATCTAGAATATCTCCTCGGGACTGGCCAAATTTCCGCAACAATTCTTTCTGTTCCTTGGTCAAATTCAGGGGAGTTTCAATCTTAACCTTAACAAATAAATCTCCTTTTCCGTTGCTATGGAAACTTTTCACTCCTTTTCCTTTTATTCGGAAGACGTCTCCCGATTCAGTTCCAGGCGGGATCTTCAGAATTTCGCTCTTTTCTAGAGTGGGAACTTCCACTTTCCCCCCGAGAGCAGCTTGGGAAAAGGCAATTGGTATTTGGCAGTAAAGATTGCCATTTTCCCTTTCAAAAAATTTATGCTTCTTTAGGCGGACAAGAACATAGAGGTTTCCTCTTGGAGCACCTGAATCCCCTGAATCTCCCTCCCCTGCAATTCTTAACTTAGAGCCGTCATCAATCCCGGCAGGAATATTTATCTTCAAGAATCTCTTGACTTTTATCTTGCCTGAACCATGACATTCCTTACAGGGAGAGGTAATAATTTCTCCTCTTCCTTGGCAATGGCTACAGGTGCGCGATACAGTAAAAAAGCTCTGACTATAACGCACCTGACCTGTCCCCTGACAATGATGGCAATTTGATTTTTCGGTTCCTGGAGTCATGCCAGAACCATGACAGACCGTACAGAACTCTGAACGACTTAACTTGATTTCTTTTTCTGCTCCGAAAGAGGCTTCTTCCAAAGTTATCTCGAGTTCTAAACCAAGATCCCGTCCTCTCTGAGGATAATATCTTCTTCTCTTGCTCCTTGTTCCAAAAAAATCTCCGAAACTGAAGCCAAAGAAATCTCCAAGAATATCCTCGAAATCTCTAAAAATGGACGAATCGAATCCTGTAAATCCAGTGAACCCTTCCCCTCGCAGTCCATCATGGCCAAATCGGTTATATACTGATCGTCTTTCAGAATCGATCAAAACGCTGTAGGCCTCGGCAGCTTCTTTAAATTTTTCTTCAGCTTCTTTATTTCCAGGATTCCTATCTGGGTGGAATTCCAGGGCTAACTTTCGGTAGGCCTTTTTTATCTCTTCAGAGGAAGCATCACGGGAGATTCCTAAGATTTCATAATAATCTCTCTTATTCATCGCTACCTTCATCGGGCGAATAGGAATCTTTAGTACTTTCAGCTACAGTTGAGATCAAATCGATCATCTTCTGTATCTCCTTCTTTGAGACTTCCAGTTTCTCCAGGTCATCAATCTTGAGGATTTCATCCTTTTTAGACAATATTTTTCTTATATCTTCTTGGTGTAGAAAAGATACCTTTTCTTCTTCTCTAAAGAAAAAGGTTTCTAGCATATTGATCAATCTCTTAATTTCTCCTCTTGTTTGCTCGGCTTGAATTCGCTTTCTATCTTTAAGCTCATATTTTTCAGCCTCTTGAATGATTCTTTCGATTTCTTCTTCGGACAAACCTGATGAGGGATTAACATCAATCTTCTGTTCCTTTCCTGTACCTGTATCTCGAGCCGAAACTTTTGTAATTCCGTCAGCATCTATTTCAAAGGTCACATCGATTTGAGGAAGCCCAGCTGGAGCCGGCTCAATTCCTATCAAATCAAACATGCCTAACGATCGATTCTCAGCAGCAACTTCCCTCTCACCCTGGAGAACATGTATCCTGACTGTACTCTGGTTGTGCTCTACGGTTGTAAAAGGTATCGTCTTCTTGGTTGGGACAGTCGTGTTTCTGTCGATGATTTTGACGAAACTACCGTGTTCAGCCTCGATGCCCAAAGAAAGAGGAGTAACGTCCAGAAGAACAATATCCTTCATTTCTCCTATTATGATTCCAGATTGAATGGCTGCACCAGCCGCCACAGCTTCATCCGGATTCGGAGATTTAACGGGTTCTTTTCCAATAAACTCGGCGATCACCTTTCCTATTAGAGGCATCTGAGCTTGTCCTCCAACAAGAATGATCTCATCGATATCTTTTGGCTCTAATTTGGCATCTTTAATGGCTTGCCTCACATAAGGAATCGATTCCTTGACTAAATCCTCAGTTAACTCTTCTAACTTTTCTCTGGTTAATTTTTTCTTGAGGTGCTTTGCTCCCCCAGGTTCAGAAGAGACGAAGGGAAGGTTAATCTCAGTTTCCATAGAGAAGGAAAGCTCCCGCTTTGCCTTTTCTGAAGCCTCTTTTATTCTCTGGAGAGCAAACTTATCATCTGATAAATCAATGTTATTTTCTTTCTTGTATTCTTCTAACAACCAATCTAGAATGCGGTTATCAAAGTCTTCTCCTCCGAGATAGGTGTTTCCGTTTGTCGCCAAGACATTGAAAACATCGTTGTAAACCTCGAGAATGGTGATATCAAAAGTTCCTCCACCCATATCATAAATGGCGATTTTGGCATTTTTCTTGTCAACTAGTCCATGGGATAAACTGGCTGCTGTAGGCTCATTGATAACTCTCAAGACATTCAGTCCAGCAATCCTGGCAGCATCTTTTGTTGCTTGCCTTTGAGTATCATCAAAATGAGCCGGAACTGTGACTATAGCGTCCTCAATTTTTTCCCCGAAATACTCTTCGGCGCTCTCTTTGAGATAAGATAAAATCATGGCGGAAATTTCTTGAGGGCTGATCTTTTTTGAATCGATCACAACCACCACATCGCCATTGGGAGCTTCGTCAATCTTGTAAGTCATTTTTTGTTTAGCTTTTTTTATTTCTTCTGACTCGAACTTCTTTCCTATTAGCCTTTTTACAGCGTAAATAGTATTCTCCGGATTGGTAACAGCCTGTCTTTGAGCTAAATTTCCGACTAATATCTCTCCTGAAGAAGTGAAGGAAACAACCGAAGGTGTGGTGGATAATCCTTCCTTGTTAGGAATGATTTGAGGTTGGGATCCTTCTAAACAGGCAATACAAGAAAAAGTCGTCCCCAAATCTATTCCTATTGCTCTCCCCATACTTATTCTCCTTTTTTGGGAACGATAACCTTGACCAAGGCAGGACGAATGAGTCTATCGTGCAGAGAATAGCCTTTCTGATATTCCTCACCGATCTCTGGCTCTTTGACATCTTCTGATTCTTCGGTAACAAAAGCTTGATGGAGGTTAGGATCAAATTTCTTATCCTTGAGTTCAATGGGTCTTAATCCTTTTTTTACCAAAAGGTCAATGTATTGTTTATGAATGAGGTTCATTCCTTCCCTGAAGCTCTTCCCGTTCTCATCATCTCCGCTTTCTAAGGCCCTTTCAAAATTATCCAAAACAACCAGGAGTTCTTTCATAAAGGCGCTGAGAGCATACTGATAGTGTTCCTCTTTTTCCCTTTCCACCCTTTTGCGCAAGTTATCCATTTCAGCGGCAAGCCTCAGATATTTGTCCTTTAATTCTTCCTTTTCTTTTTTTAGAAGTTTGTTCTCATTCTCTTTCTTAGAGAGTTTGTTTTTCAGAGTTTTGAACTCTTGACTAATCTCTTTTTGAACTTCACTCTTTTCCTCAATCTCTTCCAGTTTGTTTTTATTTCCTACTGACATCCTTCCTCCTTACTGATTTGGGCTTATGGTACGGCTTAGTTTTTTGGCCACGTAATCGACCAGGGGTATAATCTCTTTGTAAGGGATCCTTTTAGGACCTATAATACCCAAAGAGCCTAAAACCTGGTCATCATAACCGTAATGGGAAAGGATAAGCGAACAATCTGAAATATCAGGCATGCTAAGTTCAGAGCCTATCAAGACTTTCACCCGATCAAGGCTGATAAAATCAGAAAGAAGCCTGGCCAGCTTGGCTTTTTCTTCAAAATTTTGAAACAGGTGTTTTAATCTTTCCATATCAAAAAGCTCAGGCTTTTCCAGAAGCTTTGCTGTACCTTGTAAGAAAATCTCGCTTTCCTGTTCTTCTTTATAAATATAATTTTTAACCAGGGAAATGAGTTTATTGATGATGCGCTCGTATTTCATTCTATATTTGGGAAGCTCTTCCATGAGATAGCTACGAACAAAGAGTAGGTTTTTTCCCTTAAAGTTCTGATTGATATATTGGGAAGCTCTATCGAGCTCCATTTGAGTAAAATATTCATTGTCTTCAACGATCTCAGTTAGAACAAGATTAAAATTGGTGATGAGAATGATCATGACTTTCTCTTCAGCTATTTTTATAAAACGGAGGTGATTAAAATTTATCCTTGAGATTCGAGGTGAAAGGACAAAACCTAAGTTATCCGAATACTCAGCTAAAATCCTAGAAACCTGGTTGAGCAGAGAGTTCAAATCTCCTTTCTTCAGAGTAAAATCTTCATCCAGGAGTTCGACCTGCCCATCAGGCAGGATAACCTCCTCGAACAGGCTGTTGACGTAGAATCTTAAACATTTATCAGTGGGAATGCGCCCGGCAGATGTATGGGGCTGAGTCAGAAAACCATGCTTCTCTAACTTAGACATTATGTTTCTTATGGTTGCTGGTGATACAGAACGTGAATTTTTTTGGGCAATGAATCCAGAGCTGATGGGCTTTCCGATTTTAAGGTAGCTTTCAGCAATTAATTTTAAGATTTGCCTATCTTTTTCTCTCAATGGTGAAATCTGCATACAAATATCCTTACAAAAATTTATAGCATTAATCTTCAAAAATTGTCAATGCTCCCTAAAGGCTAGTCTTTAGCGATGAAAGGATTAATTTGTCAGGAATCATAAAACAAAGGTTAATTATCTGATTCTTGATGTGGGATTGAAAAAGAAAGGCCAGTGAAGAATACTGGATAGCGCTTTTCAGATTATGGGATATAGCAAACAGGAATGAAAAAAGAGGCTAAAATTGAAGGACCTAAAGACCGAGTTTCAGCTTATGCTTATGCCAGCATAACCGACAACCTGCGAGTAATCACCAGAGGTATCGCCTGAGGTTTGGTATTTTATGAGTTCTGCTTTTCTTGCTCCTAACTCCTTGGAAGCTATCAGGGCTGAAGTTGTAGGCTGGAATCCGCACATGCTAATATCTTCCTTTTGGACTGTATCATAAAGACCCTTGGGATCAAGTTTCAACACTTTATCAATGGCTAAGAAATCCTTTTTTTCAGCAGTTTTTTGACTCACATAATGACTCATATCAGTACTGGCTACTATTAAAACTTCTCTCTCAAAATCTTGAATGCCCTGGGATATGGCTTTACCCAATTCTTCTAATTCCTCATAAGCTACATCGTAAGAAAGGCAAAGGGGAACAATAGAAAATTCCTTTTTGAAATGCTGTATAAAAGGGAGTTGAACTTCAAGAGAATGTTCCTCTGAATGGGCTCTCTCATCTTCGACAATCAGAGGAGAATTGTTCATAATAAGATTTGCTAACTGCGGTTCCAAAGGAACATCACCCAGAGGAGTTTCCCAGAGGCCTTCCTTCATAATAGCAAACCGAGAACTTATGCCTCGATGGCTAGGTCCCAGAATGACGAAGGTATCGGGGAGAATGACAGCCGAGAATACGGCTCCAGCGACTGGTCCAGAATATACGAATCCCGCGTGAGGAGAAATAACACAGATGGCTTTTACCCTCTTCTTTTTCGATTCTGTCATCCCCTCGATCATTCCCGAAAGTTCTTCCCTTTGACCTGGATAAAAATACCCTGCTACAGCAGGTTTTCTTTTCACTTTTCCCTCCCTAGATAAAGAATAGGAATCGCTCTCTGTTTTGTCAATCCCCTATAGGGAAGCGCACAACCGAAAGCGCCCCAATCTTGCAGACTTTAAATCAAACTCATAGTCATTCTTTTCAGGCTGGGGGCTCAATCGGTAAAATCTTCTCTTTTTTCCTTAAAGACAATCTTCTCTTCTTTGAGTTCCTGGAGAACAGGCTTGTAAATTTCAGGAATAACAGGGATATGGACTCCTGTCTCTTTTATTTTTCCCTCAAGAATCAGTCTTGTGCCAATGGCAGCCGGTAAACCGACTGTTCGTGCCATAGAAGTATCGCCCTCAGGAATACCAAAATCGATCAGAGTTGAAGTGATATTCTCTTTTTTTTCTCCTGGATAAGAAGCTATGAATGTATGCTGGAGAATGATCATATCCCTTTCACCCTTTTCATACTGGAGCTTTTCCTGCATTCTGGCCGCAATGATATTTAAGGCAGAGCCTCTCTCTAAAGGAAGGGCATTATCACTGAGCAGACCCAGCCATTCGAATCTCTCGATAATATCTGAAGTTTCTTCAATACCTAAGCATGAGCTTAGGGCTTTCTTGACATCTTGCTGGGGGGGATTTTTCATAAGATATCTTAGAAATTCTTTATAAGAAAGCCCTGTCCAATCTTTCTTTTCATCGTTGAGTAGTCCGAGTTCTATCATTTTCTTCATCGTTCTGCACCAGCCAAGATTCCGGAGAGTTCCTCTGAGCATAGTTTTGGTTTGAGGAATTCCATAAGTCTCTATGTAAGGAAGGGAATCGCGGTTGGGATAGGCTTCGAAATCTCCCAGACCTTCAATCTTGATAACAGAATAGTTGTCAAAAAGATTCTCGGCAGGAATGAACACTTCCTGATCATCCTGGAGATAGCGGGCCGAATTCTTGCCAGCCAACAACACGCCTATGGGGCTCCAGGAGAATTTATAACCAAAGGGATTGGTATTCGCTTCAGGAGCTGGCAATCCACCACAAAAAGAGGCAAAACTCTCTATCTCTCCTCCTTTTTCTTCGACCTCATGAATGATTCTCATGGCTTCCATATGGTCGATACCCGGATCCAATCCTATTTCGTTGAGAATCAAAATGCCCGCTCTTTTCGCCTCTTCATGGAGGTTCTTCATGTCCTCGCTGACATAAGAAGTGGTCACCATGTTTTTTCCATAGGCAATACAGTATTTTGCTACTTTGGGATGAAAAGCATAGGGAACCATGCTGATAACAACATCTGCCTTTGATACCTCCTTTTTCAAGCCTTCTTCATTCTTGAGATTCAGCTCCCGGGCTTTTCCTAGGGGATGATTATTAATGAGCTTCACAGCCTTGGAAACAGTTCGGCTGGCCACTTCAACCTCTGTATCTGGCTGGTCAAGAAGATATCTAACTAACGGCCTAGCGACCAATCCAGCACCCAGTATTAATACTTTTTTCATTATTTACTCCTTTCTTTATGATCTTGTAAATAATCTTATAAAAAATTTTTCAGGTATGAATAATTAGGGGTAAACTGACCTTGGTAAATAATAACAGCCTTTTTTATAGAATCAGGAAGACGGCAGTCAGCAAAATCTCCCCCAAAATCAGCCTCAGCAATGGCGAGTACAAGAGGCTTGAGGGCTTGGCTGAAGGAAATTGAGGACTCAAGGGAGATTTCTGCCGGTAAATTATCTACAGCCATGATGACAGGCCCTCTTCCTTCGAAGCCGTCTTTAGCCTCTTCCTTGAGGGGATCATAAGTAAAAACAGGATTATCGGGGCTGGTGGCTTTGACAGTGCATTCCACAGAACCTTCGATATCACAGGAGAGATCTCCGATGACTCTGAGTTGGGGCGAAGAATTCTTGCTGAAGAACTTCTTCAAAAATTTTTTCGTCACGAATCTTGGGTATTTGGGTTCCCAGTAAATGCAGTTAACCAATACTATCAAATACGGGAGATAAGACTCAAAGATTGGCTTATACTTCTGCGGATTTCGGTAGTAATCCTGGAGGTCAAACCTTTCTTCGGGAGAAACAGGAATCACCATATGTTTTTCTTTAAACACCACCTTATAAACTTTATGGGCAGAATAATTTTTTTCTTTGAAAAAAGCACTGATTTCTGGAGGAGAAACCTCTTCGAAAGGCAAAAGATCAAATATTTCTTGAGCACCTTGAGATACATTCCCGTATCCTGCAAAACCGCAGAGAAAGGGAACTAAGGTCGAATCAAGGCCTGCCTTATCAATTTTCCAGCCCACTTTTTCAATCTCTTCTTTGGCCTCGACCAGGCTTTGGTATTTAAAGGCCTGCTTGATTGGAGAAAATGGATTTTTTATCTTTTCCCAGTCAAGTTTCTGCCCTAAGGCGCAGAGAGTATCAATCATACCTGCCAATCCCGCATGCTTGCCAAAAAATAAGAGGCGGAATCCTTTCTCATCAACGATCTTCTCGTAATCAATCAGAGTACATCCTAACTCCATCATTCTTTTCAGCATAGGCATATTGTGTGGCTGACCCTTGGTTGTATGGGAAAAAAATATGTAAACCTTTCCTTTCTCAAAAAAATCCAGGGGAATCTCTTTTATAGCCAGAATAATTGTACAAGGAGAGAGACCCTCTTCAATCTTCGCTCCTTCTCGTTCATAATCCTCATCAGGGAAGATACGAATAGATGAAGGCTGAAGCCATATCTCGAAAGAGTGATTCTGGAGTAATTCTCTCACCTGAGTTGGGATCAGAGGTGCTCTCCTCTCCCAGGCATTTTTATCTTCTCGCCGAATCCCGATACGAATATCCATTTCTCGACTTTTCAGAGGCAAGTGATTATGGCACAAACATCAAGTCAGGTCAATTGGGATCAGAGCTGTGAAAGCATTTCCAAATCCGTGATACCGATAACTTCCATCTAATAAAGGTCTTTGGGAATGGCGTTAAAAATCTGAATGGAACAAAGCCATTCCCAAAGATCTTTTCTGATAACGGATTTTGAAATGCTTCCTAGAGTTGTAAGATTTTTCGGTTGACTCGAATATTCTTTATTTTTAATAATAACTTCTCATGATTAAGTTCTATAATACATTAAGTGGAAAGCTGGAGCCTTTCGAGCCTTTAAATCTTGGAAAAGTCAAGCTCTACACCTGCGGCCCGACTGTCTACGATTATGCTCATATCGGAAATTTCCGGGCTTATATCTTTGAAGACCTCTTGAAAAGATTCCTTGTATTCATGGGATATGAAGTGACTCATGTGATGAATATCACTGATGTGGATGACAAAACCATTAAGGGATCCCAAGCTGAAGGAGTTAAACTCAATGATTACACCAAAAAGTTTACTAAAGCATTTTTTGAAGACATCGAGATATTGAACCTAGCCAAAGCCAACTATTATCCCCGGGCGACCGAACATATCCCGGATATGGCGAAAATGATCAAGGGTCTTTTGGAAAAGGGTTTTGCTTATCGACAGAATGGCTCTATTTACTTCAGAATTGCTAAATTCCCGAATTATGGTTGTCTTTCTAAGATGAACCTCGAGCAGCTTAAGGCGGGTCAGAGAACCGAAGCCGACGAATACGAAAAAGAGAGTGCTCAGGACTTTGCTCTCTGGAAAAACAAAAAAGAAGGAGAACCCTTCTGGGAAACAGAGATTGGAGCAGGCCGGCCAGGCTGGCATATCGAGTGCTCGGTGATGAGCAGTAAATATTTAGGCCAAACCTTTGATATCCATTGCGGAGGCGTGGATAACATTTTTCCTCACCACGAGAATGAAATTGCTCAATCTGAAGCCTACAGTGGGAAAAAATTCGTGAATTACTGGCTTCACTGCCGGCATCTCATCGTTGACGGCAAGAAAATGTCCAAATCCAAGGGAAATCAATACACGCTCAGAGATCTCTTGAAAAAGAATTCTGATCCTTTAGCTCTGCGACTTTTGCTCTTGGGCACTCATTATCGAAAAATGCTCAACTTCACTTTCGAAGGGCTTCGTCAAGCTGAGGCTTCGCTTCAAAGAATAAAAGACCTCTTTTATGAGCTTCAAAATCGCAAATTCAAAAAGGAAGAAAACAAAGACATTTTGATGCTCATCGAAAAAACAAAGAAAAAATTCATCGCCGGGCTCAGCAATGATCTCAATATTTCTGTATCTTTAACAGCTCTTTTCGAGATGATAAAAAAAGTGAATATTCTGATTACCAGGGATAAATTAGGCCAAAAAGATGCTGAAAGGCTCATATCTTTTGTTTATTCTTTGGATCAGGTATTAGCTGTGCTCCCTGAGAAAGAAGATAAGGCTCTATCTATTGAAATTAAGGAAAAAATAAGAATAAGAGAAAAAGCTCGGGCAGAAAAAAATTATGAACTGGCTGACAAAATTCGCCAGGAGTTGCTCGTCCAAGGAATTGTATTAGAGGATACAAAAGAAGGAGTCAGGTTGAAAAGAGCAAAAAGCAAATCCAGAATTTAATAGATCTCCAAGCTCTAACCTCAAGATAAGAATAAATTCTTGCTGAAAAAGGAAAAATCTTTGACTGCACCTAAAAGCATAGCTCATGAGTTTGGAAAATCAGGCGAGGAAGCTGCAGCCCGTTATTTAAAGAATAAAAAATTCAGGATAATTGAAAGAAATTTTCGTTTTTTAAAAGGTGAAATAGATATTATTGCTTATGATAAAGAGACTTTAGTCTTTATCGAAGTGAAAGCCAGAAAAAGTCAAGAATTCGGGTCACCAGAAGAATCTGTGACTCCCTCGAAACAAAGGCAAATCAAAAGGGTGGCTCAAGGTTTCTTGGTCAAGAATAACCTCAAGGATGTTCAATGCCGCTTTGATGTTTTATCCTTGTCTTTCCACGAAAAAAACGGTTATCAAATCCATCACCTTCAGAATGCCTTTTAAGAACAAAACAAAGGAGGTTTCAATGAGAACCATTAAAAAATTTCGGATTGCATTTGTTTTTATCTTTTTTATAACGCCTTTACTGATTTTTGGTCAAAATATACCTAAACCGGAGGAAATTCTTGGCTTTGAAGTCGGAGCAGACTATCATCTGGCCACTTATACCCAGGCTATCGAATATTTTAAAATCTTGGCTAAAAATACAGCTAAGATGAAGCTCTTTGATACAGGAAAAACTTCGATGGGCCAGACTATGACCTATGCTGTCATCTCTTCTCCTGAAAACCTGTCTAAACTCGACCATTACAGGACAATATCCAAGAAGTTATCCCTAGTTCAGGGACTTTCTGAAGTCGAAGCCAGAAAGCTAGCCCAGGAAGGAAAAGCAGTCGTTTACATTGATGGAGGACTCCACGCCTCCGAGTGTGCCCCAGCACAGCACAACATCCAGCTTGCCTATAACCTCATAACAGCTAAAGATAAAACAACGCTCAAGATTCTCGACGATGTCATCCTCATTCTTGTTTTTGCCAATCCAGATGGGATGAATCTTCTGGCCGAATGGTACCATCCCAATGTAGGCACACCCTATGAGGTCTCCCCTATGCCCTGGCTCTATCACAAATATGCGGGTCATGACAACAATCGCGATTCATATATAGCCAATTTAGTCGAAACTCAAAACCTGACTAAGCTGGTCAATCAGGATTGGTACCCTGTTATTCTTTACAATCACCACCAGACAGCCCCTTTTCCTGCCAGAATCTGGACTCCCCCTAACTCTGAGCCTACAAACCCCAATGTCCATCCTCTCATTGTCCGCTGGCAGAATCTTATCGGCTCGGCTATGGGAGCAGCCTTTGACGAAGAAGGCAAAGAGGGAGCTATTTCAAGGATTATATTTGATACTTGGTATCCTGGTTATGTGACTCAAGTCGTTGACTCTCATAATATAATCTCCATTTTGACTGAAACAGCCCTCTACCGCTATGCTACTCCTCATTTTTATACTATTGGTGATTTTCCTAAAGAATACCAAGACCTAACTATGTCAGCCTTCTATCCCAATCCCTGGAAGGGAGGCTGGTGGCGCTTCAAAGATGCAGTGGATTACTGTTTGACTGCCTCCATGGCTGTCTTGGATGTGGCCTCGAAATACCGGAAAGAACTTCTCTTCAACAAATACAAAATGGGCCAAGATGTCATTAACCGCTTCAGTCAAGAACCGCCTTACGCCTGGATAATACCTGAAAAACAGCACGACTTCAGCACCACTTCCCTTCTTCTCGAGCGCATGATGCTTTTGGGAATCGATGTTTACAGGAGCGAAGAATCCTTTTCCTGTGATGGAATCAAATATCCGGCCGGAACTTTTATCATTCCGATGAGCCAGCCTTTTGCTCTCTTCATAAAGAATGTTTTTGAGGAACAGCATTACCCTGATTTGAGAAAGTATTCAGATCTCTGGCAGGGTTTAATAAGACCTCGAAAATTCGAAGGAGCTCCCTTTGAATCCTATGATATGATGGGCTGGACCCTTCCCTATCAGCTTGGAGTCCAGGTTCTGGCAGCCAATTCTCCCCTAAAGCCCGGCATGACCCAGCTGAAAGAAGTCATCCCCCCAGAAGGAAAGATTGTTGGCAATCCGAGCTTTGCCTATCTCATCGGCCATGAAACCAATGCCAGTTTCACGGCTATGAATAAAATCCTGAGCCAAGAAGGGAGACTTTTATGGGCTAAAGAGTCCTTTTCTGCTCAGAAAGCCGAGTTTCCTGAGGGCACGATCATTGTTCCTTCTCAGAGTGTCAAAAGATCTTTCATGGAAAAACTGGCTAAAGAGTTGAGCCTTAAAATCATTGGAATCTCTGCGTCTCCCAACATCAAAACCTATAAACTTAAGAAGGTAAGGATTGGAATGTATAAGTCATGGATACCGAGTACAGATGAAGGCTGGACAAGATTGATCTTAGAGAAATATGAATTTCCTTATACAAACATCTTTGATGCCGATATACGAGCTGGAAATCTCAAAAATAACTATGATGCCCTAATCATGCCTGACACCTATCGACCTGAATTGGTGATTGAGGGCTATCCTAAGGGAACGATGCCGCCTAAATACGTAGGCGGGATAACTCTCCAAGGTCTCCGAAATTTGAAGACTTTCACCCAAGAGGGTGGGCTGCTAATCTTTATGAATTCGGTATGTAACTTAGCTATCGAGAACTTTCGCCTTCCCGTCCGAAATGCTCTCCGGAAGGTCAAGCGGGAAGATTTTGTCTGCGACGGCTCTGTCCTGCGCATGGAATTCGACACCAAGCATCCGATAGCCTATGGCATGCCTGAAGAAGCCGGGACCATATTCTTGGATAGCTGTGCTTTCGAGATTATGCCCACTTTTGAGGAGAAAAAAACACCAGTATCTGTAGCTAAATATCCGGCTGAAAATCCTTTGATGAGCGGTTGGATCTACGGAGAGAAACTCATCCAGCAAAAATCAACCATCATGGAAGTTCCCTATGGCCAAGGGAAGATCATTCTCTTAGGATTTCCGGTTCAATTCAGGGCTCAGCCTTATGGTACCTTCAAACTCCTCTTTAATTCTTTATTATATGCAGGAGCCTATTAAAGAATAGCAAAAGCCAAGATACAAAGAGTCAAGCTTAAACAAACTTGAAGATCGAATGGGGTGGGTATCTCCAGCCTGAATGTTTTAAATAAAAATTCTTATCTTATCCGAACAATTTGACTTTGAAAACCGATTCCAAGATCCAGTTGATACCCACAAATAATATAGCAACAGGAACAACAATCCTCATCCACCAATAGAGGAACAGAGGGAAAGGTTTTTCTCTTCCCTCAGATAATTCTCTTAAGGATTCCGACCTTTTAATGCACCAGACCGCAGTGATGACTGCCAACAGTGATCCAAGAGCTTGCATGCCTGAACCAAAAATCAGATCCCAGGGAACAAAAATTTTGAAATTTATCATAGGAGGAACAGCCAAGAAGAAGACAATGCTGCAAATGATCATGATCGCTCTTTTTCTTTCCATCTGAGTGTTATCTACAATGCCACCCACCAAAACTTCAAAAGCTGCAACATCAGAAAGATAGGCAGCCCCAAAGAGCCCGAGAAAAAAGAGGAGCCCAAAAACCCAGCCAGCTGGCATCAGGGCAAAGGTTTTCGGCAAGGTGGAAAAAATTAGGCCTGGACCTGAGCTGGGCTCCAAACCAAAGGAAAAGACTGCCGGAAATATGGCAAAACCTGCCAAAATACCAGCTACTGAAGCACCGATACCGGTCATCACAGCGTTTCTTGGAATATCAGCCTCCTTGTTCAGGTAGGAGCCGTAAATAACCATGAAAGTTCCACCCAGAGACATGGAAAAGAAAGCCATGCCCAGGGCTGCAGCCATTACTGAACCTGTCAGTTCATGGAAACGGAAACCGCCGATATACCATTTGATCCCTTCAACAGCTCCTTCCAAGGTGACTGAACGGAGAATAAGAATAATCAGAATGATAAAAAGCGAAGGCACGATCCACTTGCTCACTTTTTCGATTCCCTTCCTCAATCCCTTTATAAGGACTATCCCGCAAGAAAAGATAACCAAGGCAGTCATCATCATTTGCAAAAGGAATGAAGTGAGGTTAAATCCTTCTTGAGGCGGAAGAATAGCTGCAGCGTTTAATTTGCCACCAAAGGCATTCACCAATTCTCCTATAGCGTGAAACCCTACCCAACCCAAGGCATTGGAATAGTATCCTGTAGCCAAAAAAACAATAAAGAATAGAAATGCTCCAACATACCTACCACCTGGAAAGCCTCCTCTCTCGAAGGAACCCAGTGTTCCTCGCCTCGTATACCGTCCCAGTGTCCACTCGGCCATCAAGGCGGGCATGCCGATGAAAAAAACCACTATCATGTAAAAAAGAACAAAGGCTGCGCCACCGAATTTCCCGACCATGTAGGGAAAGCGCCAGACAGCCCCCAGCCCGACAGCTACTCCGATCATGGTCATGACCAGACCAAAAAAGGAAGCAAATGTCTCTCTTTTTTTATCCAAATTCTTACCTTGTCAGCCCTAAAATTTTTACCAATAAGTTTGCTTGACTTTCTTTAGCCTGCTAAGGAATCTTCAACAATCCTGGTCATGTTTAATTTATTTTTGGCGACGAAGAGAATTTTGGCCTTTTATCGATTGAACTCGGCTCATTTGCACAGCCTGAGGATTTATTCTTCCCAATTGTGGATCTTGTAATACTCGTTGACCATCCTTTGAATGTCAACTGTAGATCCTTTGGTAGGTCCTTCCTTTAAAGGTTCTTTCCGGAATCTTTCGGGGAGTGTGCAGTCTTCCTTTCTCACTCCAAATTTTTGATTCAACCTATGCTCCAGATCAATAAGATTTCCCAGAATTTTTTCTAAATATTCAGGAGAGTAATCTATCCCTGTCCCAGCTTTTAACAAGGAAGAAGCATTTTCAAAATTCAAAATATCCATGCAGAGTCCGATATTTTTGCACATGGTCAGGGAATCGGTGAGAAGAGCAATCTTTTCTGAGTAAGCCACCAGAGAAGCCTTTCCCTCTTCGGCAAGCCTATCGGCAGCTTTCTCCGTGCCAAAGCGTTTCTTCGCCTCTTCTTTTCTGTTGGTCAGTTCGAAATAGGGTTCTGCCCGGAGGTGATCGGCTCCCCTGGCAGCAATCGCATAAGTTAGACCATAAGCTTTAATACCTCTGGGATCACCGCAAATCATATCCAATCCCTTCACTTGCATCACTAGTTTTTGCGCCGCCTCTACAAAGCTTTCTGAAAACCTTTTCGCTCCCTCGGCCATCTTGTCTCCGATCCCACGCCGAAAAGCAATCATGTCCACAACTTCCCTTATCTTATCTGTCTCCCCCCAAGTGATAGAAAGACCATCCAACTCATCGGGCTTGATCATCCCCTTCTCCTGACATTCGATTATCCAACCTATCACTTCAGAGGTGGATATGGAATCCAATCCCATCTGATTTAAGTAGGCATTCATCTCAAGGGCAAAAGGGAGGTTATTGTTTCCTAACCGAGAAGTGAAACTGCAGAGAGTCTCGAATTCAGGCCCCTCGGCTTCGACTTGATCGACGATATAATAGCGAGAGCAGTGAAGATTACAATTGAAACAGGCTTTATTCTTTATCTTGTAGGTTCTGGCCATCCTCTGTCCTGAGATGTCATCTACATATTTACAAACTCCTTCCTGAAAGTGCTTGGTGGGAAGGATGCCGATGTTGTTTAAATCCTGCATCAACATCGTCGTGCCCATCTGGTAGCGCTTCTTGTATTCTTTGTGATTCAATATGTTCTTTTCGATTTTCTCTGCCTCGGATAAAAAACTCAGTGGATCTGCCACCTCTACAGAGAGCGTTCCTCTTACTGCCAGAGCTTTTAAATTTTTTGAGCCCATGACTGCACCCATGCCTGTTCGTCCATTAACCCTATTCCCGCTTGATACTATGGCAGCAAAATGAACAAGGTTTTCTCCTGCTGGTCCGATAGCCGCAACTTGCAGGGAATAGTCCTTCCTCTCTCGCCTTATCGCCTCGGTTGTTTCTATGATTTTTTTTCCCCTATATTCCGGGCAGTCTACAAACTCAACTCCAGATTCCTTAACCATCAAATAGAGCAGATTATCCGCCCTGCCAGTGATGATGATTTGGTCAAATCCTGTGAGTTTCATCTCGGCAGCGAATTGCCCTCCAGCTGCAGAGTCTCCCAATACCCCTGTCAAGGGGGATTTAGCTGTAACAGTGTAATAGGCAGATGCTGGCAGAAGAGAACCGGTGAGAGGTCCGATACCGAAGATAAGGATATTATCAGGTCCAAGAGGGTCACAGTCCGGGCTTAGCTCTTCAAAGAGTCTTTTGGTGTTGGCGGCTCGCCCTCCGATAGCCGGTCTGATCCAGGAAGGATCGAGGTCCTCTGTTCGAAATACTCTTTTTGTGAGGTCTATTCTCAGGATCCTTCTCCCATACCCGTATCTAAGCATACTCTTTCCTCCACTTCTTTCTCACCTCCAGGCCAAGATTCTTGAGGTAAAAATAGCGTTTTTGGTCTGGATTCATCTTTCTGGTTTTCTTCGCAAAGTCGACTAAAGAAGCATGTGTGCTTGTTTCAGTCACATACTGAATGGCTCCTTCTGTACAAGCTTTGACACACTTGGGTCTTCCTCCACAAAGATCACAAACATAGACTATATCATTGAATATTTCTATGGCCCCTATGGGGCAAACCGTCTCACAAGCTCCACATAGTGTGCATAGTGTGGGGGAAACGATTACCTGACCGAGAGAACCCATGGAGATTGCATTTTCAGGACAGCAGTCACAAAAGCGCTCTTTACACTGAATGCATACCACTGGCCCGTCAATGCCGAGCTCATATATATTCAGAACTTTCATCCTGGATAAGTGATGATTCACCCTCCCAGTCCGAAAGAATGCACAGACAGACTCACACTTTTTGCATCCTGTGCATTTGCTTATATCAACCCGGATCACCCTTTATCTCCTTTCTTGGTTATAGAATTCAACTCTTAATCTCTATTCAACCACTTCGAGCCGATACTTCACCAGTCCTTCTGGATCAGGACAAGAAAAGTTTTTCACCCTTGTAACCCAATGCCCCTTTTCTAACCTATCTCTGACCTCCAAGATAGGAAAGATAGGCATCATGCTCTGCAAAGCCCAGATACAGACGAATTTTCCCTCAGGAACATAGAGCTTTGAATCCTCCACATAGAAATAGTCACCGACCTGAACAGGCAGATTGCAGTAGCCATCAATCCTTTCTACACTTACCTTTATTTTTGCCATGCTTACTCCTCTAACTCATTTATCTAGTTAGGGCCTGATAAATCAAATCCCTATAAACTTATTCTAGTTACTCCTTGTTCTTTACTCCTCACTATTCATTTCCTTAAACCTTCAACTTCTGTTTATTTCTTACTCTCGGTTCCTTGCTTTTTATTTTTCAGGAACCGTTCGAAGAAGTCAGCAGAGGACTCATAGACTTTCAGCCACACATCATGGCGGAGAAATCCATGAACCTCATCAGGGAAAATGAGGAGCTCTATATGAGCTTTCCCCAGATTTCTCAGGCGCTGGACTAAATCAGTCGTTTGGATAAAATCCACATTCCGGTCATCATCCCCATGAATGAAAAGAACAGGCGATGTCCAAAAGTAAACATCTGCAACCGGAGAAGATTGATAAGCTGAACTCATCATATCCTCCCCGGAGATTCCCCAACCACCTCCGTTTCGCCGCTTTGCACGAAGAGACCAATCATGGACACCATGTAAATCCACACCTGCCGCAAAAAGTTCAGAATCCCTGGCAAGTCCCAGGGCAGTCAAATATCCACCATAAGAACCTCCCCAGAGCCCGATTTTATTGGGATTGACTTCAGGACGTCTCTGAAGATAACGGCCCGCAGCAACTATGTCCTGGTATTCGGATGCTCCTCTTGGTCCCTGGTCAAGCGCATTTCGAAAAGCGTATCCATAGCCAATGCCTGTACGAAAGTTCACAGAAAGTACAATATATCCTTGGTTGGCTAAATATTGATTCATGGCATAAGCGCGATGGTAATAGCCTCTCATGTGCCACCCGAGGAGCATCTGGCGAATAGGTCCGCCATGCATAAAAATTACAGCAGGTAGGCTATCTCCTTCTTTTGCCCCTTTAGGGATAAAAAGCTGGCCCTGAATTTTAAGACCATCAGGAGCTTTAAACACAACTTGTTCAGGTTCGACCAGCTCCTTTATTGGAAATTCCTTCGGAATCGCTTCGGGTGCAATCAAACGCCTATTTTTTCCTTTCAGGCTCATGACTGCAGGAGAAGCCGTTTGAAACGCAGTTGAGCAAAGGAAAACAAGGTCTTTGCTCCTTGATGTGAGCACAGGTGACCATTCGATTCCTTCTCCATGAGTCAGCAATTTGGCCTTTCCTCCAGAGACAGGAGTTGACCAGAGGTGCCTGCGGTCGATATCACCTGAGTTTGAATTGAAGATCAAAGTTTTCCTGTCTGAAGAAAGAAAACTTTCTTCCACTTCATATTTTCCAGGACTAAGACAAGTGACTTTGCCGGTCTCGACGGATATGGAATAGAGGTGCATCCAATCTTCATGCTCCGAGTAAAAAACAAGATGGCCGTCTGCTGCCCACTTGAGTGTCTGGGCTGGATAATACTGGGAGAAGCCTCCAGTTTTATTGGGACACTTCCATATTTCTCTTGCTTCCCCACTTTCTATGTCAGCAACCATCAAAGAAAATTTTTCTCCTCTCCAAAAGGATCTAGAGGCACTCCCTGGAAAACGGATAAAGGCAATGTATTTTCCACAAGGAGACCAAATAGGGTAGCCATCTCGGTCCACAGAAGGAAAAAGCCAGCATATAGATTTATTCTTAAAATCATATATACCGATAAAATTGTGATCTTCTCTATAACTCACAAAGGCAATTTTAGAGCCCTCCGGCGACCATTGAGGAGAAGCATTTCTTCCCCGGGCTTTAAAAAGAAGCTTAGGCTTTAAAGAATCATCAAGCGATGCCAAATATATTTTTCCTTTAAAACCATAAACCACTTTGTTTCCGACTGGAGAGGGTGCTGGTCTGCTCCCCTGGTCGATACGCCAGGGCTCTCCACCTTCGGCCTTTATGGCCCAGATTGCTTGTTCTGTTCCTTCTGGATTGGAAGTCGGATTGGGGTACTCCCCTGCTCTATTGGCCGAGCCTCCTTTGACATAGACGATAATCGTTCCATCTGCATTGAAGGAGAGTTCACCCAATTCTTGGCCATCATCTTGAGAATAGTACGTGAGCTGGCGAACCTTGTAATCTGGACCTTCTGCTATCCAGATATTTCGTTTTCCCTCGCTGTTGAAAACCCAAGCTACAATATCTCCCTGTGGAGAGACCACGAGGTTTGATGGAAAAGAATAACTCAGAACATCTTTCAAGGAGAATGACTGGAGGTCAAGTGGTGTGAAAAACGTCAAAAATATGCTTAAAAATAACAAAATAACCAGTAAATAGAATCTTTGAAACAATGAATTTTTCATTTGAACCTCCCATACAATTTTGTTTAGGTTATCTTAAAAAGCAAGACCAAAAGCAAAAACTTTGCCTGAATTATTTATATTATTAGATTATTAGCTAATTTTGCAACGAAATAGAAAGAAAATTAAGCATCTTTTTTTCCGGTATAGGTATAGTTTTAGGAATGGTTGGAGCGACCATTGAAGGTTTAGCCTTCCCGAGCTGGCTTTCGAAGGAACCTGACCATGTCAGGCGGCGAGGATGTATTGAGCACAGCTTGGGAAAGGAAGTGGGGTCAAGTTTGAACAGAGGACATCATTTCGGTGGATCCTAATCAAACATGCGCAGTTCCACAGCCGCTGAGAAGGGCGGTGAGGGAATGGCGTTAAAAATCTGAAGGGAGCAAAACCATTCCTAAAACCATACATGAACTCTTATAATGTCTCGGAAAAAAAGATGCTTCCAAAAGAAAATACTTACTCGATTTTCCTTACCACAGAAGAATCTCCAGACTTTTTTGCCAAATCTTTAATCTTTGCCTTGAGCACAGGATGCACGACATCAGGTGCTATCTCGGATAAAGGTAGAAGAGCAAAATTTCTTCTTTCCAATCGAGGATGGGGAATCACTAATTTTCTTGTTCTGACAACCTTTTCTCCAGCAAGAAGGATATCTATGTCGATCTTGCGGGAAGTCTTTTGGAGGGAGTCTTTTCTTCCCATCCTTTGCTCAATTTTCTTTATCAATTTTAATAATTCCAAAGGACTCAAGCTTGCCTCAACCTCGGCAACTTGATTGTAAAACCAGGATTGGCCTGGAATTTCTACAGGCTCTGTTTGGTAAAGAGATGATAAACGTATAATCCTTATTCCCTCTTTTTTCAACATGGCTAGAGCTTTCTTTAGATTCCTTCCCTTTTGACCTAAATTGCTCCCCAGACATAAAAAATATTTCATTATGGAAAGATAATACGGTTCATTATGTTAGCATTTCATTTGTTTCATTTCAAAGTATAATGCGAATTATTACAAAATCTTTGATAGTGATAACTTGCATTGAATAAAGGCGTTGGGGAACGGCGTTAAAAATCTGAATGGAGTGAAGCCATTCCTAAAGACTTGTTCTTATCACGGAAGAGGAAATGCTTTCCATCGAATAAAATTTTTTGACTCGTTGGGTCAAATCTGTTAATAATATTGATTCCTTTTTGGAGTGAAAAAGAAAATGCAGAAGATCGAAAAGTGGCGGTTGGAAGAGTTTGCTCTTGCCTTAAAGCACCTAGCTGAGCTGCTAAAATCAGGAAATAATTGCGAATGGGCTAATGTATTTTTTCACTTTCATCAAGAATCACAAGCTATTATTGCTTCAAAGGAATTGGATCTCGAACAGATAAAAAAGCTTTTAATCAATATTAAGAATTGTTACTCCGGGACGAGTTCTTTCATGAAGCTCGTTTTCTGGCACGAAAATGAAAAAGAAAAATTGAAGCTTAACGAGGATTTATACAAAACAAGAGCTCGTCTCCTGAAAATCATGGCTGAGATAGAAGATAGAAGTGTTGAATACATATCTTAATTCACGGAGAAAAATTGAAACTCTAATGATCTTGAAGAGTGATTAGAGTTCGAGCAAGCCGAATCTTTTGAAAATCCTCAAGACAGCAAAGGTCACCCAAAGATGATCTTCCAAAGCAGCCTTTCTGTAGTTGGATTCCCAGTATCCCTTACTGTTTCGTTTTTTAAGGAGCCATTCTAACGATTGTTGAATCTTTTTATTTTCTGCATTGAATCCTATTTTGGATAGAGAATCCAGGCTACTCAAGATATCAGTCGCCCAAAAGTGATAAGTCATTTCTTCCCAAAAAATAGCCTCTCGTCGGTCATCATACTTGTCTTCCTTAAAAAAGCGGCTTAAAAGAAGTTCTCCTGCTTTACGAGCTTCTTTACTCTTTCCCCAAGTTGAAGACTCAGCAAAAGCGCGAAGCACCATTCCAGTAACAAGATGGGAAAAAGGCTGAGATTTATCACTTTTAACAGGGTTGAGCTTTAACTGCGCTTCGAAATTATACCGCTTCCTGAGCTCCTCCTTAGGAATGGTTCTGTAGGGAATCACCCAACCCCCATCATCTTGTCGGTTTCTTATTATCCAGCGGAATCCTTTCTGTATTCTTTTATCTTTATCCAATCCATAGTGACAAAGGATTTCAAGAGTCAAAGAATGATATGTGGGAGCATATTCATTGAGATAGGCTCCTCGAAAATCTCCTTCTTTTGTCTGGGTAGAAAATATAAAGTTAACGGCTTTCTGAATGCCCTCATCTTCGATGGCGCATCCATAATTGTGCAACCTAAATAGGTTTTGAAGAGTCTCTACAATATAGTAAGTATTTTCCCAGCGAGGGTGGCCTTCATATTTTTTTTTGCACCAACCTCCATTCGACTTTTGGGCCGTTAAGATTCTAATCCGATCCCCGTATTTTTGAAGGTTTTTATATTCTCTGTCTACTGGAACTTCAAGAATATCCTTCTTTAGCCAATAAAGGATGGGCAAATTTCCCTTAGCTAGAAGGAATTCAATGGCCTTGTTGGGATTCAACGTCATCAAGACTAAGTTCCTAAATCATCTATGAATTCTTCTCAGGGTTGGGAATGATGCATATGAACTCAAATGGATTCTCAAAAGGATTTTTAAACTGGTGTCTTTTAAGGCCTTTAATAAAAATGCTTTGTCCTTGAGTAACTATGTTTTCCTTCCCATTTTCATCAACAACAATGCCCTTTCCCCTTTCAATCCTGACGACATGTTCATGGCTGTGGCTATGAAGAGGAGTATTGCCTCCCGGAAGAATCTTAATATATCTCATGATTATGTTTAAGGAACCGTCCTCGGTCCCGATAAGGACTCTAAGAAAAACATTCTTGACACCCTCTTCTTGCATGAACTCATCAGGAACATCCGAGTCTTTTTTTATAACCATTTTTATTTAAATAGGACACAAGTTATTGGAGGGGACATTATTGAGAAATGAATGTATATAAGCGAACAATAGATTTAAAATAAGAACCAGTCTTCCTCTTCCTTGAGCTATTATTCTATTCCAAAAGGAAGAGAACTGTCAATTTTTTTATTTGAATTAAAAGAAGAATTGAGATAAAATTGCGCTTAAATTTTTTTAATTTAATGAAATTTCTTTCCTAAAAATTTATCAAGATGGAAG
>Ga0209636_10001318_pt1 | contig 24876 bp, 22 predicted proteins | sample DeeMarSWOR152_54_FD_187464 | JGI IMG/M metagenome (GOLD analysis project Ga0209636, IMG submission 187464) | Marine sediment microbial communities from White Oak River estuary, North Carolina - WOR-1-52-54 (SPAdes) (version 2) | ecosystem: Environmental > Aquatic > Marine > Intertidal zone >...
CGAAACTCACCCCTCCCCCCTGACTGAAGAAGGGGAAATTGAAATGTTACCATATCGCACCTCCACGAAAAGATTTTCGTGGAGGGCGCATCGCAATATTTGGGGAAATGTCAAGGGTTTTAGTGCACTTTTTTCTGATTTTTTAATTTTTTTCTTTTCCTTATTCCGGGATCATTCCTTTGCTTCTTTTCGTAACTGCTCTCGCTCCTGCATGTTTTTAATGAGCTTGCGTATGAAGCTCTTCACCATATCTTTGTCTTCTTCATTCATGCTGTCCACTTCTTTGAAAAGCTGTGCAAGTTCAAGGTCATGGTACTGAAAATCAGAACCTTCTCCCATAAGCAGGTATTCGAGGGGAACATTAAAGAACTTACAAAGTTTGATGGCATTCTCTAAGGAGGGCATTGTGAGGTTTTTTTCATATACAACGAGGTTTGTGTGGGAGATCCCCACCTCTTTTGAGAGTTTTCTATAGGATAAGCCTTGCTGCTTTCTGAGCTTTTTCAGGTTTTCTCCAATATTAATCATGTACGCTATTTTAAACAAAATAATCAAAAAAATAAAACAATTCCTTATTGACATAGAGTAATTTAAATAATACTATAATGGACAATATATAGAACATTAAATAATAAAGGTAGGTACTTCAATGAACACACAAACTTTTTTAGAGCGATACATAGAACACTGCCAGAGCGCTCTTAGAGAAAATGAAAAGGTATTAGGTTTTTTAAAAAATCATGGAATCTATGAGCAATACCTTTTTGAAAACTTCTCTCTCGGGTATTCGAATGGTTCATTATTAGAGCTTATTGGAGAGAATAAAGAATTGCGGCAACTCTGTGAGCAAATTGGAATATTACAGAAAGGAAAAGAACTATTTCGAAATACCCTTCTAGTCCCAATATACGATGAGAATAAAGCAGTAATCAATATCGTTGGATTTAATATCCACCCCCAAAGTAAAAATAGAATGACTATCCTCAATTAGTCAGGAATCTTCAACCACCAATTCATTCGGAATACCAAAGAAATCATTTTGACCCAGAGTCCCATCGAAGCTCTCATGATGATTCAACTTGATTATCCAAATACAACCTTTCTCTTTGGAGACGACAGCAAATACGTGAGATTCATCACTGATCATAACATCAAAAGGGCCATTTTCACCTTTGATGGAAATATGCGTTTGTTTTATGAGCTGGTAAAGAATGGGGTTTCGACAAAGAGGGAGTTCATCGATTTTGAAAGCTTGAGAGGAAGAAGTTCAGGAGAAAAATTGAAAAAGATATTTTGCGAAAAATAGTTTGAAACTGAACACAAAACCTCAGACATAATCCAGGAGATTGAAAACGGATTCTTATTCCAATTCCCGCACTTGAATTACAGAGTGATCGGCAACTTCTCAGAATACAGTATGAACATGAAAACAAATATCAAAGTATACAATCAGAATGATGTGTTTGTGGATTCGATTGATCTATATAAAAACAGAGAACGGCTCAATTTCATTTATAATATCATGGACAAGTTCAACATCCGGGACAAGATTCAGCTGGAAAACGATCTGACCCAGCTCATTGAAATTATTGAAAAGCACAAGGAGAAAAAGGAGAAGGAAAAGAGTTAAACCGGAGCTTACAGAGTATCAAAAAGACATTTGCCTGCGGTTCCTACAAAATCCACACCTTATCGATGAGATTGAAGCTGATTATACAAAGCTTGGGTATGTGCGGGAGAGAAAAAATAAGATTCTGCTGTATCTTGTGATGACTTCCCGCCTCATGGATAATCCACTTCATGGAATTTTAATATCGCGAAGCGGTGCTGGGAAAAGCCTTCTTGTTGAAATTACAGAAAGCCTTTGCCCTCCGGAGGAGCTTGAGAGTGTGAGTGACCTCTCCGCACAGGCTCTTTATTATTACGGGAAGGAGGATCTGAAGCACAAGTTTATCGTCATCGGTGAAAAAGAGGGAAGCGAGGGATCGGATTATCCCCTAAGAGAGCTGATCACAAAAAAATGCATCACAAAGGCCATTCCCATGAAAGATACAGTGACCGGGCAGATAAAAACGGTGAGCATCAAAGTAGAAGGTCCGATATCCTTTGTTGAGACTACTGCAAGTGGAGAAGTAAATCTGGAAAACCTTAATCGATGTTTTGTCATCGGTATAGATGAATCGGAAGATCAAACCAAACTTATTCATGAAGTACAGAGACGTAACTATACACTTCAAGGATTTCTTCAGAAAAAAGGTCTTGATAAAATCATAAACAAACACATCTATGCTCAGAGGCTGTTGAAGAAAGTGCTTGTATTTAACCCCTATGCAGAGCTTCTCTCTTTCCCGACGTCAAAGTTGAAAACAAGGCGGGACAATGAGAAGTTTTTACGACTGATTAATGTCATTTGTTTTCTTCACCAGTATCAGAGAAAAATAAAAAAACTGAAACTTGAAAATGGGGAAATGGTGCAGTACATCGAATGCACTCCTGAGGATTACAAAATAGCATATGAGCTTCTGTCCGATGGGGTACTGGATAATACCCTCGATGATCTACCACGGCCCGCAAGAAAACTGCTTGAGCTTATCAAAAAGTATTTAAACGAAAAATCAAGGCGGGATAATCTACAGGTAGAGAAAATAATCTTTGAACGCAGGGAGATTCGTGAATATACCTCCTGGTCTTTTGCACAGATCAGGAACAACTTCAGGACTCTTCGAGAATATGAGTATATTCAGCTCATAAAAGCGAAGAATGGGCTTGCGAATCAGTACCGATTGAGCTGCAACTACAGCGATCTTGACTTTTTAAACAAGATCCTCACTCCTGAGGAGCTTGAAAAAAAAATAAACAACCAGAAACAGGAAAAAGAGCTGAACACGATGAACCTATCTGAACATTCAGGTGAAGAAGTCTTAATCTCTTAATATAAAAATAATTAGTAGAACCTTTATACCTGAACCTGTTATTTAAAAACTTAAACTTATTATTTGAGAATCTAAAGTTAATTATTAAATTATGTTAACAGAGTCCAAAGATAGTATTCAATGATAGTATATTGTTGAATAATTTTATTTGTGGTTCATTCATTTGTTAAAAAACGGGGACACAATGGCAATCCCACCCTCCACCTGGAAGCCGGTCCAATTGTCGATATTGGAGCAACTCGCAAACTCTGGCCAAACATGTTTGTTGCCCAAACAGTACTGGCCTGTCTGGGCACATAGAAGTACACAGTTCGAGCAGATCTGGATTCATTGTCCTAATGAGCATGAGCGGATTAAATCGGACTTAACTACAGCAGAGATTACTGCTAGGCTCATCACGGAGAGGTTTGATATCAAGGATGATCCCAAGCCGCTCAATTACAACTATTACCTTCTTGTACGAACTACCGACGGCCAGGTGTTCCAATCCGGACCACTCAGGACATCAGATATTTTGCACCATTCGTCAGAACGATCGAGCGATTTAGACGCGTATGGTCCACCAACGGTTTAACAGACTTCTAATACACGAATGGGCCTGTCCAATGTTTTCGTTTTCAACGGAAAAGGTAGGTTTGTTTGTCTGGCACGATCCGAATGCATTCGCATTCAGTGGCACTAGCGACCGAATGAGCTTGCAGGTCATGCGCTAATTTGTTAGGTGATAAACAATATGAGACTTCAAGCATGCAATTTAGATCCTGATGTCATCCTGGCAGCACCAGTTTTGAGGACTAAGCCGACATTTTATTGGGAAAATGCAAGGGATAAAAGATTTATACCAGTTTCTCTCTACTTGCTTTACCATAATGCAGACTATTGTTCCCCCGAAAAGGCTCCGAAATACCTGGCAGATCCAGAAAAAAATTGTTTTCATATCTTGGAATAATGTTAAATGCACTTCTAAGCTGTTTCGTAGAATCAAAAGAACTGTTAAATGAAGTTGAGCACTATGAAGAGTTAGATTACACACCTATTAAAAGAGCTAAGGGTGAGAAGTGGGATGAAAATGCTTCAAAATTACAGGGACGAGCTTTTAAGCTTTTTATTTTAGAATTATCAAGTGCACTAGATTTATTATCTGAATTGGTTGCATTATTATTACCCGGCATCGTACCAGATTTGAAATTAGGACGTTCTTTGTATTCCTCTTTAGATGTTTGGCTTTCAAACCCAATAAATACTACAAGTAGTATTGTAAAGCATAAAGAACACTACGCAGTACAACTTCATGATGCATTAAATAATGAAAAAATAAAGGATTCATCTGAAATGGATTGGTATGGGTTGTTGCGTCTTTATCGTAATAAATTGGCGCATTTGGGAGTTCCATCAATCAGAAAGTTGGTATTCCACGATAGCGAGGGAAATTTCTATAAATTTATCCCTAAGTCATGGCCATTTTTATGGGAGAAAGATCTTAAGTTGCATGTAGAATCAATTGGAGAAGAGGATAAACCTGGCCCAGACTATTTTGAGAATATCCTGATACATGAAGATATTATATCATTCTGTAAAAATTGTAGGCTAAAAGTGTTCTCTTACATTAATGCTGGATTAATAGTATTGAACGAAGCATATAAGACTTTAAAAGATATGTCCTTAAATTCGTTAGCTTTAGAACATCTTGAAGCTAATGAGAGAAACTTCGATTTCAAACATTTTGCAAGCAGCTTGTGATATTTTTATTTCTGCCAAACATTTCGCTGAACCAGTCGTATTTCAGCGTCACGGCCTTTGAGGAGAAACGGCCGCACCCCTTCGTTTGCAGCTTAGATCAAGAATTCTAAGCTTCAGGGAGGAAGAGTGTTATTCTTGTGGAATAATGTTGGTCTTGATGATTCAGACATATGCAAGGCTGAAGAAATTACGCTTGCAGCATCTGGAGTAAAGGAACAAGATTTAGAAAATATAATTTCAAAAAGAATAGATACTCTCGTTCGCACTGACCAACTGATGATCATCATGCAAGAAAGGCAACGACAGGAAGAGCCAGATATTTTGGCAATTGATGAAAAAGGTAAACTTCATATCTTTGAGCTGAAAAGATGGCAATCTAATAGCGAAAACTTGCTACAAGTCCTTCGTTATGGACAAAAGTTTGGTCGATATAATTATGATAAATTAAATTATTTTTACCAATCATATCGACATGGAAGGCAAGACCAAATAGAGCTTGCAGAAGCTCATAAGGAATTTTTTGAATTAAGCAATGTTTTAAACGAATCTGCTTTCAATGCAGATCAGCAATTCATAATAGTAGCAAATGGGCTTGATTATGATACTTGGGATGCTATTGCCTATTGGAGAGAAAAAGGTCTTAATATAACCGCCTTAATATATCGTATTTACAGATTACATGACAATTTATACATAGATTTTGATCCATATGGCCCTATTCCGGATGCTCCCAAAGAGCATGAAAGCGGATTGTTTGTTATAAATACGAATAAAACATACATGCCTCAAGCATATGAAGAAATGGTTGCTGAAAAAAAGGGATCTGCGTATTACGATAGGAAATATTCGATTCAGAATATTAAAGCAGGGAATTCAGTATGCTTATATCATGTCAGGATTGGTATTATTGGTGTGGGAAAAGCCAAAACTGACTACATGATAAAGGACGTCAATGGGGATAAAGATGAAGAATACTATGTCTCAATAGAGTTTGAATTTTTAGTTGATATTCATGAAGATAATTGGCAAGACAAGGCGGTCCATGCATGGGAGCTAAATAATCATTTTAATACGAGTTATAGATTCAGGCAGACGGTGTTTCAATTGCCCTATGAGTTCTTGGATTACATTAAAAAAAGATTTCAAGAAAAAGGTGTAAAGAAAGCCTGACAAGGCGCTCAACCTGACCGCAATTTCGCACACATAACTGCGTTTTGTTAGCTAAGATGTTGTGCGGTATTATAAACGATTTTAGAATAGATCATGAGTAATTCTGAATACTGTAGTAATTGTGGTGAATGTCTAGATGATTTGCCTGCATCACTTTCGGGAGAAAAAGCTCCATGCCCAAAGTGTGGTTCAACTGCACGAAACATTCAGGTGAAGGTTAGTAATACAATCAATGCTACTGATTATGCAGCGATGCTGGGAAAAAGGGAAGGTAGAGCGATTGGGTTTCGTGAATCAACGCGTGAAGGACGGGCAACGTCAGCGGACCGGCATGATGACGGCTCTTTATCATATTCTCTTCTTGGTTCAAGTCCACAAGGAGAGGAGGATACATTAACTGCATGTCGAGTACTGGTTAAAGTCCTCAATGCTTCCGGTGAAAATTGGGCAGATCCGGCCCCTAGTGAAGGAATAGTAGATTGTGAAGCTGTTGATACTAAGTTTTCAAATCGAAGACTATCTATACAGGTCATTAGAGCAATAGCTGATCAAGAATTGTGGAGGAAGCTAAATCTGCAAAAAAATTTGCACGAATCTCGTGTGGGCAAAAATCAACTTGTATATCAAATAAAGAGTACTATCGAGAAAAAAGCTAATGATCGAGCAATTCCCCGAACAATTCGTCCGAGTCTGACACTTGCACTTGATGCGACCAGATTACCGGTTTTGGGTTTCGAAGATGTGGTAGAGGAGTTTAGATCTCAGTTTGGCAATTGGGCTAAATCATTAGGGTTTAAAGCTATCTGGCTTGTTGGTCCGCAGGATAAACTAACCTGGCGTCTCGATCTCGAAGACACGATTATAGAATAACTTTTGCATACCGTATAACTAGTTACTACTTATCGACAGTAAAATTATTTCGATGATTTACACATGTTCGAATTCAGCTGTATGACGTCCTTTAATGGGTAAAAGAATGAATTGGGAGAATCACGTTGATAGTTAAGGAAGATATCTTATCCAGGGTTCTTAATTTCTTTGTAAAGTCACATGATTTCAATGGAATATTGGTCTCTGATCTCATAGATGAACACGGCTTTTCCTGTCCAAAGATTCGGGAAGTTATCGGTCAATTAGTTGAGGAGAACAAAATAAATCTAGCGTTTGCAAGTCACTCCTTAAATCCTCATATCAAGCGTTTGCAAGACCTTCCTATAAAAAATCAATTAGTTAAATTAACTGAGGAAGATCCACATACTATTTGTGCTTATCCATCTTTTGAAGTGATTCGTGATGTTGTTGATTTGTCTGTGTACGATGCTCAGCCATTTACTAAGAGATTAGCACTAGCCGAGGCGCAGCTAACACCAGTGTTCTTTGAGCTTGAGGTGCTTGATGGATACTATAGAGATCCTCGTTACTATTTTGATTTCCGTGATTTCACTGGTTCCATTGGGATTACTACGGAGCATTATAACGCACAAGATGTTGCTGAACGAGATAAGGTCTTATTACAGTCCTTTGGCAGTGGATATGATAGCAAACGCAATCGTGTTGTGGTGGTTTTTCTGCGATATTTAGCCGAGCTTAGCCCAGAGCATCAGCAGATCTGGAATGCACACGTGTCATATGATAGATGCACTATGAATAGTGATTATGAGCGGACAACAATCTATGGTTATTGTCCGGAATATTACTCTATATAACAAGCTTTCTTGACTGAGCAGGCGGAGATTAACAAGCTGTCTCGTTTAATCGGAAAACCAGTTTTTTTTAGAAGTACTTTTGATGAGCAAAGGCCAAAAGATTTCATACCAATGCTTCGTCCCACTCGCAAGCATTTCAATGAGTTCATTCATCTACTTGATAAAATGCTCTCTGAGAATATCAACCGAGATTTTTTTAAAGGTGATATTGCTCTTGAGCGTCAAGTGAAGCACGATAATGGTACCGTTGAGATTCAGGCGTTAGGTACACTTCAACTGTTCGAAAAGTGGTTGAGTAAAAGGTATCGTACCAGAAATGGCGAGGACGTATCGTATGAATTGGCGACTCCACTAAGAGAAGTTAGAAGATTACGCCAAGAACCGGCGCATAAATTGCGGGAGGATGAATACGACCGCACCTATCCACAGCGTCAGGACGATATTCTAGGCAAGGTTTGCAGAGCATTGACAAAGATGCGCTATATTCTCTGGTCACATCCGCAGGCTAGAGAACACTATTCTCCACCCGCTTGGCTAGACAGTGATAAGATAGTCTTTTATTAAACCGTAAGCTACCCAAAGTGATTTAATCTCCCTACAATTTACATTAATAATTGGTAATTATTGTTTATTTTCAGCGGTGTAAGTTCGTCCATTTCAAAGAGTAGAAAATACACCTCTATTGGTGATTGCAACAGGATCATTAATTATACCATTTAAAAAGTACTTCATCTATAAACTCCTAAAATTTAGTCCTAGCTTGTTACTCAGTTTATCATTTAAAAAATATGATTTTAAAGAAGGAGGATACTCATGTTCTATATTGAGGAATTCTTACACCATTTGCAGGAGATGCGATACAGCCCAGAGACTATTAATAAGTATTCATCTCTACTTTTACAATTTAGAAACCATATGCTATCTTTGGGCTTTATTGATGTTAAAAATATCTCTGAAAGTGAAGTCCTTGCCTACCTGGAAGAAGTAAGAAAGAAAAAAATATCTGAAGATGAATACGCACTCAAGGTTTCCAAGCTGAAGAAATATTTTCAATACCTTGAGAAAAATGACTTTATTTTCATTTCTCCCCTTAGCGATTACAATTGTCCAAAATATTTCAAAAAGAGCTATCCTGCCCTGAGTCAAGAAGAAATAGAGAACATACTTGAAAAAATAAGAATAGTTCATCCCCTGGGTCTGAAAGGCAGAGCGATCCTTGAGCTCGCCTATTCTTCTGCGCTACGGCCCCGAGAGCTTTATGATCTCAAGATCACGGATATTGATTTTAAAAAGGGTCTTCTCTTCATTACACAATCAAAGAACAAAAAGGACAGGATTGTTCCTGTTGGGAAAACTGCCCTGCATTGGGTACGAAAGTATATCGAAGAAGTCCGGCCCAGATACCTGAAGTAAAAAAAACATGGGTATGTCTTTATTAACCACAAAACAGGAGAAAAGCTGACCCGCTGGGGAATACGCTCAGCAATCCAGCAAACTCTTAAAATAAGTGGTTTTCAGCCTATAAAACCCTACAGCCTTCGTTCGACAGCAGCAACAGCGCTCCTGCTGAATGGAATGAGCATCGCATATATTAGTGCTCTTTTAGGGCATGCTGATATACGAACAACTCAAAGGTATCTCAGGGTGAAAGTAAATGCATTGAAAAAAGAACTTATGCGCAGCCACCCACGAGAAACCTTTGGGAAAATACAATAAAAGATCACAAAGGAGGATAAAAAAAATGAGATTTGAAAAATATCTCAATGGTTTTAAAGAATACCTTGAATCGCAGAGCTTTTCAGAGCGGACAGTTGATACCTACTTTGGATGTGTGACCCAGTTTCTTGGGTTTCTTGAAAAATACTACTCGCGGATCACTTCCCTTGAGAAAGTCAACAAGGATATCATCTGGGATTATCAGAGCTATCTTGCGAATAATAAAAATGAGAAGGGGGAACCCTTCTCAAATAAGACACAAAGTCTGAAGCTGCGAGCACTGAAAAAGTTTTTCTTCTTCCTGGTGAAAAAAGACTTCATCTTGAAAGACCCGACAACGGTTTTGACTTTCCCAAAAGAGGAGCAAAGGCTTACCCGGAATATACTCTCTGAGAAAGAAGTATTTCACCTATTAGAGAAGCTCAAGCCCCGCGACCCGATTGGCATTCGAAACAGAGCCATCATAGAGCTCTTCTATGCCTGCGGTATCAGAACTTCTGAGTTGTGTGATCTCAAAATACAGGATGTTGATCTGAAAGAGCAAACAGTGACCATTGTGAAAGGAAAAGGGAATAAATCAAGAATAGTTCCGATTGGGCAATATGCATCCTATTACATTGAGCTCTATTTGGAAAAAGCTCGTAAACATATGCTCAAGGGCAAAAGGACCGATCCAGGGTATTTGTTTCTCTCCCAGCGGGGAAACCCCTTTAATAAAACAACTATAAACAAGTGTGTCATTGGAAGTATTTCGCACAAAAAATTAGTGGAAAAAGCAATATCCTGCTATACGTTCCGTCATTCAATCGCCACTCATCTCTTACGAAACAAAGTTGATATCATGTATATTGCCCAGCTATTAGGACATGCGTCACTAAAAACAACACAGAAATATTTGCGAGTTGAAATCAGTGATCTCAAGAAGATGCACAGCCTCTATCACCCAAGGGAAAGACACTTCCACACATAAGCTTTTGCACAACAAATCCTTTTTTACACATACCAGCACCTGCTTTGCAGAATAATTAACACCTAAGTGGAAAAAGAAAAAAAATAAAAAATCAGAAAAAAGTGCACCAAAACCCTTGACATTTCCCCAAATATTGCGATGCGCCCTCCACGAAAATCTTTTCGTGGAGGTGCGATATGGTAACATTTCAATTTCCCCTTCTTCAGTCAGGGGGGAGGGGTGAGTTTCGGTTTTCGGTCTCAGAGCGGGCGGTGCTATTTGCAGGCTCCCGCTCCGCTGAGCTTCCCCTCCAAACCTGCTCTCTGCTAATCAGTCAGTTTGCCCGCCTTGGCTTTGGGTTTCTTGTGGGCTGTGCAAAAGGGGTTGACCACTCCTTCAGGCATGCATTGGCCTGCTCTCCTTACCGCGAGCGCTGTTTTGTGGCCTGTGCATTCCCGCAGAGGGTAAAGCATGTTTCCTCCTGGGGGCTGGATGCGGGAGTGGTGGTGCCCAAAAACCTCCCCCCAAAAGCAGCCTTGCACCGGAGAACCCTCTGGTTGGTCAAACACTGCTCCCTTGCGGTGCTGTTTCCCCAGCGTCCCCTGGACGGCTCCTGGGGCAAGGGCTCAAGCCTGGTATTTCGGGCATCAATGTACCACCTGAAACCGGTGTTTGTGGTCTCTTCCACTCCATCACCCGCCTCAATCCACTACAGGCTCGTGCCCTCAAACCTCTTTGGGGTGGTGGATGGCTACTGGGTTGTACCCCATCCGATCTGTGATGGGGGACCCTGCGATGAAGACTACTAAGAACAGGAGGAATAAGAGTATGAAAACGATAAAAGATATACAAATCACGATCAAGGCGATTGCAGGGCGGAGGGGTGAGTACATTGCCTCCTACAGCTCTGAGTTTTTAGATGCCACCTTCTCGGTGTACTTTAAAGACAACATCCTGGGGGCGATTGCGCTGCAGAGCTTTGCGGAGATGATCAAGCTGAAGTATGAGAAAGAGCGGGTGGAGTTTAAGCTGTCTGAGGAGCGGATGCAGTTCAAGAGCAGGGATTTGTTTGAAGTGATGACGGGCAGCAGGCTGCAGAAGTATAGCGGATGTGGTCAGGCTAGTCACAGAGAGGAAGGGATCGCCCGAAAGTCCCTTCCTCTTTTTTGTTTTTCCAAAACATCAGTTATTAGTTATGGAAGGCAGTGCCTTTTCCAGGTAAAAACCTTCGCAAAGGACGGAGGGAGAAGGGGGAATTTACGGCCCGCCGTCCTAGCGGGCCGCTTCCTCTTTCCATCGGCGGGACCATGGAGGGGACTGCCGATGCTCCCTGCTATCTCCATTGAATATACTGCAAATAAGCAGTAATTTTACCTTATTCAATACTTTTTTGCAGGATACTCATTAACTAGTTGGATATACTTCAATGCGTAGTTTCGATAGAAGAAGCTGTCTTAACCGGGTAAAGGAGCTATTAGCCCAAAATGATGACGATGCACTAATTTATGCTGCTCTCGAACTACGTCAGTGTATGGAGGCAATAATCTACGAGAAGCTCAAAGTCTATTCAAAGTATGTGCCGGGTGTTGTATTTGAGAAGTGGCAACCACAGCACGCTTTGCAAACTTTGCTGGAATTTGAGCCGGAGGCTGATGAGAGCTTCCAAATAAAATTCACGAGGGAGTCGGAGGCAGGCGAGCCAAGGGGGCCTTGGACACATCTTGGAGAACACCGAACTTTAAAGCTCGGCTGGCTTAATAAGAATTACAACAAGCTTGGTAGCTATTTACATGTACCTCTTGGTGCACGTGGGCAATTGGATATTAACAAAATCCGAGAGAATCTCGAGAAAATCGCATCGGAATTAGAAGCTGTCGTCGGAAGCTCAATCATCGGGGCTTCGCTGGCAATGCGGGTACAATTTAAATGCGCTGTGTGCGGTCAGAGCTCCTTGGCAAACGTTGACGCTATCCGAAAGACGGGACGAGCGGTGTGTATCAATCCTAACTGTGGAGCTATTCACAGCGTGAAAGAGGAGCAAGAAGGGTGGAAGATTCAACTTGAAGCCACAGACTTTGGGTGTCGTAATTGCAGTGCACCAATTACACTAGAGAATCGCTTATTGGATGTCGGTTTTATGTTTAAGTGCGCTAAATGCAAGACAGAGCATATCATAGTCACAAGGCATTGGGGTTATGCGACAAAAGAGGAAGCGGAGAAACACGCTAGATAACAAGCCACTGCAGCCGACGAGCGGTGGGGGGCTCTGGTAAAACGCTTGACGTGGCAGGACAAACGTCGATCACAGCGAGAATAAAAACGGCGAAGTAGAATATAGAGTATTTTTCAGTAAGTCTGAAAATCGAGCTTTACCGAATTTTTCCATCCTAGAAAACTGCTCTATATCGAAACTGCATTGCTCATAAGGCCCCTTAGGCAATAGAGTTACAGATTGGCCAAAAGTATTCGCTTTCTTATAAGGGAGGAACCACCATGAAGTTCAAGATAGTACTTCTCATTTGTTTTGTGGTGGTCGGTCTGCAAACAGCGAATTCTCTTATCGCTAAGGATTGGAAGCTGTTCGAAGAGACATCAATCCGTAGCCGAATTAGTGGGAGTATTGAAAAAAGGCATATTTTTCAGACTGTCTCTGGTAAAATATATAAGGTCATCGATTATGTCTACCTATATGAATACGAGTATAACCCTGAAGTTATCGTCCTGAAAAATGGATCACTTTACAAGTTGGTAATCGAAGGTTTTGATGAGCCGCTTTTATGCAAGTGCTTAAACGAAGAAACAACGAGTAGTGGTGAAAGCAACAAGCAGTATCCAGATTCATTTGAAAGCTTTATCGTGAATAAGTTCACTGGTCTTGATCAAGGCAATATCTACAAGTGAGCTAATGGGCAGATTTGGGAACAAACAGAACCTTGGATATGAGTGTGGACATATACTATTAGCGAGAAATTATTGAAATATAATCATTTGTTAAACACCTCTCCCTCATTCCCCTTCAATATCTCCTAAACCTGTGTAGATTTTATCATGAGTGCTATGAGCAAAACTATACATTTGCAAAGGGGTAAATCGAAATGACACAGAGCTATTTTACAGGATAAAAAAAATACGATTTTTAAATTTTTTGTTGACAGAATATATAAACAGTGATAAAGTTAGTTGATTAAATCAATCAACTAACTTTAATTATAAGAAAATATATATAAAAATGAAAAATATCAATGCTTCAAGAATTTTACGAACAATCTACTTGAACAAGGGAATCAGTAGAATTGAGATCTCCCGAATTCTCGGTTTGGATAAATCAACAATTACCAATGTCGTATCTGACTTTTTAGCACAAGGGCTTGTTAAAATAACGGCTGAAGGTAAGGCCAGTACACTGGGAGGAAGAAAACCCGAAAAACTCTCGATTAATAAGGATTATGGCTATGTGGTGGGGTTTGAACTTCAGCCGGAATCCTATACCGCAGTTACTGTTAATCTCGATGGTGAGATACTATTCTCAAGATCAGAAGAGATAACAATATCGGGTTCCAACCTGGTATCTGTTTTTTTCGAATTGTTGGAAAGCATTCGTAAAGAAATGAAAAAATCAGGGCTCCCTATTATCGGTATAGGGGTTGGGTTGCCAGGAAATATCAATCCCTATGAGGGAATTATCTATCAGTCCATCCCCCTGAATATAACTAATAGCCTGGATTTCTTTACCGAGGTATCACACAAACTTGATATCTCTGTGTTTGTTGAAAATGATGCAAATTGCTGTTCATGGGGTGAACTTGCCTTTCATAAGAGAGAACAATTAAAAAATTTTATTTTTGTCCTTGTCGAATTTCGACATGGAGATGTTCTTCATTCGTTATACGGCAGCATCGCTGCTGGTATGGGTATAGTATTAAATGGCAAGGTCCACTATGGAGAGAGCTTTACAGCAGGCGAGTTCAAGAGTTTGTTCTGGAAACACCCGAATAAGGGACAGTTTTCATTGACAGACGAAGAATTGCTTCGTGTCGAAAAGGATAGAGAGCTTTTTATTCGTTTTATAAGGGAACTTTCAATGAACATTGCCCTTCTGGTCAATACCTTTAATCTAAGTCATGTCTTTTTAGGAGGCTCTATTGAAAAGTTCCAGTCGGACATCATCCCTATCCTCAGAGAAGAAATCCAAAAAAATTGGTCATACCCTAATGAGGTAAAATGTGCAATACGGTTTTCCTCTTTTGGAGACAGGGCAGTAGCCTATGGAGCAGCTGGTATGTTCCTTGAGCGGGTGTTCGCACATCCTGAGGTGCCTCAAAATGACGTAAGTCTCAGATGGGGTGGAATTGATCTTCTTCCTGACCTGAGAGGATAAGTGTATACTGGTACTTCCTTATATTTTACAGGTATTTAGGAAATAGCTTTTCTCGTAAAGTTGGCATCAAAGGATAAGTAAATCAAAACCCGATGTTATCGGGGATTAATATATAGTAAATATAAAGGAGACTGCTATGAAACGATTATTTATTTGCTTAATATGTCTGTTTCTCTCATCAGGTCTGGCTTTTACAGGTGGCGAGAAGAAAGAAATAGGCGGAGAGATTACCTTCTGGGCTATGCCCAATGCTCCAGATGAGACACACATAGCATGGGTGGAACAAAAGGCAGAAGAGTTTAAAGATCAAACCGGCGTAGAGGTAAAGTTCGAGGTAGTCGGATGGGGTGATGCCTGGCCACGTATTTCATCAGCAATTGCAACTGGTGAAGGAGCAGACGTATTCCAGGTAGGAACAACCTGGAATCCCCAGTTCGCAGCTACTGGAGGATTGGAAGAGATTACTATCAGGGAGTTCGGTGGTGCAAATGCCTTTATGAAGGCTAATCTGGACTCCACCACCTACAAGGGAAAGTATTATGGGGTGCCCTGGTTTGCTGAAACCCGTGTGCTTTTCTATAACAAAGATATGTTTAAAAAGGCTGGTGTTCAACCTCCCAAGACCCACGATGAGCTTATGGCTGTAGGAAAAAAAATAGTTACTACCCTTGGGGAGGGTTCAGCGATTTCTCTCGCAGGAACAAACGCGTGGGATCTCCTGCATAACTGGTCAATAATTTTGTGGGCTAATGGCGGTACATTACTCAGTACTGATAATAAGAAAGCCACATTCAACGGCCCCGAAGGTGTAACAGCGATGAAATGGTATGTTAATCTTGTAAAGTCTGGACTTGCATCCAAAGCATGTGCAGAATACAATCAACCCCAGGCTGATGCTGCTTTCATCAATGAGAATGTTGCCATGTGCTACATGGGTCCCTGGAATATAGCCAATATTGAGCAGGAAAACCCTACTCTTAACTTTGATGTGGTCGAACCTCCTGTGGGACCAAAAGGAAAGGCTTCTTTTTCAGGTGGGAGCAACCTGGTAATTCTCAAAGCCAGTGGGAATAAGGAAGCAGCAAAAGAATGGATAAAGTTCATTCTGAAAGATGAAAACCTTGTGGATTATACCAAAAATCTATCTCATATGCTTCCTGCTACAAAAAAAGCATTTGACGATCCCTACTATACCACTGGTATATGGAAAGTTTTCAAGGATACTCTGAGCTATGCCACTGCTTACCCACCACTCGGTGTATGGGGAGATATTGAACATGCATGTGTTGATGCATTTAAGAATACACTGACTGAATATGTTGATGGTACCTATACAGATGATACTGTACAAAAATATCTGAACAGTGCAGCAGATAAAGTGAATGCAGCTTTAAGTAAAGAATAGTTAGAATGAAATGATCAACTGACAGATGAACAGGATGGAAGGGTGAAAATTTCCCTTCCATCCTAAAATCTAGTGGTAAAATAGAATTTATCTATATATGTTTGAATAATTAATGGGGTAAGGAATGAAGGGGGAGACTATACATGATGTTATTATGCAAAAGAAAGAAGAGTATTTAACTGTACTGTATAATTAAACTTCGTAAGAGAGAAGGTGATGCTTCAAAAAGCTGCAAACCGCCAGGCTTTAACCTTTATACTTCCTGCACTGATTGCAATGCTCCTAGTACACATCATCCCCATCATGTGGGGTATTTATATAAGTTTTATTGATCTTGATATTAAAACCCTCGCACAGGGGACAAAGGCTCCTTTTGCAGGTTTTAAAAACTACATTGAAATTTTTACCAGCGGTCTTGAGATTGGAGAAAAGTTTCTCCGCTCAATATGGAATATCTGCTTTTACGGTCTGGTTGTTATCCCAGCAGGATTTATTATTTCGCTGGCTGTTGCGCTTCTTTTCAACCAGAATTTCGCCGGTAGAACTCTTGTTCGAGGATTGATTTTACTTCCCTATATCACACCTGAAGCGGTTATGTACAATGTCTGGCGATTCATTTTCCAGGCACGAATTGGCATTGTGAACAAGTATCTACTGGCACTAGGCTTGATTAAGGAGCCTTTGATATGGCTAGTAGGTGATCGCGCAATGTCTGCCATCATTGTAGCCAGCATATGGAAAGGATGGCCATTTTCTGCTCTTGTTTTGCTAGCGGGTCTTCAAAACATTCCGGTCGAGCTGTATGAAGCAGCCAGAATAGATGGTGCCAACTGGTTTCAGAGATTCAGATACGTTACACTCCCTATGTTATGGCCTGTATGCAGAACACTCCTGATCATTTCTATGATCTGGAATTTTCATGCCTTTAATCAATTTTATGTGATGCTTGGTGCCGATACATCAGCACGGGTTGCTGTACCTTCACTGGTAATTCATCGAGAGGCATTCACAAGCCTTCATTATGGCCTTGGCTCTGCTATGGCAGTAATCATGCTACTGGTAGTATTTGTCCTTACATTTATGTCGATCATTACCCGAAAGGAGGAGGCCTGATGAATCCCAGAAATGATAATCAGAGCTTAAGAATTATGAAATTCAAGTCCTTGATCAGGAAAAGAGTTTTACATATATGCCTTTATCTCGCAGTCCTGCTTGTTGTTGCTTCTGTCCTCGGCCCCTATCTATGGTTGGTTTCAAGCTCCTTTAAGACATCTCTGGAAATACAGTCAGCAGATATCACCAAACCAGGAAAAGAGCCTCGCTGGATTCCCAGGACGCTAACCCTGGAAAACTATCTCAAGGTAAACAAAACCGTTCCCATGCTTGATTACCTGAAAAATAGCATGATTATCAGTACCGGTACCATGGGATTTTCTATATTCATAAGCCTTTTTGCTGCCTATGCTTTGTCCAGGATCCGGTTTCGGATGAAAAAGGCGTATGAGCTTTCTCTCTATTCAACACAGATGTTTCCAGGCATTGCCTTTCTTATCCCCTATTATATGATTTTTATCTATGTAAATCGTTATCTCGGCATTCCATTGAAGAATACCTACTGGGGGATGATTTTTACCTATACTTCATTCGCCCTACCGTTTTCTATCCTGATGCTGCGCAACTACCTCGATTCGATCCCGCGCGAGATCGATGAACAGGCCCAGATCGATGGATGCAGTAGAGCCCAGGTAGTTTTCAGGATTATTTTCCCAACATCAATTCCTGGTATTGTATCTGTCGGTATTTATTCTTTTATTATGGCCTGGAACGAAATACTCTTTGCCTCAGTACTCACCGGGCGGGAAACCAGGACCGTATCCATTGGTCTTCTGGAATATATTACAATACAACAGTCACGCTGGGGAGGGATGATGGCAGCTTGTCTCCTCGTATCCATACCCGTTCTTATATTCTTTACTTTACTGCAGAAGCAGATTGTCAAGGGATTAGTGCATGGTGCTATGAAAGGTTAGTGTTTAGATACATGAGTGAATATGCTATTCCTTTTAAATATTTGTTTATTCAGAGCAAGGCTTAATGAAGTACGGTTTTTTTATGTATCGTGTATATAATCTTCGTGCAAGAGTCGTGCTGTGCTAGTATCAGAAAATTGGAAAACTGTAATACAGTTTCCGCTGTCTGGGGTTGTTAAAAGGACTAAACCCACGAGGATAAGCTCATGAAATACGGCCACTTTGATGATGCAAACAGAGAGTATGTTATAACCACTCCCAAAACGCCATACCCATGGATTAATTATCTTGGATGTAAAGATTTCTTTTCACTGATCTCCAATACAGCAGGTGGTTATTCCTTTTACAAGGATGCTCTGCTCAGGAGAATTACCCGCTACAGATACAACAATGTACCTATCGATAATGGCGGGAGATATTTTTATATAAAAGATGGTGAGGATATTTGGAATCCTGGATGGAAACCTGTGAAGAACGAGCTCGATATTTATGAATGTCGGCATGGGCTGGGTTACACCAAAATATTAGGCATAAAAAATGGCATATCCGCAGAAGTTCTTTTCTTCGTTCCCATTGATTACAATGGAGAGATCCAGCAGCTTACTCTCAAAAATAATACGAACAGTGGAAAGACCATTAAACTTTTTTCTTTTATTGAGTTTTGTCTCTGGAATGCATTAGATGATATGAGCAATTTACAGAGAAACTTCAACACAGGGGAAGTAGAAATAGAAGGTTCTGTTATTTACCATAAAACCGAATACAGGGAGAGGCGTAATCATTTCGCCTTCTACTTCGTAAATACGGTTCCCGAAGGTTTTGATACCGACAGAGATACCTTTTTGGGTCTTTACAACGGTTTTGAGGCTCCTGATGCGGTTGTGAAAGGTAGATCTCATAATTCTATGGCAAATGGATGGTCCCCCATCGCATCTCATCACCTGGAGGTTCATCTAAAGCCTTACCAGGAGAAAACATTCATATTCATACTAGGGTATGTTGAAAACGAACCTGATGACAAGTGGGAGTCTCCAGATGTTATCAATAAGAAAGAGGCTAGGATTATGATCCAACAGTTCTCAACACCTGGGGCTGTTGTGAGAGGATTTAATGAGCTGGAAGAATATTGGGTGAATCTTCTCTCAAGGATTAATCTGGACAGCAATGATGAGAAGGTAAACCGTATGGTAAATATCTGGAATCAGTATCAGTGCATGGTAACCTTCAACTTGGCACGAAGCGCATCATACTTTGAATCTGGTATTGCGAGAGGAATCGGATTCCGCGATACAAACCAGGACCTTTTAGGCTGTATAAACCAGATACCTGCCAGGGCAAAACAAAGAATCATGGATGTTGCTTCGACACAGCATATAGATGGAGGGGCATATCATCAGTACCAGCCACTTACCAAAAAGGGGAATGATGCCATTGGCAGTAATTTTAATGATGATCCACTCTGGCTGATTCTAGCAGTGAGTGCCTATATCAAGGAAACAGGTGATTGGAATATACTCGAAATTAACCTCCCCTTTGAAAATGATGAATCAAAGGAAGATACTCTTTTCGAACATCTCAGACGCGCTTTCTACCATGTTGTAGATAACCTTGGTCCACACGGTCTGCCTCTTATAGGTAGAGCCGACTGGAATGACTGCCTGAACCTGAACTGCTTTTCAAAGGATCCTGATGAATCTTTTCAAACTCAGACCAATAGGGACGGAAAGGTTGCAGAATCGGTCATGATTGCAGGGATGTTTGTTTTTATTGGAAGAGAATATGCATCAATATGTAGAAGAGTTGGGAAAACCCGGGAGGCGGAGAGGGCCTTAAGAAATATAAATGAAATGGAAAGGGCAGTTATTGAGTTTGGCTGGGACAGGGAGTGGTACCTTCGTGCATATGATGATACTGGTTCAAAGGTGGGAAGCAGAGAATGCAAGGAAGGTAAGATCTTTATTGAGCCTCAGGGGTTTTGCAGTTTGGCTGGTATTGGAATAAAGGAGGGTTTGCCTAAAAAGGCACTTGATTCGGTAAAGAAATATCTAGATACATCATTCGGAATTGTAATTCTCAATCCTGCATACAGTAAATACTACCTGAACCTTGGAGAAGTTTCATCTTATCCTGCGGGTTACAAGGAGAATGCCGGGATCTTCTGTCACAGTAATCCCTGGGTGATAATCGCTGAAACCATGATAGGGAGGGGTGATAGGGCTTTCGAATACTACAAAAAGATCTGTCCGGCATACCTCGAAGATATCAGTGAGCTTCATAAAACAGAGCCTTATGTGTATGTACAAATGATTGCAGGTAAGGATGCAAGGCGCTACGGAGAGGCGAAAAATTCATGGCTTACCGGAACCGCAGCTTGGAATTTCGTGGCGATCACACAGTGGATTCTGGGGATCAGGCCCGATTATGATGGTCTTCTGGTTGATCCATGCATTCCCTCACACTGGAAGGAGTTTACAGTAACCCGTGAGTTCAGGGGGAGTATCTATATCATTAAAGTAATAAATCCAAAAAGAGTGTGTAGGGGAGTCAAATCAATAAAAGTGGATGGAAATCCTTCACAGGGTAATCTTATCCCTGCATTTGCAGATGGAAAAAAGCATGTTGTTGAAGTCATCCTTGGATAAGATGATAAGATTAATAACTATAGTTGAATAGGTATAAGACGATGAGGTGTGGTTATTTTGATGATTCGAAAAGGGAATATATTATTATAAATCCAATAACACCGGTGAAATGGATAAATTATATAGGATCCATTGAATTTGGTGGATTTGTTGACCATACAGGTGGAGCACTTATCTGTAGAGGAGATCCGGCACTCAACAGACTCACCAAGTATATCCCTCAGCTTCCTGATTCATCGATGAAAGGAGAAACCCTTTACCTGAGGTTCATAGAGGACGAGTCTTTCAAGATTTTCTCGCCATTCTACACCCCTACACTTGATCCTTATGATAGATATGAATGTCATGTAGGATTGTCATACACAAGGATTCTTTCTGAATTCTATGGCATTAAGACTGACGTCACGATCTTTGTCCCTTTTGGGAGCCACAGAGTAATCCGAAGTATAAAAATTACCAACATCTCTGATAGAATAGTTACTATCGATGTTATACCTGTGGTTGAATATACCCATTTTGATGCATTAAAGCAGTTTACCAATGCAGATTGGATACCTCAGACAATGCAGAGTAAAATCTTTAACGAAGAGAAGGGGCTTAAAATACTCACCCAATTCGCCTTCATGAACAAGGACATAAAGATCAATTACTTCACCTCAAACTTCCCAATCTCTTCGTTTGAGAGTGACAGGAGGAACTTTCTTAGTAATTACGGATATGGAAGCTGGATAAGACCCCTTAGCCTTCTTAAAGAGGGACTTAGTAATACCGAAGCTCAAAGGGGTGATAACATTGCTGTACTCATGCACCATTTGGGCAAACTAAAGCCCGGAGAGACTAGGCGAGTGGTTACCCAGCTCGGTCAAGCAGAGAGCGTGGAAAAGGCTCTTCCTGAAATACAGCGTTATAGAAAAGAACGTGAGGTTGATTCAGCTCTTGATGATATCATAAAATTCTGGGATGAATATCTCTCAAGGATGCAGGTGGAAACCCCAGATGAACTTATGAATAGTATGCTTAACATTCACAATCCCAGGCAGTGTTATATTACTAAAAATTGGTCCCGTTGTCTCTCCCTCTACCAGTTAGGACTTGGAGACAGGGAAATGGGTTTCAGGGACAGCTCACAGGATGTTATGGGAGTCTTAATGAGCAGACCCTATGAAGGGAAAAAGTTTATTACAAAACTTCTTCACATACAGAAAAGAGACGGCTGCGCCATGCACCAGTTCAATCCACTTTCAATGGTTGCGAATGAAGGGGATTCCAGAGAAAAAGAGGACTCTCCAAATTATTACAGCGACGACCACCTGTGGGTTGTGCTTTCCACAGTCTCTTATCTGAAGGAAACCGATGACCTGGATTTCCTTAATGAAAACATCCCTTTTTACGATAGAGACAGCAGAGGAAATTCACTTGATTCCGGTACTGTGCTTGAGCATCTTATGCGGGCTATTGAGTTTACCCATTCACATACTGGTGATCATGGGCTCCCGCTTCTGGGTTTTGCGGACTGGAATGATACTGTTAATCTTAATTTTGGAGCAGAATCACTTTTTGTTGCAAACCTTTATGGTCTTACACTCAGAGAGATGATGGATTTAATGGAACATATGGGCGACCAGGAAACTCTGGAAAGGTACAGGGAGTATTATGAGGAGATGAAGAAGTGTTTCAATCAATGCTCCTGGGATGGAAAGTGGTTTATTCGTTATTTTGACTGTGATGGTCTCCCTATAGGGTCGCACACAAATACTGAAGGCAGTATCTATGCCAATGCCCAATCCTGGTCGGTAATAAGCGGCTTTGCGCCACCAGACCGTGCTAAAACTGCCCTTGATTCTGTACACTATTATCTTACTACAAAGAACGGGATAAAGCTCTGCTGGCCGGGCTACAATAGATACAATCCTGAGATTGGAGGAGTTACTACATACCCGCCAGGAGCAAAGGAGAATGGAGGCATCTTTTTGCATACCAACCCATGGATGATGATGGCGGAGGCTATGTTAGGAAATGGGAACAGAGCTTTTCAGTACTACAACCAGATTAATCCGGCAACAAAGAATGATCTTATTGAGGAGTATGAATGCGAACCCTACTGCTATGCCCAGAATATCCTTGGAGATGAACACACTCAGTTCGGCCTGGCGAGGAATAGCTGGCTTTCTGGCACTGCATCATGGGTCTATCAGGCGGGAACAAAATACATACTTGGAATTATGCCCACATTTAAAGGTCTTCAGATTGATCCTTGTATTCCCCACTACTGGGAAGGCTTCAGAGTTAAAAGATGGTTCCGAAATGCTATGTATGATATTAAGGTCAAAAATCCTACGAAAATCTGTAAAGGAATTAACACAATTACCTTAGATGGAAGCGAAATAGAAGGAAATATTATTCCCATTTTTAATGATGAGAAAAAACATATAGTTATTGTTTTGATGGGCTAATAAAAATGTACTGAATCACTTAGTTGAGAAGCATTTGGGGTAATATACGGGTAAATTAGAAGAGTAATTGGCTAATATGCTGCTTTTCTATCGTGTAGTACCCAAGTGAGGATTAATAACAAGCATAAATCGTGTTATATCGGGCCCTATACTTTATTGTTGCTGTATTATCATTTTTAGTCCGCATCAAAGCACACTCAAGGAGGAAGGATCGTATGCGTAACAATAGAGATTTGACGGGCAAGGTTGCGTTGGTCACAGGCGGAAGCCGTGGAATTGGGCGGCAGGTCGCACTTGCCCTTGCCAGTAAGGGGGCTGACATTGCCCTAAACTACCACAGAAACGAAAATGAAGCGAACAAAGTTCTTTATGAAGTGGAAGGCTGTGGTTCGCGGTGCATAACAATATGTGCCAACGTGTCAAAGAGCAGTGACGTTGCAAATATGATGAATATCATCAGGAAAAAGTTCGGCATGGTGCACATTCTCGTAAACAATGCAGGAATAGCGAGACCGCAACCACTTCAAGAAATAAGCGAAAAGGATTGGGATGAAATAATCGATACAAACCTCAAGTCCGCATTCCTTGTGACACAGGCAGTGCTTCCCGAAATGCGTACAAAAGGCTGGGGTCGAATAGTGAATATGTCATCCGTTGCCGCTCAGCTCGGGGGTGTCGTCGGCCCACATTATGCAGCATCAAAGGCTGGCTTAATAGGCTTAACACACTCATATGCAGCCCTACTATCGAAAGAAGGAATCACTGTAAACACCATCGCTCCTGCCCTGATTGCGACTGAAATGGTCACACGGAATCCAAGCGCACGGCCAGATCTGATTCCAGTTGGGCGCTTTGGTACTGTCGAAGAGGTTGCTGACGTTGTTGTAATGCTTGCGCGCAATGGTTACATCACAGGCCAGACAATCAATGTCAATGGGGGCTGGTACATGAGTTGAGTGGTGACACTGATCCCGATTGAACGAAGAACGGCTGGGCATACTTACGAAAGGTGAAATGACGTGGTCGCCCATGGGTGTCTATGCTCTTAAGCAGCTCAATAACGAAATCTCCGGCTTTACTATGGGTTTGCTGTTTTATAGTATGAAATCTTTTTTCTCCTGCCAGATGGTAATACCACAAGTGACCACGCTTGTAAAGCAGGCAGGGACTATTCATAAAGCATTCCATTTCACACTTTTTTCACAAAGTATGTTTGTACCGGAGATTATGTGGCGGGTAACAAGCGAGTAAATCTTTAAAGTAGAAATATGGACCTTCGGATAATGCAGGATTCGAACCAATGACCTCTGGCTCAGGAGGCCGGTATCTCTTACAACACATTGTCGATATTTAACAACACCTCAATATCCCGATTGGTAAAAATCCTTTCTCATACACAAACGCCAATAATGGATGATAGGATTTCAATCCTTTTTTCTTTGGATTATACCCCTTGTCCGCTCCTTCCTGATTCCCATACACAGTCGTAACTGTGGATCATCCTGAAGCTTGTCTATATCGTACATTCTAAAATAGACAGCAGTAATAGACAAAATCAGAGAATATATCCTGCTGATAATCGGTTGTTTCGTATGTTTCCAACCCTTTCGAATACTCAGTGAGAAGTCTTTTTCTAAAATCCTATGCAAGCCAATAAGGTCAAAAACTTTGCAAATATGAATAGTCCTCCATGCGACGTCATGTTCCGTTTGTCAAATCGAAGAGGAACTCTAGAAAATCGATTGTCTGTTTTT
>Ga0209636_10001319_pt1 | contig 24870 bp, 21 predicted proteins | sample DeeMarSWOR152_54_FD_187464 | JGI IMG/M metagenome (GOLD analysis project Ga0209636, IMG submission 187464) | Marine sediment microbial communities from White Oak River estuary, North Carolina - WOR-1-52-54 (SPAdes) (version 2) | ecosystem: Environmental > Aquatic > Marine > Intertidal zone >...
ATTTTTTTCAATTATCTCTTCAAAACCACAGTAAAAGATTCCCCCCTTACAATATAATAGGAAGCCAAGAATTAATTCACTCATTCATTTACCAATTACTTATTTTACTCCCGTTTATATTCACGTCAAGTCTTTTTAAGGTAAATGGGTATTATTTAATTTCTATTTAATTTTTTACGAATAATTGAATAATAGAGATAAAATATCCGTAAACAGTTATCTCTTTGTATCTATTCAATTAAATCATCGCACTCACATGAGAGTTTGCCACGGATGTAACGGGCAACTCAAGAACTCTCTTTCTCGGTGTACGGAAGAGAAAATGGTCATCTGAGATGCCGAGTATGCTAGACGTCGACAGCTCCATACAACCAGTATGAATGGGGACAAGAAAAATTTATACTTGACAAATCATTAGTATCGAATATGGAATTACATCTTGTCTATACATACAATAAAGTCTTTGTGAGACGTGATTATTCTCGGATCTACACCTATTCTACCAATTCAATCCATGGAGGCGGTGCAGGAGCTTCGATACGCTCAAACGGTCTCCCATCCAGGATGGTAAAGGTGTTGCGCACATGTTTTTTTCCGTGGCGTATTTGCCCGTGAATATCCACGAGTTCGTAATCGCCACTGTCGATCACAAGGCCGGTGATATCTGCACGCGCGCCAGGCTTTAACGTTCCTATTTCGCCTTTCAAGCCGAGTACTTCGGCGGGGCGGCTTGTAGTGGCCCTTATGATCTCCGTAAGGGGCATTCCCAGACACAACATCTTGTCCATACACGTGAGTAGATTGAACGCTGGCTTTCCATCCCCTTTAACCTGATAGTGGATGCTCACCGCGTCCTCGTTCTTGGCAATATCTCGTTCCCCGGCCCCTTTAAGCGGATCTATCAGATTGGCTCCATGGATGCTTAGAGTGTGAAGATCGGTCGATATGATGTGGGGCCAAAATCCCTGGCTGATCAGGGCTTCGGCGCTATCGAACGAGAGGGAGCCGCAACCATGCCCAAGGTCCATAATCACACCCTCTTCCCAGACCTTCTTGGCCACAGGGAGGATCGTCCCATCGTCGTCGATCATCTTCATCGTCTGACCAGTGTAACAGTGAGTCAGGATATCCCCCGGTTTCAAGAAACTGAGCGCGGTCTCTAGATCAGGCGGACCCGTGGAGAGGTGCATCATGAGTGGGAGTTCCAATTCGTCGGCGGCACGTCGCGCCCGCTTGAGCGGCAATAGATCTTGGGCACCGCCACTGCGGCCGGCTCGCAGTTTGATACCCACCACGATGTCACGATGTCGGTTTACCACGCTATTCAGAAGTGCAATATTACAGTATTCAGGATTGGTCAGCTCATAGTCCTGGGCAACGAGGCCAATGGAAGCAATATTTACGAAGGTGAAAATCTTTACTTTCGAGTGTTCGATCACATAGTCGCGAAAACCTTGCAAGGTCACCGCTCCCGCCGAACCTGCATCTACCCATGTGGTAACACCGGACTGGGAACCTATGGCATCGGCATCGACTCCCCAATACGTTACGCCCTTGTAGATATGGGCATGTATATCAATCAAGCCAGGGGTCACGTACTGATCGAATGCATCGATTGTTTCAAAGGCCGAATCAGTCGGGATGTTTACCTCCACGGCTGCGATACGGTTACGCTTCACGGCGACATCCATCCTTCCCCTGTAACCGGCTTCGGAGTCAATGACTTCGCCCCCTTTAATTAGTAAGTCGAATCGCATAAACCCTCCTCTAATAACACCTCTTTCAGGAATACTTCTGATATTACTTTATCTCATAGAAATTAACCCTGTGGGAGTTTTGGAAGCATTTTTAACCAAGGGTGATCAGCCCAGACTGAGGGACAGAAAGGCAATCGATACCCCGGAACTCCGATAGGTATAGTCACCATTGTGCCAAGATCGTCGATAGTCACAAACAAGTTGTCGTGATCCAGACCGCCAAAGCACACATTAGTTGGCCGGATACCACCAGTTGGAATGCTCTCAATAAGTTTCCCGGTCCGGTCAAAAACATACACAAAGCCCACGCCTACAGTGGCAACGTAAATATTCCCTTCTTCGTCGAATGCCATGCCATCCGGACCTGTGAGGATTTTAACTTTGAGATCCGGAAGCCAACAAAATTCTACTGGATTTTCAGCTTTACCTGGACCTGCACCGTCATACGTCCAAATCTTGTTGGTCAAAGTTTCAGCAACATAAAGGCATTCGTCACGGACAAGGATTCCATTTGGGAAAGCCAAGCCAGTATGAATTTGGTTAAGCGTACCAGTTGACCATTCATATCCATAGACTGACCCAATCATTTTTTCTAAAGAACTACCCCACGGATCGGTGAAGAAAAGGTTTCCATCCTGATCAAAACACAAGTCATTAGGCCCATTAAGAGGCTTTCCCTCGTAGTGAGTGATAAAGTCAGATTGCTCACCTTCAGGCGTAACACGTACAATCGACCGACGACCTTCGTCAGTTACGTAAAGACATCCATCTGGACCAAAGGCGAGTGCAGCAGGGATACCAATAACTTCATCAGTTGAAGTATTGAAGACAGTGTGAGTAACCAAAGGTTTAGATTGGTGGGTAGCGGTAATGTCGCCACCATTTCTCGGCCAATCCCGATCTTTAAGGGTGAAACTGCAAACATTGAGCACCCAACCGTTAGGACCTATAACAGGACCTTCAGGCGCACTCAACTTTTCTGCAAAAAGAATAGGCATTCTCATTTCACCTTTCCTTCCTATTCTCCCATGGCTGCGATACGTACACCTTCCGCATCGAAAAGGTGGATTTTATCTGGTTGGATATTGAGCTTGACATGATCCCCTTCAAGCACTTGAAAAAACGCAGGAACACGTACCTTGCAAGATACCCTCTCAGAAATCTCGACACTGATAAGCGTATCGGATCCAACTTCTTCAACCAGGCTCACCTCGCCTGGAATGACGTCTGGCTCTACATCCCTCGCAACAGAGATATCCTCAGGACGAATCCCAAGAGATACTTTTGGTTCTTTTCCCGTGTAGGTGAAACGTTTGCCTAGATTCAATTTAAAAGGTCCTGAAAAAAAGAGCCCGCTATCTTTCTGTGTTACAGTCCCAGAGAAAATGTTCATCTGCGGGCTCCCGATAAAGGTTGCGACAAACAGGTTCGTTGGTTTCATGTACACTTCGCGTGGGTTTCCAATCTGCTGAATGACACCTCCTTTAATGACAACTATTCTATCGGCCATTGTCATTGCTTCGACCTGATCGTGTGTTACATAAACGGTCGTCCTTTTTATTCGTCGGTGAAGCTTGAGAAGTTCGTCGCGCATCTGTACCCGCAGCAAAGCGTCGAGATTTGAGAGTGGCTCATCGAAGAGAAAAGCAATGGGATCGCGAATAATTGCTCGCCCCAATGCAACACGCTGCCTCTGCCCACCGGAAAGCTGTTCGGGGTATTTATCAAGTAACTCATCGACTTCCAATAAACGAGCTACTTCGACAACCTTCTTGTGTATCTCGTTCTTTGGTGCTCTTCGCATCTTGAGTGGATATCCAATGTTACGCTCTACCGTCATATGTGGATAAAGGGCATAGTTCTGGAAGACCATGGCAACATCGCGTTCTTTTGGTGCGACATAATTAACGAGACGATCATTGATGTAGACTTCCCCTTCCGTCGCATCTTCAAGACCAGAGATAATCTTTAACATGGTACTCTTTCCACAACCGGATGGACCAAGAAGGACAAAAAATTCACCTTTATAGATGTTGAGGCTTATATCATAAAGTACAGTATTATCTCCGAACTTTTTTGTCACCTCAACTAGCTCTATGGCGAAGTCAGGTTTATTACTTGCACTGGCCATATCATTACTCATTATTTCTCTCTTTCATTCTTCTATTATGCATTATATCTCTCATTGCTTCAACGCTCCAGCAAGAGATGCAGAGATCCACTGTTTCTGGAGTCCTAAAAAGAAAATTGTGATCGGAATCATTGCCATAAAAGCACCTGCCGAGAAGATGCCATAATCGATCACTGTAATACCCCTTTGCGTTGCGATCCCCTGTGTTAAGACAAACAACTTAGTGCTTGATATTGCAACAAGTGGCCAGAGGAAGCTCGTATATTGCAGGTTGAAGGTCAATACACCAAGCACCACCATTGCGGGTCTAACCAAAGGTAAAATAATGGTACGGTATATACCAAATTCGGAGGTCCCATCGAGACGAGCAGCATTTTCAAGATCGCTTGGGAGAGATTCAATGAAACTCCTCATCAAGAAGATGCCAATAGGGTTAGCAAGGGGAGGGAGAATGAGCGCCCAGTACGTATTAAGAAGACCCATCCCTCGGATAATAAAATACAACGGTATTAAGATCGCAGAAAAGGGGATCATGAGTGTCGCGATCACAAGAACGAAAAGGACTTCCTTTCCAGGAAAATCAATCTTCGCAAAGGCATAACCTGCCATTGTATCGAAAAATAGTTTGAGAGCTGTGACTGTAAGTGAAACAAAGAGTGTATTAAAAACCCAACGTAAAAAAGGGGTTTTGAAAATGAGGTGCGCAAAGTTCCCCCAATACACAACCTTAGGTATCCATTGAGGTGGATATTCGAATAAAAACTTTGACTGCTTGATCGCAGTTGAAATGATATAAAAGAAAGGGAGGATAGCGAAAAGTGAGGCTGCAACAACGACTGCATAAGAAACAGCCGTGAGAAGTGGCCCAGCTTCTCCGAAACGCCGCATTCCCAGTATACGGCGTAGTGTTTGTCGAGTGAAAGTGGCCCTTGGATTTATTTTTTCTCTTAACTTGGCCATCTCAACTCACCTTTCTTCCACGTAGTAAGCGCATCTGGATAAGGGTCAATATCAGAATTACGATCAAAAGCACAAACGACAGGGTAGCTCCATATCCGACGTTACTGTAGGTGAAAAGATTCCTGTAGATGTACCACACAATCGTAGCGGTGGAATTAGCCGGACCACCATCAGTCATCACGAAGACACTATCAAATATCTGTAGGGTATAAATAGTCACCAGAACCAGCGCGAAGAGAATCGTTGGACGAAGCAGAGGGAGGGTCAAGCTGAAAAATCGCTGCCAACCGCTCGCACCATCGAGCTGTGCAGCTTCATAGAGCTCAGATGGTAGGGCAATCAACGCAGCCAGGAAATAAACTGCCCAGAATCCTATACCTCGCCAGGTTTCAACTGCTGCTACCGTAGGTAATGCAAGGACGCTGGATCCAAGAAAATTCAAAGGTTCTCCGCCGAATGCCCGTATGATCAAGTTGAGCGCACCGAAATCGGGATGGACCATGAAGACCCAGATCAATCCACATACTACGAGTGGAGCCAGAGTCGGGAAATATACGGTGGCACGAAATACTGTCTGGCTCTTCCTGATGTTTCGTAGAAAAAGTGCCACGATCATACCAAGTATTAATGCCCCAGGTATGATGATACCAGCGAACATTGATGAGTTCCTGAGAGATTTCAAAGCTAATGGGTCTGTAAATGCCTCTTTCCAATTACTGAACCCTACAAATTCAGTTGGCCCAATAACACCGCCACTTTTAAGTGAAAACCAAAATACCCACACCACTGGAACAAGTAAAAATAGTATGAAAAAGATCAGGTTGGGTGCTAAGAATACATATGCCGTTAATATCCGCTTGCGCTTGTACTTTCGAGCCAATCTACGATGCTCTTCATCAGTAAGACGTCGCCTTTGGGTTTGCACGCCATCGCGCGCAAACCCACCAGCGACCTGATTTTCAGAACTTGCTAGACCCTTTTCGTTCATCTTGTTCATTTGAGCTTTGCGTTGATCTGCTTGCATGCCTGATCTATTAGTTCCTGGGGCGTGATTTTACCCTGCATCATCTCATCAAAGAGTGGCTGAACCAAATTCTGGAACTCCACCATTTGAGGGTGCTTTTGTGGACCTTCAGCATACTTGGCAAGATTCATACCATCATGAAGTACCGGATCATCTGGGAAAACTTCGATTCCGTGTGTATCCTTAAGTGTCGGATAGAGTCCGGCAGTCAGGTTTAAGTAGTTCACCTCGATCTCAGGTCTTACCCAGAACTTGATTGCTTCCCAAGCAGCATCTTTGTTCTTGCTCGTCTTTGGAATGCAATAGAATCCCCGGAAAGTTAAAAGCACATCTTTAACATTTCCAGGAATTGGGAAGAATTTATACTCGAAGTCAGGTGGATTACTCTTCAGCACTCCTGCGATCGGTGGCTCGTCATGCATGATCCCAATCTTGCCTGCCTGGAATAAACCGCGCAGCCCATCCCACGTGTACTCACCAAACTTGGGAGTCACTTTATATTTATTCTGCATATCAACGAGCCTTTGGAATGTTTCAACAAGCTCGGGTTTATTCAAACCACACCCTTTAAAGTCATCAGTGAGATAGTTTGCCCCCGACCTGAGAACATAGCCGTACCAGTCATGTTGCGAAAATTGGGCGAGACCACCAGTGCGGAATGCAAATCCGTATTTTCCGTCTTTTGTCATCTTAATCGCTGCATCACGGACTTTATCCATTGATGTATACCAGTCGTCAGGTACACCAGCTTCCTTCAACATGTCGAGATTCGCAACAAAGTGAGATTCGGGAATCCAGACATTAGGAACGCCACCTAAGTAACCATCAGGTGCAGTAGCAGCATCCCAGTAGAGAGTATTATTACGTTCCTCTTGCCAATCCGGTTCGTTAACATACGGGGTAAGATCTTCTAGTGGGCCCCCTTTATAATTGAATTTCGGGTACATTCCCTCTGGGATATAAATCATATCATGTGTACCACCTGCCAAAGCAGCAGTAATTTGCGCCTCCTGAGTTGGCCAGTCAAAGGTTTCAAAGATTACCTTAATGTCTGGATATTCCTTATTGAATTTGGCAATACTCTCATTCTGTAGCTCGACTTCGTTTGGTCCAAACGGTCCTTTATAGAACTTGACGGTTCCTTTCATAGCCTCCTTCGCCCCTCTACCTTTTTCCTTCTCACCCCCGCTAAATGATACCATAAACACAGCAATGAGAAGCCCCAAAAGTACAATGCTCAACAATCGATTTCTAAACATCTTTTCCTCCTTTTACATATAGATTTATTAAACAATTAAGTATAATATGAAAAAGTAATTTTATTTTAAAATATCATTATCCGCTGTCAAGCAGAAATTATTAAAAAGGTTATTTTCTTTACGATATATATATTTTTAAAGAATCTTTTATTTTCTCATAATTTTTTTAACATTTTTCTAAGAATAATGATAGTTTTCAAAAAATTATTTATAGAAGCTGTAATAATTCGCAATTAAAAAATATCATCGAAAAAGACATGATGATCACTGTTATAATGTCTTAACAAATCCATTTTAATATTCCTTTGAACCTTTACTCATTAATGCTTTTACTAATCCAACAGCTCCTGGAGCAGTTGGATCATATCCATCGGCACCAATACTATCGGCAAATTCTTCAGTGATTGCAGCACCACCCACTATTACCTTTACCTTTTTTCGTAAACCGATTCTTTTCATCTCATCAATTACTTTCTTTTGCTCTGGTGCAGTTGTAGTCATAAGTGCAGACATAGCTAATATATCAGCATTATATTTTTCTATTGCTTTGATAAATTCTTCAGGTTTGATATTCATACCTAAATCATGTACAACAAATCCGGCAGCCACAAGTAAAGTAGCTACCATTGATTTTCCTATTGAATGAATATCGCCATAAACAGTACCAACAACAACGGTTCCTAAACTTTTCCTTATTCCGCCCTTCTTTTTCAATTCTCTTTCTAATATTGGCATTGCACGCAACATCGCTGTGCTTGCACCTACTAAATCAGGAAGAAATAATTCACCTTTTCCGAAACGTTCCCCAATATTTCTGACCGCTGAGGTCATTGCATCAATTGCTTTCAACAAGTCCAGTTTTTTCTCCACAATTTCTTTTACCAATTTTTCAGATGTTTCTGCATCATAACTAATAACCGCTTTTTCTAAATCACTAAATATCTCTTTATTCATATCTAATAATCCTCCGCATTTTAACCATTAATGAGCTATTTTATAAGATTAAACTTTTTTAACATTTATATCGAGTTAAGCCTCTATCTTTCGTTTATAATAATTCCTTGCATCAATTAATATTTTTTCAATATCTTCTTCCTGGTGAGAAGTTAATGGTATTGATACCTCATGTGTACTGATTATCTCTCTCATTTTCTCTTTTGCATGATCAATAGTTGTCTTCTTTCCGGTTTTAAGCCATACTTGGAGGTTTGATATATCAGCAACAGCGGGTAAAAATTGGCCACTCCTCCACCATTTTCTCGTATGCTCCTTATCAAGATAAATACCTGGTATAGTCCCCACCTCCTCAATTAGATCCACTGCTACTGTCTCATTGGTAACTTCAATTCCCTCGAGAAAGCGCCCTATCATACCTGCAATATCATCATCCAATATTGCCTGAATGGGATGGGCTGTAAGCTCTCCAAATACTGTCCCATGAATCCACACAACTGCTGCACCAGATATAGCTTGAATTAAAGCATTCATGCCTTTCTCATAACCACTCTGAAAATCTATGGATTTTGAGTTTGGGATAGCTGCTTCGATTAAAAAGGTTGGAATATTATATCTACGCCAGAATTGCGAAAAAGCCGCAGTAGCTAGCGAAATAGTAATATTACAAAAAAATGGATCTCCGGTTTTCATATTCATAGGAAAAGTAAAACTACCTGGAAATACTGGATGACCTGGAGATATTAATTGTGCTAAAACAAGTGGCCCAATATCTTCAACTATATTTGTTATTAATTGTCCTGCAATCGTTGCTGGGGCAGATGCACCCCAAACTGCCCCCCCATTCGAAACAATGGGCACGCCTGCCTTAACCGCTCGCATCATCCCATTGATTACCTCATTGTCCCAACCTAAAGGTGACATCGCCCCTCCGCCGAAAAATCCTTTTGCTCCCACTATTCGAGCAATTTCCAAATTAAATCGATCATTCCCTGCAGATGCACCAAAAAAATTTACCTTTGTGGAATATCTGGCCCTTGCTGCATACGTTTCTATAGTGGATAAAAGCGGATGTACTCCCTCCATGTTGGTGTTTGGGCTATTAGCGTGAAAATAATGCAGGTTTGGTAATGCATCATAAACTTTTACTGCATCGTAAAATTCTCCCCTTGTTGGGAGCCGAGGACGTAGATTATCTAAATCCCAGTACCACATTCCAGGTCCCGGTTGAAAATAGACCGTGTTACCACCAATTTCAATATCATTCTTTGGATCCCGTGCTTCAACACGAAAGTGACTTGGACATTTACTAATGCAATCTTTTACTAAACCTGGTGGAAATTTTACTATCTTTTCACTAAAATTAACATTACATCCTCCTTCTTTAAATATCTTAAGGGCTTTTGGGGGTTCAACTTCAAACTTTAAACCCACCTTCTCAAGAATATAAAATACTCCTCTTTCAATCTTATCCAGCTGTTCATTGTTCAATAGTTCAAGCGGCTTATAATTTCGTGTAAAACCTTGTATCATACTTTCCTCCATCCCAGGATCTTAAAATATATCGGTATTTAAAAAGTTTCTTGGGTTCTCTTTAGTGATTGTCCGGATTTGTTCAGGGCTCAAACCAAACTCGCGCAGCATTGGGATGACATTGGTAGGAACATGATCATATCCCCATCCGCCGTATTTATGGAGTAGACTCTTATGACAGATATCACCTGAAATTAGAATATTATCCAAGTAACCAGCCTCAATCAGTGCCACAATCGCTTGGATCCTCTGCACATCGGTAGCAAACGGACCTGGAAGGAATTTCCGGCTTCTCTTGTCTACATAAAACTCATGCCCAAAATTGTCAAACTCCACAAAGGCTTCTTGTTCAGCAATCGCTTTTATATAGTCCAAATTGATATCCATAGCCACATCCACATGGTTGATGGACACCTTGTGTACATCGGCCCCGGTTTTGGTAAGAATTTTCAATGCGTCCAGCCCTAAAGGAAATCCTTTCGGATTCCAAGGAAAAATATGAACTTGAACGCCGACTCCAGTTGCTGCTTGTGCCTGGGCAACACCGATTAACACTTTTTCTTCATCTGGGTGCATTTCTTCACTAATTCCGATTTCACCGATCACCCCTGCTCTTATTTCCATTTCTTCGATTCCCACTGAAATATCTCTTACGATTTCATCCCTTATTTGCTCTGCTGTTTTTTCATTCATGTCCTCGGGATGCGTATCGTGATAGTAGTAACCTGAACCAACCACTATATGCACACCCGTTAACCTGGAAATACCGTACAAAGCAACCGGGTCTCTGCCAAGCCCTATATTTGTCAAATCGACGATGGTGTCCCCCCCGGCCTTTTTAAACCGGAGAACTTCCCTTTCTGCACATTCCACGTCGTCGATGAGAAGATTATCTTTCAATGCCAATGGGTTTCTGGCTAAGATATCCCGGTTTTCCAGGCTTACCTTTTCATACGCCCATGATACCTTGGAAGCTTCTGGATACTCTCGATACTGGTTGGTCAGATCAAGTAGAATATGCTCATGAGGCAGAATGAGACCTGCTTCATCAGAATGGATTAAACCTTGCACCGTTATTATAGCCATATTATAACTCCTTTATTATGTAAGATTTTTCATATTCTGTAAAAATACACCCAAAACAATAATCTAAAGCCTTCGAAACGGCGGAAAAATATTTTCTACCCGCGCTATACTGCCGCTTTTCTCTCATCATATTCTAACCATTAACATTATGTCAAGAAAATTGGTATAACCCTCGTTAATTTGGTATAAAGATAGGTACCACTCTTGGTATCTCCATGTACAGGGTGATTTCTGGTAAGAGATATGAGCATACTTCTTATATATATTTTATCCATTATTATGGGCTGTATTTCATCAGGACGAAGTGGTACCTATGTGTCTCCGCCAATTAATACTGCAAATTAGTGGATTGATTTTTTCTGCTTTATGAGATAAAATATTTTCACTTTTTTGATTGAAGTTTTTTCTTTTTAAAAATGGTTCAATTTTTTATGTAATAAATTTTTAAACAAAAGATATTTGTGTGTAATTTAAAAACTGCTCAACCAATGTAAATATTTAGAAAGTAAAAAGAAAGGAGAGAACATGGAACTGAATACACAGGGTACTACAGTTGGTATCGGGGGCTTTACATACGAGATCACTCAAATATCGCTCGTTGTCCGGGATCTCGAGAAGACTATGAAGGCTTATCACAAGATTTTTGGCTGGGGTCCGTGGAACGTCTTCGAGCACAAGCCACCGATGCACCACGATACTGAATTGCGCGGTAAAAAGGTCCATTACACACTATTAGGGGCAGAAACGATGGTGGGCTCTATGAACTTTGAGCTACTCCAACCGCTTGAGGGCCCGAGTCTATGGAAAGAATTCCTTGACAAACACGGTGAGGGAATTGCCTCATTTGCGGTAATGTTCAAGACACGAGAGGAATCCGAAAAGGCGAAAGCTGCTTTTGCAGAACTTGGTATCAATGTCATAATGCGCGCACGCATCGGTGACCATATTGAATACTATTACCTTGACACCGAGCCAATGCTTAAATGTTCAATTGAGTCGGGCAGTGGTCATGCAGTTGATTTTGTGAAGCCAAAGTATGTCTATCCCTAAGGGCGCGTGTTTTTAGAGATATTTAAATAGACAAATATTTAAAATTAAAGAAGAACGACAATCCTTTCGTATTTTTCTTTTTATCCACATGAACGATTTACCTGATTTCTAAATCAAACTAATTACATTCCAATCATACTGGTCGAATGTTCACGCCTCGGTATATCTTGCTAAGTAACACGAGAGGTTCTTCGGGGAAGTATATTATTAACTTATTGATAATTCAATCAGCAGGCTTTACCCCACCTCATTTTTCTCCAGAAGTCTGCCTGAGGTAAAATCTGGAAGCACATGGCAGCAGGAAAAATGCCCGGGGGAGACTTCCGTAGATGGGGGATCATCGGAAAAACAACGCCCCTCTGTAAACCTGCATCGAGTATTGAAACGACAGCCTTCGGGAATTGCATATGGAGAGGGAATCTCCCCAGTAAGAGCTGGAGTGCGATTACGCTGCGTTTCGATAGTGGGGTGAGCCTTCAGCAGTGCCTCTGTATAAGGGTGACGCGGCCGTAGAAACACTTCGGAGGTCGGTCCAGTTTCCACGATTCGTCCAAGGTACATGATTGCAACTCTTTGGGAAATATGGGCAATCACGGAAAGCTGGTGGGCGATGAAAATCATCCCCAACCCAAGATCGCGACAGAGCTTGTCGAAAAGATTCAGCATCTGTGCCTGTATCGATACATCCAGGGCGCTTACTGCTTCGTCCGCTATGATCACCTTTGGTCGCAGCGAGAGAGCTCGGGCGATAGCCACCCGCTGGCGCTGACCACCGGAGAGGGCTCGTGGACGCAGGTCCGCAACAGTTAACGGAAGACTCACACGATCAAGCAGCTCTTCCACGAGATCTGCCTCACCCCCATGGTCAACTAGTCCGTGGACCTTGGCGGGCTCACTAATAGCTGCACGTACTGTCAATCGAGGATTCAAGGACGTATATGGATCTTGATAGATCAGCTGTACCTCCCGCCTGATTACGCGTAATGCTTCTGAACCGGCTGAGAGTACATCCTGGCCTTCGTAGAAAACAGAACCCCTATCGGGTTCGTGAAGTCTGACGATGCAGCGTGCCGTTGTCGATTTCCCGCTCCCTGACTCTCCTACTAAACCGAGGGTCTCGTTCCGATTGAGGATGAGAGATACCCCATCCAATGCAACCAGACGAGGCTGAGGCTGTCTTAAAAGCCGCTTCAACAATGATCGCCGTCCAAAGAAGTATTTGAACAGGTCGCGTACCTCGAGTAACGGACTCCCATTACCTGTACTCACATTCCCTCCCCATCCACGAATGGACACATAGAACCGTGCTCAGGCTCAGGTCGATCGAGCTCCATTAATACGGAATAACACTTATCATTGACAAATGGGCAGCGCGGCTGGAAAGGACACCCTTGAGGCAGATCCGCCAAATTAGGAGGTTGTCCCCGAATGGGTATCAGTGGACTGCGTTGTCCTACTTGCTCGATTTTCGGGACAGCATTTAAAAGACCTCGTGTGTAGGGATGCCGGGGCTTATGAAGCACCTCTCGGGCTGAGCCCTTCTCCACCAACCGTCCCGCATACATGACTGCCACCTCGTCAGCATTCTGTGCTACAACCCCCACATCGTGGGAAACGAGGATCATGGACATTCCCGTCTCTTCTCTAATTTCCGCCAGGAGACTGAGTATTTGGTCTTGTATCGTCACATCGAGGGCTGTTGTCGGCTCATCCGCAAGCAGCAGCTTTGGCTGAGATGCTATGGCAATTGCGATCATGACGCGCTGCCGCATACCCCCACTGAGTTGGTGTGGGTAATCAGTTAAACGCTGCTTTGGAGAAGGAATGCCTACACGATCAAGGAGCTCTACAGCCCGGTCCGATGCATTCTGCCGGGACATGCGCAGTTTCACACGAAGCATCTCGGTGATCTGGTCGCCCACTGAAAATACCGGATTCAAGCAAGAGGTGGGATCTTGAAAAATCATCGAGATCTCCCTACCTCTGATCCGCTCCAGTTCCCTTCTCGGCATTGTTCTCAGATCACTGTCCATCCATAAAATGTTTCCGGCAATAACCTCTCCGGGATACGGCACCAGTCCGAGGAGTGAGCGGAGTGTTACGCTCTTCCCGCAGCCAGATTCACCAACTACCCCTAAAATATAGTCTTTCGGTAAACTGAAGCTTACACGATTCGCCGCAAGAAGGAAACCCCTGCGGTCCGCAAAACCAATTGTCAGATCCTGGACTTTGAGTAATGATTTCTCGACTGATTCTATCTGCCTTATCATGCTGCCCCCATCCCATCCTCACCGAGTCTATCGGCTAATCCATCGCCAATCAGGGCGAAGCCTACACCGACGAACACAACCACAATACCGGGCAGCGTTGAGATCCAATAGGCTGTGCGCAAATATTTCTGGCCCTGGGCAATGATTGAACCCCACTCAGCCGTAGGGGGTCTTACGCCCAACCCTAAATATGAAAGAGCTGCCAGAGTGAGGATGTTCAGCACGATATCCGACATGGAAAATACCAGATTGGCACGCAGCAGATTCGGTATTGCGTGTACAAAAATAATACGGCGCACGGGTAAACCTAAAGTCTCTGCAGCCATCATATACTGCATCTCCCGCAGCACGAGCATTTCTCCTCGGGTCAAACGGGCATAGAGAGCCCAGCTGACGGCGAGTACTCCGATATAAGCACCGAATAATCCTGCCCCTACAACCGAGGCAATGGCCAGGATCAGCACGATATAAGGAAAGGCTATGACCGTGTCTACAGCGCGCATGGTGATCGTGTCAAAGGCACCACCAAAATATCCAGCCAGCGCTCCGAGAAGCATGCCAATAACAAGCGATACATATGTGGTGATCAACCCAAAGGAAAGGTCGATTCGTGCCCCGTGTAGTACCCGGGTAAAAATGTCGCGACCAAGCTCATCGGTTCCGAATGGATGTTCGATGGAAGGACGAAGCAGCGTCGCGTTAAGGTCCTGTTCATTTGGGTTGGTAAAACCGATCCAACTTGCACTGAGACTTAAAATGATCATGATCCCCACAATCGCTATCCCGAGCCATAGAGTCACCGATGACCAACGTCGCTCCGCCCTGACCCGTGCCCGCAGTCGCCGAATAGCTGCGGTAATGACGCGATGATAATATTCCTTTGTCCATATCATAGTCGTACCCTCGGATCGAGAGCTGCATAGGATAGATCAACGATCAAATTCACCACGATTACTGCAATACCGAATACTAATGTGAGAGCCTGTATAACCGGGTAGTCCCTAGCGAGAATGGATGTAACAAGAAGGGATCCTAATCCAGGCAAAGCGAAAATATTTTCAATGACCACTGCACCTGAGATAAGGAATCCGATGTTGATCCCCAGTACTGTGATCATGGCAATAAGCGAGTTGCGAAGCACGTGTTTAAAGAGTACCCGGCGCTCACTTAGACCCCGTGCGCGTGCGGCTTCTACGAACTCTGCTGTGAGCGTTTCAATTACACTGGCTCTAAGGCTGCGTAGGAGTACCGGTGCCAGGTAGAATCCTATCGTTATAGAGGGAAGTGTCAAACTTTTAAAATAGTTGATAAGCCCACTCCCAAGACCGGAAGTCGGAAAGAGCTTTAGCCGCAGACTAAAGAAGAGTACCAAAAGAAGGCCTGTCCAGAACGCCGGCATGGCAAAGGCAAAAGTGGAAAACATTCGTACGAGGTGGTCTGTTGGTCGATTGCGCTTAATTGCAGATAGTATTGCCAGGGGAACGGCGATCACCAGGGAAACGAGAACCGAATAACAAAGCAGGGCGACACTCACCATGGCACGGAGCCGCAGAATAGGTCCTATAGGTGCACGGAGAAACAGGGATTTGCCGAAATCCATCCGCAGCGCTCCCGTCAGGAAGCGTACATATTGAACCGGAAGTGGTAGGTCCAAGCCAAGCTGATGGCGCACAATAATAATCGCCTCAGGTGTGGCTCTGGAGGCAAGCATGATTTTAACAGGATCACCAGGTATGAGATGAATAAGGGCAAAGGCAACGAGGGTCACAGTAATGAGCACGGGGATAGCTTGAACAATTCGGCGACCGATGTAAGCAAACATTTGTGCAGAGATCCCTCCACTGACAATTTCAGTTTAGCATAAAAAGATCCGCCGACTCAAGATTTTTCGTCTAAATAGCCTTCTTAAGCCGGCGGATTATCATTGTCCTTATCACAAAATGTTGAGTGGATGAAGAGATCCTGCTATTCTTCGATCCAGACATCCTCCAAATTCCACCACTTCACTGGGAGCGTACTAAAGTCGTGGACGTTGTCTAGAAGCGCTGTCCGAGCTTTTGTGAAAAACAGCGGTACAGCCGGTGCCTCTTCCATCACGAGTCTCTGTAGCTCGTGAAAGGCCTGTGTGCGGACATTCTCATCCACGGTTGCTCCTGCTTTATGACAAAATTCGATAGCTCTGGGGTTATTCCATCCGGTCCAAAAAGACTCCGCCCCGGCAGAGAAGTCGAAAAAGACTAAGGCCAGGTTGTCGTCGGATAATGCATCACTGGAAAGCCCATTCCCGGGATATGTGAAGCACATCTCTTCACTACTACACCAGCGATCCCAGATAGTGCCCACATCCACGGCTTCAATGGTGATGTTGACACCGATCTTCGCCCATTCAGCCTGAACGATCTCAGCCTGCTGCCTTTCGACCTGATCTCCTGCAACGATCAGCATGGGCATGGAGAATCCCCTAGGTGCCTTCGACTTCGCCATCAACTCCTTGGCCTTATTCAGATCGTAGGGATATGCAGGGACCGTTGGATCCCAGTACTTAACCTTGGCGATTACATGGTTGGCTATCTCCCCTGCACCGTGCAGTAGTGACTTAAGCATGGCCTCTTTAGGCGTAGCGTAGTTGAGGGCCTGCCTGATGAGCTTGTCGTCGAGAGGTGGCTTTCGGATGTTGAACCAGATGGCATCCCAGGCCATGACATCTTCTATCAAAACATTAATGCCTTTGATGGCATCCAGACGTTCAATATCGCTATACGGGACTTCAGTAGCAATATGGGCTTCCCCCGACTCTACTTTGAGCATCCGCGTGTTACTATCCGGAACATAGTAGAAAATGATGCGATCCACATAGGGCTGACCTTCTTTCCAGTAGTAGGGGTTTCGGTCAAGCACCAGTTTTTCCCCTCGGATCCACTCCGTTACCTTGAACGGACCGGAGCCTATGGGTTTCTCACTGAAAGCCTCATCACCCATCTGCTCATAGATCTTCTTCGGAATGATAGAAGGGATGAATGTCGACAGGTAATCGAGGAATGCACCATCCACACGATTCAAGTAGACCCGGAAGGTTGACGGGTCAACGATCTCGGTCCTCTCAATCATGGCGCCGAATCCCGCATAGAAGCTATTTATCTCCGGATTTGCAAAACGGTCTATAGAGAACTTGACATCCTCGGCCGTGACCGGGTCACCATTGGAAAACATAGACTTACGCAGCTTGAAGGTCCAAGTCAGACCGTCATCGCTTACCGTCCATGATTCTGCAAGTGCCGGCTGCGGTGTAGACGCATGTGTCGACTCCACAAGCGTATCAAAGATCTGTACAAGGGCGAAAATCGATGCATTATCATTAGCCCCAATGGGATTGAGGGTTGCAGGCTCCGAATCCCGGGCAAAATGTAATGTCCCGCCCCTTCTCGGACCCTCAGGTACAACCGTTGGCTCCTCAGCAGGCGCTGGGGCTTCTTCTTTTTTACTCCCTGTCCATGCAGGAAAGGCGATGAGTAGCAACAATAGTACAACAATCAAGCTTAAAATAATCTTTAGGTTATTTTTCATTTTCTCTTCCTCCTTTTATCAGTTTGTGCTGTTTAATTTGAGCCAAACATTGAAGCTTATGAGTGCTATAAGCCATTGGTATACCTACGTGCAATCCCCAAAAACACACAATATGATGTATACCCTTATACAATTCTCTCTCTTTCTTACCATTTTATCTTGAGGAATTATGGTTTGTCAAGAAATTAAAGTGACCAATGGTTTTATTGACATCGCATCATTGTCCGTGTATGATGTGAGCGAAGACACAACATAAATTTATAGAGAGGTATTACTCACTTCGGAATTCTTATAAATTAAAGGAGTTATCTATTATGGCAACAAAACCGAATTATGTATCCGCTAAAGAGTTTGATAAGATTTTTCAATCAGTCTGTAATTGGGGGCGCTGGGGAAAAGACGATGAAAAGGGAACTCTGAACTATATCACCCCGGAACATATCCGAAAAGCGGCTTCTCTTGTGCGAACTGGGCGAACAGTCTCGCTTGCAATACCCATCAACACAGTGGCCGGGCCGGATAATCCCCATCCCGCACTTCATTACGTGACTCATAACCATGATATTGATATTCCGCAGGGAGAGCCCCATTTTGTACTGGATTTTTTAGGAAGTGAATGTCACGGAGACTGCCACACGCATATTGATGCTCTTTGCCATGTGAGCTACAAGGGTAAGCTTTATAATGATAAACCCATCAGCAGTGTGACATCACTCGGTCCAAAAATCATGGACATCACGGCATATGCACATGGCATTGTGGGACGGGGCGTACTTTTAGACATCCCGCGTCTTCGAGGTGTTAAATGGCTCGAACCGGGTGAGGCTGTGACGGCCGAGGAGCTAGAAGCAGCTGAAAAGGTGCAAGGCGTGCGGCTCAGTGAGGGAGACATTTTTTTATTCCGTACAGGTCATCACCGCAGGCGGCTTGAGCTGGGACCATGGAACAATGACTATGATGGAGAGGGCAAGGCAGGCTTGCATGTCAACGCCATACCTTTACTACATCAACGAAGGGTAGCGGTATTTTTACCCGATGGCGATGGCGAAACGGTCCCCTGCAATGTCGAAGGAATGGCCTACCCCATTCATGCTCTCCAAATAACATCCATGGGCATGGTGTGTGCGGACAGCCTTCAGTTTGAGGAACTCGTAACAATATGTGAGGAGGAAAATCGCTGGGAGTTCATTGTCGTTGCAACCCCACTTCGGCTGCCAGGTGGAACTGGCTCACTGTTTAATCCTTTGGCGATCTTTTAGTGCGTGCAGCGAATGTGGAAGTCTTTATTTATTATAACCCATTGATTATTAATAAGCTGGATATCCTTAAAATCAAGATCAAAAGGCTTATCTTCGGGTCTTTTTGAATCAAACTCTACTATCCTATCGGCAAATCTCTGAACCTTCTGTGCCGATGGCTTTAAGGTACTTTGATTTTTATCTTTCACTAATAAAAAGACACCCGGTTTAATAACTGTGCGTAAACTATTTGATTCACATACCAAAGCAACTTCCTCAGGTATTATTTCAAAAAGAGCTTCAATTCCCTCTATTAGATGATCCTTTAACGCTCTTAGCCAAAAAACTTTCCGAGCCCCAGAAGCTAAGAGACGGGATGTGTCTTTTTTCGAAGCCCTATCTTGCTCTTCTGTAATACAGTACGTGCCTTCTAAAGAAGAACAGACTCCGCATCCTTTTCCCCCTCGCGGACATGTTTCATCCTTTTTTTGTATTGTAGTTACCTTGATAGCTATAATAGTGTGTTGGTGAGAATAATGTTCTATTAATTTAGATGCTAAAAGTGTCTTTCCGCTGTTTCTACCCCCAGCACCTAAAAGGATCATGTTCTTTTTTTTAATCTCAGGCATATTTATCTCTAAAAAACAGTCACATAGTCATTTGATATTATAAGAAAATCTATTAGCGAACTTCTCTTTGTGAAATAATACATCTAAGACCATTACGATTTGTTGTCATCAATCCAATATTTCATGGATCGCAATTGTGTAAAAAATACATTATTATTGATTATTTAAAAAAGCAAGTTTAAAACCAAATTCCATGCATTAAATAGGAATTTATGAAAATAATTGTCTAAATCTAAATGTCTGTATTATTGTATAGGGTAAAAATCACCGATTGATTATGATTAAGGACATTTAGTGATTGAGTTTTAAATAGTAAAATATTTGGGGAATAACTTCAAATTTATCTTATATGGTTCTTAAGGAGACGTAATTTATGCCATCTACTACCACATCTGTAGATGTACCAAAATCTGGGAAGATTATTCATAATCCAGAGCTTTGTCGAGGATGCAAGATTTGCGAATTAGCTTGTTCTGTGTATCACGAAGGGATATGTAGTGCTCATCTGGCAAGAATACATGTAGTTCCAGATGATTTGGCCTTGGAATTCCCTGCGCAGATTTGCCATCAGTGCCAATACCCAAGCTGCTACTATGCATGCCCTAAAAAAGACAAGTCTATGTGCATTGATAGTGAGACCGGTGCGAGGTATATAAATAAAGATGAATGTCTTAGATGCGGCAAATGTGAAAGAGCTTGCCCTTTTACTCCGAGCTTGATATGGCAAAGAGAAGAAGATTCCAAGAAGATATACTATAAATGTGATCTGTGCCGGGGAAGGGATGGAGGACCGATTTGTGTAGAGTTTTGTCCCCGTAATGCCTTAACCTTTGTATCGAGAGAAAAATCAAAATGAGTCAAATGTTTGGCTGGATAGGAAAGATACTGAGAGTAGACATAGGAACAGGCAAGATAACGACAGAAGAAACTTCAAAATATGTCCCAGAATATATTGGTGGAAAAGGAGTTGCAACACGGATCGCATGGAACGAGCTTAAACCAGGAACAGGTCCATATGAGCCGGATAACATGCTGATGTTCATGACTGGCCCTTTTACAGGCACCTTAGTACCCACATCGGGCAGAGGTTCGGTGTGTGGGATTTCACCTCGCATTTATCCAAGTCCCTGGTTTACTTATGGGACGATGGGCGGAGACTGGGCAGCTGAATTAAAGTATGCAGGTTTCGATGCTGTTATTATCAAAGGAAATTCACCAAAACTTGTCTACCTATGGATACATGACGGCAAGGCCGAGCTACGTGATGCAGATGAACTGGCAGGTCTTGATACCTTTGTCACGCAACACCACTTGAAGGAAAAACACGGACACCAAACTCAGGTTGTATGCATTGGTCCTGCAGGAGAAAACCGTGTGTTGTGGTCTACAATACAGCACAGGCTTTCGAACTCGATTGGGGATGCTGGGTTAGGTGCTGTTATGGGAGTAAAAAAGCTCAAGGCAATTGCTATAAGGGGTACTGGAGGTGTAAGAATAGCGAAACCTGATGAGTTTATTAAGATTTGCCGAAAGATGGCAGAAATGATAAAGGGCGGGCCCACCAATTACCCGCACCCTACTGATCTCCCCTATCGTAGTCCTGTAGGCCCTGAGAATCAGCAGTGTAGTCATGGTTGCCCATTAGGTTGCGGTAGCTTGCACAAGAACATACCTGCTGGTATAACGGTTGGCAGCGGTACCAGGAATATGATGGCTCATTGTGAAGATTATGCTTTTATTTATGGTGAAGCCGCTACTAAATACCCGACTGAAGATATTAAAGACATCTATCATGGTGATATGTATACCCGGGAAACAAAAGCCTTTGGTGAGAGGATAGGTACCGAACTGCAGGCATTATGTGAAGGATTGGGGTTAACAAGCTCTTTCCCAATTAACTATTATCCATGGTTCTGGGTATGTATTGAAAACGGTATAACTGAAATTCAGGGCGTCAAATTAAAACCAGATGAGCCAAAATTCTGGTTTGAGTTTATGAAAAAAGTGGCCTACCGGGAAGATAGTTTCGGTGAAATATTTGCTCAAGATATGATGAGAGCAGTTGATCAGCTTGAACTCCCATCAGTAGTAAAAAAGGCAGCGAAGTTTCAATTTCCTATGTATGGACAGCCTTCACACCGTCAAGGGAGATCTTATGAATCACAGCCAAGTCCACTCTGGATTAACACCATGCTGCATTGGATTATAGATTCAAGGGACCCAATGGCCTGTCATCATCAATCTTCCTTTGTTGCCGGATGGTTTCCTCCGCACAACGAAGGAAAAGGAGGTACTCCAGATTCCAATATGGTGAAACTCAAAGAAACCTATAAAAAGGCGTTTGGCACATCCGGAGGTATGGAACCTGGATTTGAGAATATAGACGATAAAACAAAATTAGCAGTCTGGCAGGACAACCGTGCACAAATCAAGGATTCATTGCTCTTGTGTGATTGGGTATTCCCGGCAATACTGCATACCTTTCCTTCTAGAAAAGACTACTTAGAAGCTAAAGAATACTATGGGGATATAGATGCCGAAGCAAAAATGTTGGTGCACCTCACCGGTCTGGATATTAACACAGATTATATAGATAAAGCTGGAGAGAGAATTCGTAATTTAGACAGGGCGATACACATTAGAAATTATGACAGGTCGAGAGAAATTGACTCATCCGGTGAATGGTACTATGAGTATCCAGAGAAGTCTGATGGAACAAAACTCGATATGAATATCTTCAATGCTATCCTTGATAGTTACTACAAGCACAGGAGCTGGGACAAAACCACCGGTCGTCCTACAAGAACGAAGCTTGAGGAGCTCGGTTTAAAAGAGGTAGCTGATGAACTGGAAAAAATAGAAAAGCTTAAAAGGTGAATTTCTCCCAGTGACTAATTATTTTCCTAAAGTTATATATTATTCACATCCAATGCATCTCACCAGCTTCCTCAAATATGAGTACATCATTCATGAATGTAACGGCCTTATTTAAACCCTCATCAGCTGACATCAATGGGTCCTCGTACTCTATGCTCAGCACTCCATCGTATCCAACAAGCTTCAGTGTGCTGATGAACTTTTTCCACCACAAGCGATCATGGCCGTAACCCAGGGTCCTGAAAGTCCAGGCTCTATTTAAAATGTCACTCTGCGGTTTCCAATCAATATTCCCACGCCACCGTATGATATCTTCTTCGATCACAACATCCTTGGCGTGTACATGTACGATTGCGTCTCCTAACCGTTTAATTACGAGCAATGGATCAACGCCCTGCCAGAATATATGACTCGGATCAAAATTGCATGCTACTACATCGCCGATCTCATCACGCAGCATCAGGAGGGTTTCAGGGTTGTACACAGCATCTCCTGGATGCATCTCGAAAGCCATCTTGACTCCTGAATCCCTCAATCTCTTTGCCATTTCCCGCCAAAAGGGAATGATCTTTTTCTCCCACTGCCACTTTACAGCTTCTCCAAAAAATGGCGGCCAAGGGCATGTGACCCAGTTCGGATATTTCGCATCCTCCCCAGCTCCCGGACACCCTGCAAAACCATTGAGTATTGTTACCCCAATCTTTTCTGCGAGCCTCATACCATTTACTATAACATTTGTATGTTCGCTCGCTATGTCTTGGTCAGGGTGCAGGGGGTTACCATGAACAGCCAATGCGCTTAGCTCCAATTCTTGCGATTTATAGGTATCAACAAACTGCTTCAAGGCACTCTCATCCTTGAGAAGCTGTTCCGGATTGCAATGAGCATTTCCAAGGTATCCACCAGCTGCTGGTTCTACAGCGCTTAATCCCGTTTCCTTTGCCTTTTTCACAGCGACTTTCCAACTATCTTTAATGAAACAATTCATCATGACGCCGAGTTTCATTCACACCTCCTTTATTTTACAAGTGATCCTCACGGCAAGATACATTTAATACCTTATATTATAAGAATTGTATTGTACTAATATCCATAAATTCCGAGTTTTGTTAAGAATTTATTCAGGATATCTCCGGTGAGGGGGCCGTATCTTACCGTTATTACCAATTTCAAGAAGAATCCCTAAAGTAGGCTCAGTATTCAGATAATAAAACTCATCCTCATCATATTTCCCGCTCTGAATGACTTCGATTCCTTTTTTCTTGTACTCTTCTATGGTTTTCTGACAATCATCGACCCATTCCTTTATATGGTGAATACCTTCTCCCTTCTTTTCGAGAAAATCATAATAGACATTGGGTCCTTTCAGCGGTTTTATGAGCTCAAGATGCCGGTCGCCCACCCAGGTTAATGCAAGGAGTGCTGACCAGTCGGCTGGTTTCCCCATGTACGTTGCCTCTCGCATATCAGGAGGGGCAAATTCATATATATCCCATGGACCTGCCCCGAATATCTCCGTATAGTGTTTGAGCGCCTTATCCATGTCTTTCACCACAATACCGATTTGGATGATTTTTCTTTCTTTCATCTCTTCCTCCTTATAAGAATTAACATTGATTGATAATGAAATTATCTATTAAAAGTAGTAAATTCCGCATCCATTGCATCGCTAATGCTGCTTTCTTCGCCACAGAATCGATAGTGCTTCCGCTACTCGTGTTGGCTTGCCCTGATGAATCGTGCTATTCACCTCGCTCGAGCAGGTTAAGCAACCAGCGCGACTCCGGACCGCGCGGTATCACGGGCCAGATGTCCACAACGCGGCCTTCCTCGATTACGTGGTATGCCTCAAAGTAGCTGACTGCAAACGGTGTATATTTACACAGCAGTTCAACTTTGTCGCCGACTTTAAGCGTACAGGAGTCATCGATGTCGAAGATTGAGTGCTCTTCGTCGAAACGAAAAACTGGGAAGTCGTACCCCTTGAGAATTGCCTGCGTCGCCCCAACGGTTTTATTCCCTGCGTCAAAAATGATGTGATCCGGTCGTCGGCTGATGCAGGTGCTGAGGATTGTGGTAGCCTGCGCAAATCGTGGGTCGAGCCCATAGTGGTAGCCGTCCATCGTCGCATAGGAACCGGGCTGGATCTCCGTGAGCCGAAGGTTCGCAGCTGTGACCTCCCAGGTACCGGTCCCAGCCGCGGAGAGGATCTCACAGGGTAAGCCTTTGGTTGCCAGTAGGTCGGCAATCCTGATAAAGAACTCCATCGCTTCCCGTGCCATCCGATGGCGCTTCTCGTGATCAAACTCGAGCGAGCAGTGCCCCTCATAGCCAGTCATGCCTGTGAAGTGCAGACCGGGAGAGTCTTCTATATACCGTGCGAGCGTGAGCGCTTCCTGCGGGTCGGTTATCCCGCAACGCCGCATCCCGGTGTCAATCTCAATGATAATACCGATTGTGCTGCCGGCTTCAACCGCCTCATGTGACAACTCGTCGACGTTTACCGGGTCATCAACTGCAATCTTGGCATCTGCCTCA
>Ga0209636_10001320_pt1 | contig 24868 bp, 23 predicted proteins | sample DeeMarSWOR152_54_FD_187464 | JGI IMG/M metagenome (GOLD analysis project Ga0209636, IMG submission 187464) | Marine sediment microbial communities from White Oak River estuary, North Carolina - WOR-1-52-54 (SPAdes) (version 2) | ecosystem: Environmental > Aquatic > Marine > Intertidal zone >...
CAGAGAAGTGGCGTGGAGGAATTTGGGTTCTTTGGTCTTGATGTTGCCGATGGCGATCTTTGTTTTTCTGCTGGCGGGACCCTCTGCGATTTGAAAGCCTTTTTCTTTGGATAAAAGCATGAAATGGCTTGGTTCGATGGCTGGATCCATTATTCTCACGTCACATTCTCGGGAGCGGCCGATGGTGATCGAGCTTCCTCTGGGAATGTAAACCTTCATCCCGTTCAGATGCAAAATGCCGGCAATCTCTTTCCCATAGGGGTTTAACAGCTCCCTTCTTGCCTTGATCTTAAGCAGATCACTGGTTGGAAGCTGGATGTTGTGCTTTATGAATTTGCTTCTGAATATTCCTGAGATTGACATAGTTATTTATCTTTGGGCGGTTCCGGGGAAGGCATGGGACCGACCTGTGTTTTTCCTGACCGGAGCCTGGCCATCGCCAAATTTACGCCTTCAATCGTATTTTGAAGAATTTCATCGGTCATGCCCACGAGCATCGCGGTGAATTTATCAAAGTTGAAATTATCTTCTACCCTTTCGTAAAATCGATACAGTTTTATTATGTTTTTGTGGAGTGTTTTCTTTTCGTATTCGCCGAATTTACTAAGGATAATGCGGAGGTTGAAGTCTTTCAGCTCGTTTAAAGCCTCGAAAATTTTATGGCTCATGCAGATTTGCTTTTTCCCCTTTTCAAAGGCTTTGGAGCTCTCATATATAACGTCCAAAACCAGGTTGTTATATATTTCGCTGATGCTCTCCCCCAATTGATCTTTGACATTTGGAGGAATATCCTTCTCGTTTATGAATCCGGCGTTGATCAGATCATGTGTATCCTGAGGCGTATAACCCAAGACGTCTACCGCCCTGACCAAACAGCCCTCCAGGGTGGCAGGCATGACGTCTTTATATAAATTTTCTTCCAGAAGTTCTGGGTTGGGGATTACGATTCGAGTGAACTTTTCTCCACAGTGGTGCACAATCCCGTCCCTCACCTCCAAGGTCAAATTCAGGCCATTAAAATTTGTTCGCGCCATTTTTTCTAAATGGTCGACCACGAACAGCCCATACACTTCGTGCATGAATTTACTCCCTGCTGACGGACCGATAGCCTGTTGGATTGCCTGGAGAGCTCTTTCGCCCGCATGTCCAAAAGGTACATGCCCCATATCATGGGACAAGGCGATGGCTTCGATAAGGTCCATGTTCAGGCGCAAACATCTTCCGATGGTTCGGGCAAGTTGCGCGACCCGGAGCACGTGAAAGAGACGTGTAGTTCTAATTGGTTCATATTTCATGAAATGATCTTCGCTAAGGGTTTTGAAGCTATAAAGCACCGGAAAAACCTGGGTCTTACCCATGAGCAGCATGAAATAACGAGAATGGATGATTCGGTCCCGGTCCCGCGCAAAGCGCGTGCGGATCTGGCATATATTTTTTTCCGGGTGAACCCTTCTCTGGTTTGGGTCCTCGCATTGATTTTTAGCAGCGAATTCACAAAGGATTTTATTTTCCCAGGCCTCGGTCGTTTTCCTGAGGGCCGGCTTGAAAACACTGCCCCCCCCGCCATCACCATAGCAGGCATGAGGGCCCCGCAACCTGAGGTCCAGCAAAAATCGATTTCCCGGATAAGGGCTCCGAACTTTCAACATTTGAATCTCTCCCTATATTTTTCGCAAACATTCTCAAAAAATTTCATTTTATTTACATTTTTTCTTGTGATATAATCAAAAACGTGCGAAACCTGCCGGATACTGCCAAAATAAATAAACAGGGAAACCTTGAGATCGGGGGCTACGATACGGTCGAATTAGCCAAGGAATTCGGCACCCCGCTTTATGTGCTGGATGAGGAAACTATTCGCAATCGCTGCCGGGAATATCTCCAATCTTTTCGAAAATATTATCCGAATACCGACGTGATCTATGCCTGCAAAGCCCTCTGCACGGCCGGAGTGCAGAAAATCGTCACCTCCGAAGGATTGGGCCTGGATGTTTCTTCCGGGGGAGAGCTCTATACCGCGCTCAAAACCGGCTGCGATGTTAAAAAGATCTATTTTCACGGAAATAACAAGTCCATGGCTGAATTAAAAATGGCCCTGGAAGCCGGGATCGGCCGGATGGTGGTAGATAATCTTCAGGAACTGGAGAATCTGAAAGAGGTCGCGGAGATGATCGGCACCCAGGCGAATATCATGTTCCGGATCAATCCTGGAATTGAAGCCCATACCCATGAGTACATAAAGACCGGAGCGGTTGATTCCAAATTCGGTCTGCCGGAGGACCAGATCGATCAGGCGGTCAAGAAAGCCAGGACTATGAAACGCATCAATCTCATCGGCTTTCACGCCCATATCGGCTCGCAGATCCTGGATGTCAAACCCTTTGTGGAAGAAACCAAAATGCTGCTGGAGCTGACTTTGAAATATAAAACCGAGGAATTGAATATCGGGGGAGGGCCCGGCATCGCTTATCTCAGCTCGGATGAGCCGCCTTCCATCGAGGATTATGCTAAAGGGATCAGCTCGGTTTTAAAGGATAAGACTATGGCCAAACTGATTCTGGAGCCGGGCAGATCGATCATGGGCACGGCGGGAGTTACTCTCTACACGGTTGGCGGAATCAAGGATATCCCGGGCATGCGCAAATACATATTTATTGACGGAGGGATGGCGGACAATCCGCGTCCGATCCTTTATCAGGCGCGCTACGAAGCGAAGATCGCAAATAAACCGAATGAGCCCACCAAAGAGAAAGTGACGGTGGCCGGAAGATTTTGCGAGACAGGTGATGTTTTGATCAGGGATATCAATCTTCCCGGGGTGGAAGTCGGAGATGTCCTGGCGGTCCTTTGCACTGGCGCCTATAATTATGCCATGGCCTCCAATTACAATCGGGTGGGGCGTCCGGCCATGGTCCTGGTGGGAAAGGGGGACGCGACCCTCATCGTGAAGCGCGAGAGCTACGATGATTTAATTCTAAACGATGTGATTTTATGATTACTATACCCATCGATAGTTTAACCATAAGATGGATAGATATAGCCGACATCTTAATTGTTGCGATCCTCTTTTATTATATTCTGCTCTGGCTCCGGGGAACGCGGGCCATCCCCTTGATCCGGGGACTGATTCTGGTGCTTCTTATCTACCTGGGGGGGCGGCTTCTCGGGCTCTATACCATAAACTGGCTCTTTGATAAATTTGTGGCGGTGATCGCTATCATGCTCGTGATTCTCTTCCAGCCCGAGCTGCGCCGGACGCTGGAGCGCTTTGGCCGGGGAAGGCTCCTGGGCTCCCTCGGTTTTGCGCCGGTAGCCCATGGCAGCTTTTTTGTCAGGAATATCGTGCGCGCGGTGGAGCAGCTTTCGGAAAACAAGGTCGGAGCCTTGATTGTCCTGGAAAGGATAACCGGGCTGACCGAGCACCTGGAGTCCGGGGTGCGCCTGGATGCCATGCTTTCGGCGGAGCTCCTGGTTTCGGTTTTTAATCCCAAATCTCCCCTGCATGACGGTGCGGTGGTAATTCAGGGAGACCGGATCCTGGCCGCCAGCTGTCTTCTGCCCCTTTCCGAGAGCCGGCTGCTTGACAAAAGGCTGGGCACCCGCCACCGGGCGGCGGTTGGGATTTCAGAGCTTTCGGATGCCCTGGTCATTGTGGTTTCCGAAAAATCGGGCATCATCTCCCTGGCAGAGAATGGATTCTTAACCCGGTACCTGACCAAGGATCAGCTGGAAGAAAGACTTTTCTCTCTGTATAAGGTAGAAAAAGTAAAAATTGAGAAAATTCTCCCGTTCAAGTCCTGGAAGATATGGAAAAAATAACCACCTCCAAAGTCCAGCAGTCCAAAGTCCATGGTCAAAAAATCATTATGTTGACGGCCTACGACTTTCCATTTGCCAAGATTTTAGATGATGCGGGGGTGGAGATTATTCTCATCGGTGACTCCCTGGGAAATGTTGCGCTGGGATATCGGAATACCCTGCCGGTTACCATGCCGGAAATGATTATTCATACCCGAGCGGTATCCGGGGCGGTTGAGCGCGCGCTGCTTGTGGCGGACATGCCTTTTGGTTCTTTCCAAAAGGATCCCAAGGATGCGCTCTTTAACGCCATCAAGCTGGTTAAAGCCGGGGCAGAGGGAGTGAAGATCGAAGGGGCGGAATATCTGGAGGCCATAAAAAAGATTATCCGGGCTGGGATACCGGTCATGGGGCATCTGGGATTCACTCCCCAATCTGTCCACCAGCTGGGCGGTTATGCCAAGCAGGGCAAGAGCAAAAAATCGGCGCAGAAAATATTAGGGGATGCCAGGGCATTGCAAAAGGCGGGATGTTTTGCGATTGTTCTGGAAATGGTTCCGGATGATTTGGCAAAGAGGATCACCAAAGCCTTGAAGATCCCGACCATTGGCATTGGGGCTGGCCCCGATTGCGATGGCCAGGTATTGGTAACCAGTGACCTGCTGGGCTTGAGCGTCTGGATGCCGAGCTTTGCTCGGCCCAAAGCCAATTTAAGAAAAGCGGCCAGCCGCGCGGTTAAAGCATTTATCCGGGAAGTCAGAGGTTAAGCAAGCGCCTGTAGCTCAACAGGATAGAGCACCAGTTTCCTAAACTGGGGGTTGTGAGTTCGATTCTCGCCAGGCGCAGGTTTTCGGAACTGGATAGAGTCCCGACGTTTCGACTTTGTCGAAAGTCGGGATCCCGATTTTCTGCCGAAGGCAGAAACATCGGGACACCGGTTTCCTAAACCGGGGGTTGTGAGTCCCGATGTCGGCTCCGCCGAATCGGGATCCCGGCTCGCAACGAAGTTGCGACGTCGGGATTCGATTCTCGCCGGGGGCAATTTAGATAGTAGAGAGTAGAAAGTAGAAAGTAGATAATGAATGTCATTTTGATCGGCTTCATGGGCTCGGGAAAGTCAGCCATTGGTCACAAGCTGGCCAGGGAGCTGGGCATGGATTATCTGGACACGGATGAGATCATCGAAAAGACGGAGAAAATGCCGATCAACGATATCTTTGCCCAGAAAGGCGAGCCGCATTTCAGGAGTTTGGAGACCGAGGTCATTAAGACCCTTCAGGATTACGATAATTTTGTGATTTCCACGGGTGGGGGGATGGTTTTACGCGAGGAAAATGTTAAAATGTTAAGGGAGATTGGCCCTTTGGTCCTGCTTTGGGCAGAGCCCGAGGTTGTTTACCAAAGGGTAAAGCGCGAAACTCATCGGCCCTTGCTGAACGTCTCGGATCCAAAGGCGGAGATAAAAAAGATTCTGGATTATCGCACGCCGATCTATAATCGGGTGGCTGATCTTAAGGTAGATACTTCAAAACTAAATGTGGGAGAGGCGGTTGCTAAGATTACCCAATGGCTAAAATCAAAGTCGATCTAAAAGAAAGAAGTTACGATGTCCTGATCGGGACGAATATCCTGGCTGATTTGGGAGGAATGATCAGCGGGGAAAAATGGGGGAGGGATATTTTTATCATCACCGATCCCCTGGTCAACGATCTCTATGGGGATGCCTTGCGCCGGGGCTTGAAGTCTTTAAAACACCGCACCCTGGAGATCCCCCGCGGAGAGCGTTATAAGAATCTGAAAATCGCTTCGCAGATTTATGATGATCTGGTCAAGTTCTCCGCCCATCGAGATTCGCTGATTATTGCCTTGGGAGGGGGAGTGATTGGGGATCTGGCGGGTTTTGTGGCGGCCACTTACATGCGTGGAATAAATTATATAGAAGTGCCGACCACCCTGCTGGCGCAGGTGGATGCCGCCATCGGCGGGAAGACCGCGGTCAATCACCCCAAATGCAAGAATCTGATCGGTTCCTTCTACCAGCCCAAGCTGGTCTATATTGATATTCAGACTTTAACTACCCTTCCGGCCCGGGAACTTCGCACGGGCTTGGCCGAAGTGGTCAAGTACGGCGTAATTGAAGATGCAGATTTTTTCAAGTTTCTGGAGGCCAATTCTCACCATTTGACGACCAAGGCTTTTGAATCCCCGGATACATTGCGAGCTTCCTTAAAGGTCTGGCAGACGATCGTGGCCGAATCCGCCAAGATAAAGGCCCGGGTGGTAGAAAAGGACGAGAGGGAGGGGGGGCTTAGAATGATTTTAAATTTTGGGCATACCATTGGCCATGCCCTGGAGACCCTCACCAAGTACAAGGCCTACAATCACGGCGAGGCAGTGGCGATGGGGATGGTGGCGGCAGCCAAGGTTGCCAATCGCCGGAAGATGATCGGGCAGGAAGCGGTTGCCAGGATAATCAATCTTCTCGAAAAATTAGGCTTGCCCACGGAGATCGAGCGCCTGCCATCCCAAAAAATCCTGGAGGCCCTGGCCATTGATAAAAAGGTGAGGGCGGGCAAGGTGCAGTTTGTGCTGCCGGAAAGGATTGGTAAAGTGGTCGTCAAGGACAATGTTCCCTTAAAGATCGTGAGGCAGATTTTAAAGGAGATAGGTTGCCGGTGAAGAACGTGGATGAACAGTTAAAAATGGTCAGGCGCGGGGCAGTGGAGCTCATCCCGGAGGATGAGTTCATGAGGAAGCTCAAAAAGGGGAAACCCCTTCGCATCAAATGGGGGGCGGATCCTTCGGCCCCGGACATTCATCTGGGCCACACCATCGTACTTAACAAGCTCAGGCAGTTTCAGGAGCTGGGGCATGAAATTATTTTTCTGATCGGGGATTTCACCGCCCGCATCGGAGATCCCACCGGAAAGTCAGAGACCCGAAAGCCCTTGACCAAGCAAGAGGTAAAGAAGAATGCCAAAACCTACCAGGATCAGGTGTTTAGGATATTGGACAAGAAAAAGACCAAGGTTGTCTACAACAGCCACTGGCTATCCAAGCTCAAGATCGAAGACGTCATCAATCTGGCCGGGAAATACACGGTGGCCCGGATGCTGGAGCGGGATGACTTCATGAACCGTTATGAAAAAGAGAGACCGATCTCCATCCATGAATTTCTTTATCCCCTGATCCAGGGTTATGATTCGGTGGTGCTTAAGGCGGATGTTGAAATCGGTGGAACCGACCAAAAATTCAACATGCTGGTGGGGAGGGAGCTCCAGCGGGAATTCAGGGAGGAGCCGCAGATAATCATCACCCTGCCTTTGCTCGAAGGAACGGACGGCGTCCAGAAGATGAGCAAGTCGCTGGATAATTATATTGGCATAACTGACCCCCCCAAAGAAATTTTTGGCAAGACCATGTCCATTTCAGATGATCTTATGCTGCGCTATTACGAACTTTTAACCGATTTTGATCTTAACGAAATCAAAGCCATGCATCCCAAGGACGCTAAAAAGAGGCTGGCGCATACTTTTGTGGCCAGATTTTATGGCAAAGAAAAGGCAAATCAGGCAGAAGTGGAATTTGAAGCGATTTTTAAGGAAGGGAAGACACCTCGAGAGATACCAACTCGACTGTTAAAAGATGTTCCTTGGAAAGAAAAGTATAAATTACCAGCCTACGTTTTATTGTCGGAATTGAAAATAGTGGATAGTGCTTCGGAGGCGCGGAGAGTAATAAGGCAAGGTGGGTTAAAAGTCGACGGTAAGGTTGTTAAAAGCGAATTCCAATTAATCGATTGTTCGGAAGAACGTGTTATTCAGGTTGGCAAATTAAAATTTGTTAAAACGAAAGCAGTCAGAACCTGAGAACCTAAGAGGAACCGCGAATTTATTCGCAGGTTACTCATCAATTGAGGTTAAAGTATGAAGATCCTGATCATCGGCGCGGACGGCCAGCTTGGCACCGACCTCTGTAAAGTAATTCCCAAAGAAGAACAAATTCCTTTAACCATCAAGGATATCGACATCACGGATAAAGAGAAGACCTTCCAGGTCATTAAAAAGCATGCTCCAGATGTTGTCATAAACACCGCGGCTTACCATAATGTCGATAAATGCGAGGACGAGCCGGCCCTGGCTTTTGCGGTGAATGCTGAAGGGGTCAAGCATGTGGCCGAAGCGTGTAAACAAGCTAAGGCGGTACTGGTTCATATCTCGACCGATTATGTTTTTAACGGAGAGAAGGGAAGTCCTTATGTGGAAACCGATTCTCCTAATCCTCTCTCAGTATATGCGAAGTCGAAATACACGGGCGAGCAAAACGTTAAAGATGTTCTTGAAAAACACTTTATTGTCAGGTCAACCGGCCTTTACGGCGTGGCCGGCTGTCTGGGGAAGGGCGGCACTAATTTTGTGGAAGGGATGCTAAAGCGGGCTGCCTCTCAGCCTGAATTGAAAGTGGTCACTGACGAGGTTCTTTCCCCGACTTATACCTTTGACTTAGCCTCAAAAATAAATCAATTGATCCGCACCAAACATTATGGACTCTATCATATTGTCAACCATGGCGAATGTTCATGGTATGAATTTACCTCCAAGATTTTTGAACTATTAGACCGTAAGATAACCATTCATAAGACAAGCTCGGCCGAATTTAAGACCAAGGCCAAGCGCCCTAAATATTCAGTGCTCAAAAATGCCAATCTGGAGAAGCTGGGCATGGATGATCTGCGTCCCTGGCCCGAGGCGCTCAAGGCTTACCTCATGGAAAAGGGTCACCTGCCTGCCGGCAAGGCAGCTTTGAAATCTTCATGAAAATTGCGATTGTCCACGATTATCTCAACCAGTTCGGCGGAGCGGAAAGGGTGGTCTCTGCCCTGCACGAGCTCTTCCCCCTGGATCCCATCTTTACCTCGATTTTTGACGAGAGAAGGATGCCGGATAACTTTCAGCGCATGGATATCCGTCTCTCTTTTATGCAGAAATTCCCCTTCGTCTTCGGGCTATTCAAGTACTATCTGTTTTTTTACCCCCTGGCCTTTGAAAGCTTTGACTTGAGTGAATTCGATGTGATTCTCTCTTCCAGCTCGGCCTTTGCCAAAGGAGTAAAGAAAAGAGAAGGTCAGCTTCATATCTGTTATTGCCATACCCCCATGCGCTTTGTTTGGCGTTATGAAGACTATGTAAAAAGGGAATCGATTCCGGGGTTTATGAAAAATCTATTGCCGGTCATGCTGGAACCTATAAAGAAGTGGGATCTGCAAACCGCCCAGGCGGTCGATTTTTTCATTGCCAACTCCCGGACGGTGGCGGAACGCATAAAAAAGACTTATGCTCGGGAATCTGTTATAATTAATCCACCCATCGATTGCGGCTTCTTTAAGCCATCGGCCCTGGATCACGATTATTTTTTGGTAGTATCCCGGCTCAATACTTATAAGAGGGTCGACGTGGTAGTGGAGGCCTTTAATCAGCTGGATTTGCCATTAAAGATAATCGGAGATGGACCGGACCGGAGAAATTTGCAAAGAATTGCCGGCCCCAATATCGAGTTCCTGGGGCGGGTTAGGGATCAAGAGCTGGCGGAGGGGATGGCGGAGTGCCGGGCACTGGTTTTCCCGGGGGAGGAAGACTTTGGGATTGCACCCGTGGAAGCCATGTCGGCCGGTAGGCCCGTGATCGCATATAAAGCGGGTGGGGCGGAGGAAACCGTAATCGATGGAAAGACCGGGATATTTTTTGAGAAACAGAGCGTCGAGTCCCTGATCCAGGCAGTCAAGAGATTTCAGTTCGCAACCTTTAGTAAAAAAGAGATTCGCAAGCATGCCGAAAAATTCGACAAGGAGAAGTTTAAGCAGAAAATCAAAAATTTTGTGGAGTTAAAGTTTAGGGAAAGGTCAAAATGAAGAAGCCGAAGCTCGGGATAGATTGGAACAGCCCTCAATTCTTTGATTTTATAATCGAGATCTTGATCTTGATCGTGATCTTTATCATGCCCACCATCTTTGACCGAAGATTGGGGATTGTCTTTTCTGGGACCAAAACCGCCTGGATGCGGGCTTTTGGTGCAGTAATTTTGGGGGTTTGGGCCGTTAAGTTGATCATCTGCAAAGAGCATCGCTTCGTTCGGACGGCGCTGGACTGGCCGATCCTCTCTTTTATGCTCTGTACCACCATCGCCTCTTTGACTTCGGTCCATGTCTATACCAGCCTGGTTGGATTTTACGGAAGATACGAGGGCCTGAGCAGCTGGTATCTCTTCGCTCTTTTCTTTTTTGTGATTACGAATTATATCAAGTCATTTGCCCAGCTCAAGAGAATAATCGTGACGGTTATGTCCGCGGCCGTTATCATGGCAATTTACTCCGTTCTCCAGAGGCATGAGTTGGATCCTTATATGTGGGGTGGGGTCATCACCTGGCAGAGGGTCATCGGGACGATTGGCCAGCCTAATTTTTTGGCGGCCTACATGCTCATGGCCTTCTTCCTGGTTTTGGTTATTTTTTTGCTGAAAAATGAAGAAATCTCTGCTGAGACCGAGTGGTATGAGAAGCTTATCCCGATCGGATATTTAGTCTTTGGGCCGATTGCCTTTTTGTTTATGATCTATAATCTGGAGGCCCAGAATGTTATTCTCTGGTATTCTGGCTTTTCCATAATCACGGTCTCCGCCCTGCTCTTTGCTTTTTCCTATGATAAGCTCCATCCCTCTGTTTTAAACATTGTCCTGGGATTGAGCCTGGCGCTTATTTATATTTGTATCCTTTATACACAAAGCCGCGGCGGATATATGGGGTTCTTTACCGGAGCGGTTTTGTTTGTGGTGGCGGCCGGAAGGCGCTGGATCTTTTCAAATTGGAAGAAAATCGGGGTCCTGGGTTTTCTGATCGTGCTTGTTTCTGGCTTGACCATGCTCCGGCCCGAATATTCCCCCTTTGCCCGATTTGCCGCGGAAGTTACCACTGAGAAACTGGAAGCCGAAGGAGAGGTTGAAACCAAATTGGAGCTCAGGGGGGCAGCCGGATCTCGAGGGGAAACCTGGAAGAGCGCCTTCCAGATCATTGCCGATTATCCGTTTTTTGGGATAGGTCCCGAGGTCTTGAAGATGGTTTTTCCCCGTTATGAGACCGAGCTCTTCAGGTTTAAAGAGGCTTTCCATGTCAAGCAGGATCGGTGTCACAACGAAACTTTCGATGTCGGCGTGTCCAAGGGGTTGATCGCTTTTCTGGTTTATCTTTGGATGCTGTTTACGGTGTTTCGAGTGGGATGGGTAAAGGCAAAGGGAGCCGGGGAGGAAGAAAAATTAATGTTGGCCGGGCTCTTGGCTGCGGCCCTGGCCTTTCTCATCCAGAATCAATTCAGCTTTGGGGTTGTGGCCATCACCTCCCTCTTCTGGATTATTTGGGGAATGGTAATGGTGGTGGGAGAAGCTCCTGGATCGAGCTCGGGGCAAGGCGCCGGCAGAAAATTTTCGTGGCTCGATCTTCCCTGGTTGCCGGTGGCGGTAGTTGTGATCTTGGTGGTCTTCTCAATTTATCTTTCTTTCTTTTCGTTCCGCGGTGACATATGGTTTAAATTAGGGAAAACCCGGATGGAGATGCGGCGCATTCCGGAGGCAGCCGAGGCCTTTGAAAAATCCCTCAAGGTTTTCCCTTTCGAGGGCGGGACCGTGTCACATCTGGGAATCGCCTATCTCAACCTTTCGCGCGTCGCTCCTGAAAAAATGAAATATTTAAACCAGGCAATTTCCACTTTGAACTACGGGACCCAAATCGATCCTTATAATGCGGATAATTCTTACATGCTTTCCAAGATTTATTTGATGATTGGAGATCTGGATAATTCCCAGAAATATGGGGAGATTGCCATAAAAGTCGACCCCTATTACGCCGAAGTATATCATACTCTGGGGATGATTTATGAAGCGCGGGGAAAGTATAGAGAAGCAGCCGAGCATTTTGAAAAGGCATTTCTTATCAATCCCAATCTAGTTGAACCCATGCAAATGCTTGAAAATGCGAATCGAAGGATGGGAGAGCCCGACCAGACCCTCCGGGTCTTTGAAAAGGCCCTGAAGAAATACGGTGATAATCTGATCATTTTAGAAAGAGTGGCGGGGCTTTTTCTTGAGCGGAATATGCTGGAAAGGGCGTTGGAGCTGTCAAACCGGATGATCCAGCTTGACCCCAAAAACTCTGCCGGTTATGTTCTCCGGGCAGAGGTCTATTTAAAAAAGAAAGACGCGGCGCGTGCCTTTTCTGATTTTCAGCAGGTGATCCTTAACGATCCCAGGAATGTGCCTGCCCATAATGGGTTGGGAAGCATCTATTTTGGTCAGGGAAACCGCGAAAAAGCCCGGAAAGAGTTTGAGCAGGTTCTGATGCTCGATCCAAAGAATGCCTTTGCCAAGCAAATGCTGGAAAGGTTAAAATAAAATATGCTCAAGATAATCCTGGATGTGGTCCTCATAAATCTTTCTTTCATTTTAGCCTATTTCTTTAGGTTTAGAATTCTGCTTTTTATTACCCCGGGTTCCATGCCCATTTTTGAGCAGTATCTGAATGTCTTGATATTTTTAACCCTGATCTGGCTGGCAATCTTTAAAACCGTCGGTCTTTATGAGCAAAAGAAATTCACCACGCTGATCGATGAAGTCGCCACCCTCTTCATGGGGGTAACCCTGGCGACCCTTATTCTGCTCGGCCTCCTCTTCCTTTATCGGGAATTTTGGTTCTCACGCTTGGTGATCGTAAATGCCTGGTGGATAAATTTGCTCCTTTTGGGCTCGGTGCGGGTAGCCAGCTTTGAGCTTCAAAGAATTTCGCGGGTAAAGGGGTGGGGAACAAAGAACACCTTGATTCTAGGAGCCGGGGAGATGGGGCAGGTTTTGGCCCTGAAGATTGCTCAGGACAAGAGCCTGGGGTATAAAGCAGTTGGTTTTCTGGATGACGATCCCTTAAAGCTTGGGAAAACTTATCATGGCATTCCGGTATTAGGGGAAATTTCCAGAACCCGGGAGATGGTTAAGAAGCAAAAAATTGCGGAGGTGATCATTGCCAGCTCCAAGATTCCTGCCCGAAGAATTTTAGATATTATTACGGAATGTGAGCGGTTCGGGATTGAATTTAAAATTGTTCCGGGCATTCTTGAATTAATCGCCAGCCGCCTAGACGTGGATGAATTGGGTGGGGTTCCGCTGCTCACGGTTTCCGAGATCCAGCTCCAGGGATTCAATGCTGCGGTTAAACGGGGGGCGGACATGATTTTCTCCCTCATTGGGATCCTGCTTCTTTCACCCTTGCTCATCCTGTTTTCGATTTTGGTTAAACTCACCTCAACCGGGCCGGTCTTCTTTATTCAGGAGCGGGTAGGGTTGGACGAAAAGATCTTTCCCATGTTCAAGTTTAGGTCCATGATTAAAAATGCAGATAAGCTCTTTCCTCAGCTTGCGCCCCTTTCCGAGGTAGATGGTTATCTTTTCAAAATGAAGGACGACCCTCGCATCACCCCCTTGGGCAGATTTATGAGGCGCTGGAGCATTGACGAATTGCCCCAGCTCTTTAATGTTTTTTTGGGTTATATGAGCTTGGTTGGGCCGCGGCCACCCCTGCCTCGAGAAGTGAAAAAATATAGTAATTGGCACCGGAAGCGGCTCAGGGTCAGACCGGGGATAACCGGGCCCTGGCAGGTTTCCGGAAGGTCCCTGCTTCCTTTTGAGGACATGGTCAGGCTGGATATCTATTATATTGAAAACTGGTCGCTCTGGCTGGATTTAAAGATTATTCTGCGGACGATTCCCGTGGTTCTTTTCGGCAGAGGCGCTTACTAGTTAATAATAAGGATCTTTCCCCTTCGGATTTCGTTTTTACCGCCGGAGCTTGCCGAGAAAATATAAGGGTATATACCATTTCCTGCGGTGTGGCCGAAGTTGTCCACCCCGCTCCAGGCAGTTATTCCTGAGGCCGCATTTTCAATTTCTTTGGTCCAGATCAGGGTTCCGGTAAGATCGTAGATCAGAATCTTGATGTCCGCGGGCTGGGATAAGGCGTAGGAAAAAATCATGCCCCGGCCGTGGGTGGAAAAAGCCCCGGGCAGTTTTTCTCTGGGGGAAAAGGGGTTTGGGCCATGAGCGCAATTTACAATTAAGCCTGAGGCAGCAGTTGCCGAAATATTTGCAAGGATACTGAGATTTTCGCATGATTTGTTCCCAGCTTTATCAAGAACCTCAATCCGAATCTCATTCATGCCGGGAAGAAGGCCTATTTCTTCAGAAAAAGAATTGCCGGACAGGGAAAAATTCTTGACCACTTGTTGGTTATTATATATATTTATGGATGAGGGATAATCCTCTTCTATTTTTCCCTGAACTGTAATTTTACTCTGGTTGGTGGTCGCTTCATAACTTCCCAGTAAGGTTAATTTGGGGGCGTGGGTGTCCACAATCAGGAAAAACAAAACTGGCTCTCCAAGGTTGCCAATTTGATCCCGGGCCACAACTTCAACTTCGTGGGTTCCTTCCGGGATGGGTAAATCAGCATGGAAAATAATTTCTTGGGCTTCAACGCTCAGGGTTCCTTCTAAGGAAACTCCAGAAATCCTGACCAGAGTGCCGGAGGGATCGATTCCCGCCCCTTCCTCCAGCGCCGAAATGACAAAGGTGGTTTGAGAATTTGTAAAAGTGGGCTCCCCCGGTGGGTGGTTTATGATGGGAGGGAGGCCGTCTATGTTAAGGGTAAAATCTCGGCTGCCTTTATTTCCAGATCTGTCGGAAATGGAAATGGTCCCCGGATATTTGCCGTTGTTTAGCTCGGCGGGAAGAGAGACGAAACCAAAAAGCCTGCTTTCCTGCTGGTCGAAGATCAGGGTCTCTTCCAGGAGCTCATGGTTGATTAGAATTTCAACCTCGCTTCCATCTTCAATGTCGCCTTGCACGTCAGAAACATGGGCCTCGATAAAAATGGTCGAGTCGGGTTTAAACCACTCCGTTTCTTCTGGCTTGAGAACCGTGATTTCTGGCAGGGCAGGATCATAAAACACTTCTTGAGTCGCGATCTGCAGGTTTCCGGCTTCGTCGGTTAAAACAAAGGTAAAGCAATTTTCGCCGGGGGAAAGAATAAACTCGCTTTCAAAAGTCGGGTTCTGGGAAAGGGCTTCTAAGGATACCGCTTTTCCATTGATGGTTAACCAGGCCGGAGCTTCGCTCAGTTCCCCCTTGAAAATCACCAGCTTTTCCGATTTTTCAGCCTCGAGAGTAAGAATCTGAGGGGAGAGATTATCTATCCGGAACGCAAGCGTTTGGCTGAGAGGGCCAAAACTTAGCCCATCACTGGTTTGGGCCTGCAGGAAATAGGTCCCATCCGCAAGATCTTCCGGGAGTTCATATTGAAAAACCTCCTGGGTTGCAGCCGTGATCAGCTGTTCAAAACTCCAGCTGTTGCCGATTGGAAAGCTATTATCCTGCGAAAGATCGATTTTACAAATAAAGGGGTCGCGGCTGGGAAAGGTGTAATCCAGCTTTAGATCGGATGAGTTTATGACCGCATTTTCGGCCGGAAAAAGGAGATGGGGAGCGGATAGAATCGGAAGCCCTATTTCTTGAATGGCAGGCCCTGTCCCTAGCTGGTCCACAGTTACGGCAGAAAATTTATCATTAATAAAAGAGAGGGCTAGGAGATCCTTTTCAAATTCCAGGTATTTTTCACGACTGAAGGTTCGCCCGCCATCTAAAGAAATTGAAAAGCATGTTTCTCGCCTTTCCAGGTATTCCTTTTGCCAGAAAACTAAAAGTCCCTGAGCCCCGGAAGTATTTGGCGAGGCGTCAGGTAAAATTTTAATGCCTAGGTTTATGATGTGATCATGGCTTTCAAAGAGGACCCTGGGCTCAGGACTCGCCAGCCGTGTGTACATAATTTGTTTAAGATTTGTGTTGTTATCTTCGGATAAGAAGGTAAGATGCGCATGCTTCAGCCGATCGATAGAGAGAGTGGGTGTGGAGAGTACTTCTCCGGTAATCATTAAAGTTACTGTTTCACTAAAGTTCATGCCCCCGTCTTCTGATCTGCAGTAATGTATGCCATCTTTTTCTTCCCAGGCAATTGAAAGAAGATCATCCTGGATTGCTAGACAGGGATTTTTCCCCTGGTCTGAGAAGAGAATAGGGGAGGAGAAGGTTTGCCCATTATCCCTGGAATAGGTTAGATAAAGAGAATCTTGGATGGCAAAGGCCAAATAGAAAAATGTATTTTCGACCTCAATATCAAAAGAGGTTACTTCCTGGCTAAAACTGTATAGGATCTGGGGTTCGGAATTATAAGAAGTAGAGAATCTGAGCTCGATTTCTTCGACCCCTTCACCGGTTGCGGTCTGGTTCGGGGCAAGCCAGAAGCAATAGAAATTTCCCCAGGGATCGAGCTCGATTTTGGGCAGCTCACTTGCAAGTATTTGACCGGAAAATAAGAGAATAGCAATTAAAATTATGGCGGCTCTATTATTTAACATCTGGTTGCCCCAATTTTAACACGGGACCTGAATAAATCAAGTCTTTACTCGAGGGCTTTAATTCGGTATAATGATTGCTTCGGCGATGAAAAAGAGCACCAAAACCATAATTGTCGGAGCGGGCCCGGTCGGCTGTTATTTAGGCCAGCTGCTTAAGCACCACGGGTTTGATCCCCTCTTGCTCGAGGAACACGCTGAGGTTGGTAAGCCGGTCCAATGCGCCGGAATTGTAGGGCGCGGCATCTTCGAGGAATTGCGACTTCCGGTTTCTCACAAATCGATCCTGAATACCATTGATGGCGCCAAGGTCTCCTTCAATGGCACTTCCTTTATTCTGAATCGTTCCAAGGTTGCTTATATCGTTGATCGTGAAGTTTTTGACAAGGAGCTCAGCCAAAAGCTGAATATTGAATATAATGCTGCCCTGCACGGAGTGCATCCCATCAAGGATGGCTATATCTTGGAAACCAGCAACGGCGAATATTATGCGGATCTGATAATCGGCGCAGATGGCCCAAATTCCAGGGTGCGGAGGTCTCTGGGCTTCTCTTCGGACATGAAACTCTGCCGGGGCTATCAGTATCGCCTAAAAATGACTCCCGAACAACAAAACCTGGTTGAAGTTCATTATCTTAAGCCCTTTTCTTTATTTGCTTGGCTAATTCCTGAGGGGAACGGGATCGCCAGAGTGGGAATGGTCTCAAACAACCCTTTCCAGGAATTAAACAGCTTTATAGAGAGGTCGGGCATCCAAGGCGAGATCGTGGAGAAAATTGCGGGTACCATTCCGATCGGATCCTGCCAGCTGGTGAAGGGAGCGGCGGCCCTGGTAGGGGATGCGGCCTGTCAGGTAAAACCCATAACTTCCGGCGGTATTTATTACGGGATGAAATCTGCCGAACTCCTGGCAGACGCGATCAAGGAAGGCGACCTTTCTTTATACGAGAAAAAATGGAGCGAGGAATTTGAGCAGGAAATAAAGGTTTGTTTGCTGGTTAGATATGTTATGGAAAACATGGGGGAGGACGTGCTCGCGCGGATTTTCTCCTATGTTAAAGAAAATGCCGGGCTTATAGAGAAAATCGGAGATTTTGAGAACCACTCCTCAATTTTGTGGAGTCTGGTTTTGAATCCCCGCACTTACCCCACCATTGGTTCCCTGCTCATGGGGATGATTAAAAATCCCAAATTCGTGCTTCGCTCTTTGCTGCGTGCTCCGCGCTAAAATATGAGAAAAAAACTCTATTGGTTATTGGCTGGAATGGTGGCCCTTCTGGGGATATATTTTTTGCATCCTTATCTTTTGGAAGGGATGGCGCGTTATCTGGTCGTTCAGGATAAAATCGAGCCGGCAGACCTGATCATTGTGCTGGGGGGGGGCGATAATGGAGAAAGGGTAGCCCATGCAGTTAAGCTTTATCAAAAGGGATATGCTAAAAAAATTCTGATGAGCGGTGGCCCTTTGGCCTGGCGGCTCACTCACACAGAGTGGATGAAGAAACAGGCGAGGGCGCTAGGCGTTCCGGTTCAGGCGATCTTGCTCGAGGATCAATCCAGATCCACCATTGACAACGCAGAATTTACTTTGACCATCGTAAAAAAACAAAATTATAAATCGGTCATTCTAGTGACTTCTCCAACTCACAGCCGGCGTGCCAAACGAGTCTTTCGAAAGGTGTATTCAAAAGAGAAGATTAACTTGATTTCTCATCCGGTTCCTCTCCAGGATAGTAAGTTCCGCCTCCCCGGCTGGTGGACGAGACATGAGGACACCCAGTTGGTTATGTGGGAGTATGTTTCCCTGGTTTATTACTTCTTGAAGGGATATTGAGGCAAAAATTTGATATAATATAAACAAAGGAGCGGAGAATGGGTAAAGATATCATTTTGGTAACCGGCGGAGCGGGCTATATTGGCTCCGTTCTGGTAAAAAAACTGGTGGAGCACGGGGAGAAAGTCAGGGTTTTGGATAAGCTCTACTTTGGGGATTTCGCGCTGAATGGGGTCAAGGACCGGATTGAGTTGATTCCCGGGGATGTGCGGGAGTTTAAGCCCGATCTCCTCGAGGGAGTCAAATATGTTATGCACTTTGGTTCGCTCTCCAACGATCCCACCGCGGAGTTCGATCCCAAGGCCAACCGCGAAATTAATTTTGAAGGGACCATGCGCGTGGCGGAGGCCTGCAAAAAAAAGGGTGTAAAAAGGCTCACCCTTGCTTCTTCCTGCGCGGTCTACGGTTTTCATGTAGATGGGATGGCGAATGAAGCCTTTCCCACCAATCCTCAATCTGAATATTCTCAAAGCAAGCTCGACGCCGAAAACGGCCTGAAATCGCTGGCTGACCGTAATTTTTGCCCGGTCATCATTCGCCAGGGAACGGTTTACGGATTCTCAGATCGGATGCGCTGGGATCTGGTCGTGAACACCATGACCATGGATGCTTTTGACAAGGGGCGCATCCATATCTACTGCGCAGGGGATAACTGGAGGCCGCTGGTGGATGTGCGGGATGTGGCGGATGCCCATCTTGCGGTTATGAAAGCACATGAGGATAAGGTTCGCGGAGAGACCTTTAATCTAGTATACAAGAATTACCGGATTCTGGAACTAGGTCATTGGATTCGGGAAATCATCAAGCCTTTCAAAAAGATCGAGGTCGAGGTCCTCTTTGGGACCAAGGAATCCAGAAGCTATCGGGTCTCCGGGGAAAAAATGAAAAAGGTTTTGGGTTTTGAGCCGAAGGTTTCGGTTGAAGATGCGGTCAAGGAGATCTGGGAGATCCTTCGCTCCGGCCGCCACACCGATTTTTCCAACCCCATCTACTACAATATCGAGTGGATGAAGCTCCTGGTAGAGATGGAGCAGAAGCTCAAGGTCATCGGGAAGGTGTTTTAACCCTCACCCGAAAGAGCGGTCAACGTTGAGTTAGTGGTTGACGGCCCTCTCCCAGAGGGAGAGGGTGTTGGGTGAATTTCAATTACATAATTGAACGTTTAACACCCCACTCCTTCTCCCTTTGGGAGAAGGTCGTAAAAGAAAAGGTACAGGTTTAAGAAATTGTCTGGATGAGGGCGGTTAATCCTTCTGAGAGAGGGTTGGATATGAGAATCGGTTTTGGTTACGATGTTCACAAATTAGTCAGGGGACGCAAGTTGATTGTGGGTGGGGAGGAGGTTCCGCACGTTAAAGGCCTGCTGGGATGGTCGGATGGTGATGTCTTGATCCACGCGGTCATTGACGCCCTTTTGGGTGCGGCGGGCGAGGGGGACATTGGAAGGCATTTTCCTCCGGGAGACCCGACTTATAAGGGCATTTCAAGCCTGAAACTCCTGGAGTTCGTGAAAGAGCTACTGCGAAATCGCGGCTTTACCGTTAATAACATTGATTCAACGATTGTGGCGGAAGAACCCCGTTTTGCCCCTTTTATTGAAAAAATAATAAAGAACATCGCTAATACCCTGGGAATCCGCAAAGAATTGGTAAATGTAAAGGCCAAGACCGAAGAAGGATTGGGATTTACCGGAAGCAAAAAGGGGATTTCGGCCTATGCGGTTTGTGTCCTGCACAGGAAAGCATGATTAAACTCGGCGTCAACATCGATCATATCGCAACCCTCCGGCAGGCCCGGCGGGAAACCTTTCCGGACCCAGTGGCGGCTTCCAAAGCAGCCCTGGCCGGAGGAGCGCATGGCATAGTTTGCCATCTGCGCGAAGACCGCCGGCATATCCAGGATCAGGATGTGTTTCAGCTGCGGAAGCTAAGAACCCGGCTGGATTTGGAGATGGCAGCTACTCCTGAGATGCTTAAATTTGCTTTGAAGGTTAAGCCGGACATGGTTACCCTGGTCCCCGAGAAGAGAGAAGAGGTAACTACCGAAGGCGGCTTGGATGTGATTAAGCACCACAGGAAGCTAAAACCTGCTATCGAGAAGCTTCAGAAAGCGGGAATCGTGGTTAGCCTTTTCATTGACCCGGAAAAAAAACTAGTAGAGGAATCCGCCGCTCTTATGGCAGATTTTATTGAACTGCATACCGGCAGGTATGCGCGGGCCGCTTATGTGAAGGGCCGAAAGCTAAGCGTAAAAAAAGAATTGGAAAAGATCGGATTGGCCACCCAGCAGGCACGCCTGATCGGCTTGCGCGTGAACGCCGGCCACGGCCTGGACTATAATAATGTAAGAGAGATCTGCAGGATCCCGGGAATGGAAGAGCTGAATATCGGCTTTTCGATTGTGGCCAGGGCAGTCTTTGTGGGAATGAAACAAGCGGTTTCCGAAATGAGGAGGGCGATGCGATGAAAATAGCGCTGGGCGCGGACCATGCCGGATATAAATTAAAGGAAATCATCAAAAGCTACTTGAAAAGGAAAAAGATCGAGTTCAAGGATTTCGGCACTCATTCCGAAGAATCGGTGGATTATCCGGATTACGCTTTTCCGGTTGCCGAAGCCGTGGCCCGGGGAGAGTTTGAACGTGGAATTCTAATGTGTGGTTCGGGAGTAGGCGCAACTATTGTAGCAAATAAGGTCAAGGGTATCCGGGCGGTGAACGCTTATGATACCTATACTGCCAAGCAGAGCCGCCAGCACGGGGATTGCAATGTCCTCTCCCTGGCCGGGCGAAAACTATCGCGCGCTAAAGCCACCAAGATCGTGGATGTTTGGCTCAAAACCGAGTTCTCCGGGGAAGAGCGTCACCTGCGGAGGATCAGGAAGATCGAAAGATGAAAGCCCTGATCATGGCAGCTGGATACGGAACCAGGCTGGAGCCGCTGACCCTGGCGGTCCCCAAGCCCATGGTGCCCATCGTGAATCTTCCCACCATGCAGCATAACATCGAGCTCCTCAAGAGATATGGTTTTCGGAAGGTAATCGCCAACATTCATTATTATCCTGAACAGATCGAGAATTATTTTGGCGACGGACATGATTTTGGGGTGCATCTTTCTTATTCTTACGAGAAAGAATTATTGGGGACTGCCGGCGGGGTAAAGCGCATGGCGAAATTGATCGGGATAAAAAGAACCTTTCTGATTCTTTCCTCAGATGCCTTGACTGACATAAACCTGAAAAGGATTATCAGTTACCATAAGAAGAAAAATGCGCTGATAACCGTTGCCCTGGCCAAGGTTCGAGAGGTCAGCCAGTTTGGAGTAGTGATTCAGGACAAGGATGGTAAGATCATTGGCTTTCAGGAAAAGCCCAAACCCGAGGAAGCCCAAAGCGACATGGTGAACGCCGGGATCTATGTGATTGAGCCGGAGATATTAAAGATGATCCCGGACGGATTCTATGACTTTGGCAAGGAGCTTTTTCCCAAGCTGGTGGGAGAAAAAGCGCCCCTCTACGGCTATCCCATGGTCGAATACTGGAATGACGTGGGTGGACTGGATAAATATATTCGCTCCAGCTACGATGCCATGAAAGGGATTGTCCAGATCCGCATTCCGGGCAGAAGGATCGGCCGCTCCACCTGGATCGGGGCACGAGTAGATATCGATCGAAGCGCCCGCTTTGAGGGATCGGTCATCGTTGGTGACCGCTGCAGCATTGGCAAAGATGTTTACATAAAGGATTCAGTAATTGGCGACAAATGCGTGATTGAGGACGGATCGGTGATTACCGGTTCGGTTCTCTGGTCAGACACCATCTTCGAAAAAGAAGCCCAGATCGATCAATCCGTGGTCGGCAATTGGTGCCATGTCGGTGAAAAAGCCAGGATCCTGGAAGGCTCGATAGTTTCCAACCGCACCACCATCCGCGAGCGGGTCGAGATCCCTCCCCACAGCCGGATCAACCCCAATTCCATCGCCTAATTTCATGCAAGTTTTGCCTGTCTAAACCCGATAATAAGAGTGTAATGGGGGGTTGATGGAGTGAATTTTTCGTGCATTTTACCAATTTGTAATGAAATTTCAAACGTAAAGTCGAGTAATAAATCGACGGCAAACTTGAATAATTATACTGGACCAAGTTTTGGTGAAAGTATGCGTGAGATTGCCCGCTCAGCTAACATGCAAATTGCCAACGGCCATACTGCGAGCTTACTTCAGTTCTCCAAACAAAAAGAGGAATTTGACGAACCATTTAGTTTCCTTAAGGCCGAGGAAGAGATTGCAGAAGAATATGTGGGCAGGATCCGGAAGCTGCTTGGTAAACTAAACAAATAGTTGCGAAGGCCATGCAAGTTTTCCTTTTCCCAACACGATAATAAGAGTGGAATACGCCAGAGCCTGACTGGAAACCGAGATTCGAGTCAGGCGTATTTTTTTAAGGAGAAGAAAAGATGGCAATTGATACAACTAACATGAAGACCGGAGGATTGGAGACGCTCCAGAGTGAATCTTCGAATGCAAGCAATTCTTCTTATGTGGATATCAATCAATTAAATGACACATTAAAAGGCATCGCTACCAATGCTATTATTAAATTTGAGAAATCTAAGGATGCATCTAAGAGCACGGAGGACAAGCAGCTTGTGGTTAATCAGCTTTCGGATTTTGGTGTCAAAGGTTTGAAGGTAAATACTTTTGTTTAAAATAACATGCAAGTTTTGTGTGAGTTGTTTCGATTATAAGAAGTGAGAGGTTCGACAAATCTAAGGTAAAAGGAGGTGAAAAGGTATGGTTACAATAGGAGGAGACTCAAATGCTGCAGGCGCACACTTGGAAGTACAACGAGAAGTTTTTTCTGCGTTGGATGAGCTGAACGAAAATTTAGATCAGATGACATTGCAATTGGCAAGGTGTGCTAAAACTGGTGAAGATGTTGACACCGAACATTTTGGATCTGTAGACGCAGCGACTGCTTCAGGTTTATTTGCTGTAACCCAGGAAGTAGGTATAAACGAGAGGACGCAAATGGCTGTTACAGCTCCCTCAAAGAAGACTGATGAACTGGCAAAGGCAGCTGTTCAGGAGTTCAAGAGGTCTATGGGCTAATTTTATGAGGGGGGAATTCCCCCCTCTATTTAATTTCAAAAAATGGAATTAAATGGAGGTATGAAAGATGAATTATAATGGAAGTCAAAATTCTAGGGTATACAGGGGTGCTGTTTCACCCTCAAGCACAGGTTCTAAAATCAATCGTGTTGATCCCAAGGCATTTTTGAAAACAATGTTTAATACAATGCATAAACTCCAGCTTGGTCTGGTTAATCCCAATTCAGATGAAATAGATTTAAGTGAATGGGGCTTTGGTATGGTAGACAAAACCTCACCAGCTGCAATGCTGGCTATAACACATATCGTGGGAGAAGTGCAAAATAGTACCGACCTGGTTTTATCTCTCGTTAATCAAGAGTTTCAATTTGAAAAATCGCTTTCAAATCTGTTTGGCGGCTAAGGAGGGGATTGATGGATTTTTGTTTTACTGTTCCCAAACCTCCGCCCTTTATTCCTATTTTTCCCAAGGATGGAGTATTTGGTGAAGAAGACATCACAAATAACCAAACTACTGAGAGAGGAAGACGCTGGCTTTTTTCCCGCGTGAATTTCCTGCAGGAAATGATGAAGTTTTTGCCTACTCAGAGATCAATTGCCCCGCTTTCTGGTGAAAATCTTGATAATACCCTGGATCTCGAAGATGGAATAAATGTGCATAGTAAATCTCGCTTTCCGGGAAATGTGAATGAGGATGATTTCTGGGCAATGGGTACTATATCTAAAGAAGATTATGTGCCGGGGTTAGATTTTCATTTTGGGGCATCTGAATTCCAACATTTTGATTTTGTGGGAAATGAAAAAGAAAGTAAATGGTATGATGAATTTAATGAGGTCCAATATCAAGGAGGAGAGATTGGGGATATAGATGAGGCCATGGACGCCTTTAAGTTTTATGACATGACTTATGTCTATAAGAGAAGAGGTTCCGGATATGTAAACGATGAAGACTTAAAGTACGTTCTTGATTATTCCAAATTATTTGAGGATAAGAAGAGTAATTTAAGTGGTTCAAGAAATTATTTTGAGTGGATTTACGAAAATTTTAATCAAAATAGTAATGGTCCAGATAGTAATAAGGGGATTGCCTGGATATTGGGTCTAATAGAATCGAAGAGAAGGATTGCTTTTGCGCAGACAGAGCTCTGGGGCAGTCATAGACCTTATGCGAGAACAATTTCATATCCCGGGCAGGGCGATGTGGAATACGATTTTAGCTCTTATGGATCTCTAGATGAATTAAGTGATGCAGATAAAATCAGCAAGACAAAAGAATGGTTAGATCCAACTGCTGCCGATTGGAGGGGGAAAGAGGCAGGACAGCATAATCTTTTTCTTCTTACTCTCTATTTTGAGCTTTGGAACCATGCTGGGCAATGGGTGGGGACCCTTTCTGCGGGGAGGCCTTGGAATGATGAAGCATCTGCAACCTTTGATAGATATAAAACCTGGATGGATGGGATTTTCAGTAATTTCAAGGATAACTGGATTTTTTCCGGGAATTTTGATCAGCTTAAAAACCAGCTTGATAATTGGGATAATGGGAACGCTCCAAGAGCTGAAGATGTAAGAAATTTATTTAGTTCATTTAAGATCCTTCCGGTTTACGTAAAGAGAGAGCTCGCAAAGCTG
>Ga0209636_10001321_pt1 | contig 24851 bp, 16 predicted proteins | sample DeeMarSWOR152_54_FD_187464 | JGI IMG/M metagenome (GOLD analysis project Ga0209636, IMG submission 187464) | Marine sediment microbial communities from White Oak River estuary, North Carolina - WOR-1-52-54 (SPAdes) (version 2) | ecosystem: Environmental > Aquatic > Marine > Intertidal zone >...
CTTCGAGATTGGCGATTTATGATTGAACATGGGTCCCCTGTTGCGTGGGTGCGGGTATGTAGATCCCCTGCTGTTTGGCCAAAGGAGTGAACCTCTCGGGGACAGGCTTTTCGGGGATAAGGTTCTTGTGTAAACATAAACCCCCCAAATAAATTTAGGGGGCTAAATATAATGACGACCCCCCAGGGCAGGGCTGGGGGCTAAATAAGTTTTTTACCCCGTACTTACGTTTGGGGCTCCGTAAACAATCCCTTCTTCAACTTCATCATTAAAACAGCCGAAAATATATAGTTCCGGAGACCTCTTTCGTAAGAGCGACTTTTTTGGTAGAATCCGAGTAATGTCCAAGCATAAAAAAAGCAGAAAACGGATAACAAAGGCAAGAAGGCGTCCGCCGAAGGTTGGGGCCAGGGCCCGAGCGAAGAAAACCGGACGTTCAAAGCCGGTTAGGGCGGCTCCTGGGAGACGGGGTTTATGGGCGCTTGTGCTGGTTGTAATCGTATGTGCGGGGATTGGCGGTTTTTGGGGCGTGAAGCATTTCTTGCGGCGTGATGAGTCCGGCGCTACGCAGGTGCGGGATGAGAAAATACAAAAAGAGGAACCTCCGCCGATTGTAGTCGAACAGGTGGAGCCATCGGTCAGTCAGCCTGAGCAGAGCGAAGTGCCTGACGAAACTGTCGGAAAACTTACTCCGGAAGAAGAATTAGCCGCACTGGAAAAGGAGGGGGAGGAACTGGCTGAAAAGCTAATACGAGAATTTCCGAACAGTGAAGAGCCGCTTGTGTTGATGGGGGATTTATACAGGAGGCGCGGCAATTCCGTCGAGGCGGTGAGATTCTGGGAGAAAGCGCTGCAGGTAAATCCGAAGCGCGATGACATTTACAACAACATAGGCCGGCTTGCATTTGAAAAGGAGGAGTACGAAAAAGCAATCACTTCGTGGAAGAAGGCCTTAGAGATTAATCCGGAGGTCTTCGGGCTGCGAGATAGTCTTGCCCGTGCGTTCCTGGCGTTGGGTCAGTACAGCGAAGCAATCGAAGAATTAGAGAAGGAAATAAAGGTATCTCCGCAGTCGGCGCTCAGTAACTATTTGTTAGGTCGGGCATATTTGCAACAGAAGGAGTATGACAAGGCGAAGACTCATTACGAAACGGTAATCGAGCTTCAGCCGAACCATACCCAGGCGCATTACGGCCTATCCAGCGTTTATGCGAAGCTGAAACAGGCGGATAAGGCGAAGGAATATCTGGCATTGTTCAAACAATTGAAGGCCAAGGATATGGAGATTCTGGAGCACCGTGACAAGGCCTCTATGGACATTGCTGCTGCGCCGCAAGCCCTGGTAGCGCTGGCTCTTGATGCCGAAAAACTCTATCGCGAGCGAGGAGATTTGGAAAGAGCCGAAGAACTTATGAAAAGGGTGGAAACAATTGACCCGAATAACACTAAGTGCCTTGAGAGGCTGGCAATGTTGTATCAGATGAGTGGGCGGATTGAGGAAGCACTTGCGCAGTTCGAAAAGATGCGGGAGATACAGCCGCGGAATCCGTTTTGTTACTTGAATATAGGGACCCTTTCCAGCCAGTTGAAAAGATATAACGAAGCGAGCAAGGCCTTTCAACACGCAATTGCACTTGCTCCGAAGCAGTCCTTTGGTTATCGCCATCTTGCACGTCTGTATCTGCAAACGAATAAGGGACTTTCTGAAGCGAGGCGGCTTGCGGAAAAGGCCGTAGAGCTGGAGGCGACCGGCGAGAATTACTTCATATTAGGGTGGGCCTGCGATGTGAACGGTGATAGAGCAAGTGCGCTGGCGGCGATGGAGCAGGCGGTAAAATTGGAGCCGGATAATCTGAAATATAAACAGGTATATGAGATTATTAAGAAGAAAAATTGAGCCGGTGATTTTCGCCGATATTGGCGAACGAAGTCCTGGGGACTCGGCCGCAAGTTGTCCCCGCCGAGGGGCGTCCCCTGTGGGACAAGCAGACTTACGGAGAACGTATTTAGAACGGTGGATTGCGGCGATGTTTGTATTACTGTGTGCATTTTCACACACGTCTGCGAAAAGTACAATCATACTTACCGACGTTACGAAAGAGACGCAAATTGCCTTCAAGCACACCGATGGAAGCAGCGGTCAGCGGTACATAGTGGAGACAGTGACAGCGGGATTGGCGCTGTTTGATTATGACAATGACGGCGATGTGGATATCTATTTTGTAAATGGTGGTGCGCTTCGAGGGACGAATTTTAAGGAGCCGCCGAGAAATGGATTTTATCGCAATGACGGCAATTGGAAATTTACGGACGTAACGGAGGAGAGCGGGCTGGGCGATACGGGGCATGGCCTTGGAGTTGCGGCGGGCGATTACGATAATGACGGTGATTTGGATGTGTACGTAAGTAATTGGGGGCCGAACATTCTTTATCGCAATAACGGCGACGGCACATTCACTGACGTGACGAAAGAGGCAGGGGTTGATAATGGATTTCAAGTTGGAGCGGGGGTCAATTTTCTGGATATGGACAAGGACGGCGACCTGGACCTTTTCGCATCAAGCTATATTGACTTTACGTATGAAAAACATGTTCCCAATACGATAAATGGTGTTCCGGCCCAGGTGGGTCCGCGTTTCTATACAAAGACGCCCGATACCTTATATCGTAACAACGGTGATGGAACTTTTATCGATGTCAGCAAATCCTCGGGTATTGGCGAGTACCCCAGCTCGGGGATGGGAACAGTATGTGGCGACTTCGACAATGATGGTGATACGGATATTTTTGTTGCCAATGATATGTCGGAGGATTTTCTTTTTCTAAATGACGGCACGGGGAAATTCGAGCAGATAGGACTTTTGGCGGGTATAGCATACGATATAAACGGCGATGAGATGGGAAGCATGGGTGTTAGCTGCGGTGATTACGACAACGACGGCTGGCTGGATTTTTATGTTACTTCTTACCAGGAGCAGACGGCTCACCTGTTCAGGAATATGGGCGATGGGACGTTTGAAGATGTGACGTTGATGACGGGTGCGGCGAGGGGGACAATGCACCATGTGTCGTGGGGAAACGGCTTTGTCGATTTCGATAACGACGGAGACCGTGATATCTTCGTTGCTCTTGGACACCTCCAGGACAATGTTGAGAAGTGGGACGACAGGTCATCGTTTCTTGTACGGAATTTACTTTTTATGAATACCGGTGACGGGAAATTCATCGACGTATCGGATGAGAGCGGTGATGGAATGCTGGTAAAGCTGAGCAGCCGGGGCGCGGGCTTTGACGATTTAGACAACGACGGCGACTTGGATGTGGTGATACTAAACTCACGCGCGGAGTCTACCATTTTGAGAAACGATTCGCCTTCTCAGGGGCACTGGATTCAGGTCTGCTTACGAGGGACAAAAACTAACAGGGACGGCGTGGGAGCGCATGTCAAGGTTGCGGCCGGTGACCTGACGCTCGTCGATGAGGTTCATAGCGGTCAGGGGTATCAGGGTCATTACGGTATGCGTCTTCACTTTGGGCTGGGGAACCGAGAGCGTGTTGACCGGATAGAGGTACATTGGGTAGGCGGTGAGGTGGATGTTTTTACGGATATTGGAGTGGACCAGCTTGTAACACTGACGGAAGGTAGCTCGAAGGTCGAAGCGAGATAGACGGAGGTGGCTTAATAAACGCCGGTTGAAAAACGGCGGGGCGGATGCGGAGTGTTGCAGGTTTCGAGTTCAAGAAAAATACGCAGCACGAAAACGGAAATGCGTGGATGTTCGTCGAGCCGGGATTTTTCAATTAAAGCGGTTGTATTGGTTACACGGATTCTGAGTTGCTTATGTTGCAGAGGGACACAGATTTTACCGATTTTTCGTTCTTTTAATCTCAAATTACGGTTAATTTTTAATGTTGGATTTGATGGCACGCGGCAGGGCCGGTGAGAGGTGTGGGCGGCGGTTTTTTATCGGATTAAAATTGGTGTTTGCGAAGGCGAAAAAAAAAGTTGCGTGTGCGGGCATTTTGGGGCGTATTTTTGCCTCTGGAGTGCTTGTAAATGCTTAACAATAGGGGAGTTATACGCTTTTACACAATTTTTTAGAAAAATGTCCAAACCCCCTATAAATTTTGCTTGACGAGAAGATAGGTAATTTGGTAAAGTGGTAGAGACAGACAAGATGGAATTTGTATATTATCGGTTTTTTGCATACGAAATTTTTTATAGTTTTTCGGTAAATTAACTGAAAAATCAGGGAGTGAGGTGCGGAATTGCATCGAGATGTCTGTTTTTCGGAGTTAAGATTTTTGCATTTCAGCTGACGGTTCGGCCCGTGCTTCCGAAAGGAGGAGGACAAAGTCAAATCTTAAAAAGTTATTTTAGACAGGCGCAGGATATTGTGGATATCCGTGGTGCTTGTTTTATTGTTAAGTTGTTTTAGACACGCACAAACGTAAAAAAGGTTGGTGAAGATTCCTGGTGCTTGTCAAAGACAACGGAAGTTTTGGCATGTAGCCAAAGGAAAGAAGTTTAGTGTTAATTTTGAAGGAGGAGTATTATGTGTAAAAGATTATTTTTATTAGTTTGTTTTGTTTTGGTGCTTAGTTTTACTGGTAACGCATCGGCTTCTTATGATATTACCAGCCCAGGGGATCCGGTCGTTGGTATCCCGGACGATGCAAATTGGCCAGGTGGTGAAGCGCCTCCGAATGTGATTGATGATAACTTCAACACGAAGTATCTGCATTTTTCAGCAGTCACTGAGACCAGTGGTTTCCGAGTTACACCATCACTTAGCGGTCAGATTGTTAATGGACTGACTTTCACCACAGGGAACGACGCTCCAGAGCGTGACCCGATTGCCTTTGAAATCTATGGTTCAAATGACAGCATCAATGGGCCGTATACGTTGATTGCCAGTGGCGATATCGTCGATTTCAGTCAGGCGTCGCCGTGGCCGCGTCAGAAGATGAATGAAACACCGGTTACGTTTGATAATGACGTAGCATACGACCATTATCAAGTTTTATTCACGGCCCTTCGTGACCCCGGAACTGCGAATAGTATGCAGATCACCGAAGTTGAACTATTAGTAGTAACCGAGCCTTCCACAAGGTGGGTGTACAGGGACATTGGTACTGCTAATGGTCATGCTTATCAGATCGGCGACACGTATACCATTAGAGCGGACGGCGGTGACATCTGGGGCAATTCGGACGGTTTGGGCTACGTGTTCCGCCCTCTGAATGGCAACGGGGTGTTGGAGATTAACCTCCAGAGTATGGATGTAACGGACGCCTGGACCAAGGTCGGTGTGATGATTCGTGAGACGCTTGACGCTGGTTCCAAGCACGCGGCTATGTTGATGACCGGTGCGAACGGCACGCAGATGGTCTGGCGTGATACCACCGGCGGAGGCAGCGGCGGCGCGGGAACGGGCGGCGAGGTTCCTCCAGAGAAGATGCGGATATCGCGCGAAGGCGACGTCTTGAAAGGGGAATACTTATTTGTAACCCCCTTTATTTCGAGCTGGGTGGTTCAGAGCAGCGTGGGAGTACCGATGAACGAGGACGTTTACATCGGCCTGGCAGTCTGCTCGCACAGCGGCGGTCGTCTTTGCAAGGCGGTGTTCAATAAGATCCCGGATGCGAACTGGCCTGCCTATTACAAAGCCTGGCTGCCGAGCCCGTCCGATGGTGCCGCAGATGTACCGTTAAGCGGTACGACCCTTTCCTGGATGCCAGGAGACGGAGCTGAGTCGCACGATGTGTATTTCGGTGAAACTGACCCGCCACCGTTTGTTACGAATCAAGCCGGAACAACCATTGATACCGGACCGCTTGTGGCCGGCGTTACTTACAAGTGGCGGATTGATGAAGTCGGCCCCGGCGGCACAGTTACCGGTAATACCTGGAGCTTTACGGCCTATAGCCCGCCGTGGGGAATCACGTGCGAGATTTGGACAGGTATCGGCGGAACGGTCGTTTCGGACCTGACAGGTAATCCGCGCTATCCCGATAGCCCAGATTTGACCTTTTCGTTTAACGTTATGGACACTGTCGTGGGGTTCGGAACCGATGACTGGGCGGGTGACTATGGAGGCCGGATGCAGGGTCTGCTATGGCCTGTGAACAGCGGTAACTATACGTTCTGGATTGCCAGTGACGACCAAAGCCATTTGTACTTGAGCAGTGATGAGTCACCTGATAACTTGTCTGGCCCGATATGTCAAGTACCGGGGTGGTGCGGCTACCGCGATTATTGGGGTGAGGCTGCGAGGCAATCAGCCCCCGTCTACCTTGAAGGTGACCAGAAGTACTACATCAGGGCGTTGTGGAAAGAAGGCGGCGGCGGCGACCACTGTGAAGTGGCGTGGGAAAGTACAGACGCCGGCGTTCCGTTCGGGGAGATTACTTCGTATTATTTCCCCGCACAAAGGGTCTCGAATGTAGGCCCGGCTGATGGTTCACCGTGGGCACTTCGTGAAATACAGGCCTATGGTTCGCTTAACTGGTCAGTAATTCGTGGTCCTACCGGATACAATGTGTATTTCGGCACAGATCCCGGAGCGATGTCTCTGATTCACGCTGGTATACCTTCGGCGAGCTGTCCGCTTCCGGCGATTGGTGTAGGTACCTACTACTGGAAGGTCGATGGCGTCGATGGCGGCAATGTCTGGCCAGGCGACGTTTGGAGCTTCTCAGTATCCGAATGGGTCGACCTGGAAGTCGGCGGAAGCTGGGGCGGTGGTTCTTCGTATGATGAGCCCAGCGATACCTGGAGTGTTACCGGTGACGGTGGCGACATCTGGGGCACGAGCGACAGCTTCCACTATACTTATCAGATGCCTGTACTGACCAGAGGCGACGTCACAATGACGGCAAAAATCACCAGTCTGCCGGAGTCTGATTACTGGGCGAAGGCAGGTTTGATGATTCGCGAGTCGCGAGCTGCCAATTCCAAACAGGTAATGATGGCAGCAACGCCGCACTGCGCTACGACGCAAATCCGTTCGGAGACCGGCGCTGATTCGTGGAGCGGCGGTGAGAATTGGGACCATGGCGTGCCCTGGTATGTACGAGTTGTACGCGAAGGGGACACGTTTACAGGTTACCGTTCAGACAATGGGACCGACTGGTTAAACACCGGCACGGTTACCGTTGCGATGGCTGATGATGTTTTGGTCGGTATGGCTGTAACGTCCCACAACTGGGGCGCGCTAACGACGGCGGTGTTTGAAGGTTTGAGCATCACGACACCAGACCCCCGCAAAAGCTGGGGACCGGATCCTGCTGATGAGGCAGTTGGTGTGCCCATAGACCCGGTTCTTAGCTGGGGTGAGGGAGAAGGTGTGATGTACAACATCGTTTACTTTAGCGACAACTATGATGATGTTGTCAGCGGCGCTGCGTTAAAGGCCATACAGCCTGCCGGTAACAACACCTACAATCCCGGCATCCTTACGTTATCCGAGACGTACTACTGGTGTGTCGATGAGCTTTGGGGCGAAGGCCGCGATTGGGACGTCATACTGGGCGATGTTTGGAGCTTTACGGTTTCAGACGTTCGTCCGGTGGAGGATTACGAGGCCTACAGTGTTCTGCCGCAGGCGCCTCCGCCTCAGGTAGACATTGGCATTGTGGTTGAAGCAATCCCGCCTGCAGACCAGGCGTGGGTTGAGCCCCAGGTTCTCGTTGCGGCAGTTGAGCCGGACAGTGGTTGTCTTATTGCGGAATGGGCGTTTGAAGACAACTATGACGATACGTCCGGCAGCGGCTTCCACGGAACGGCGGTGGGTGACGCAACCATAGTTGTCGATGCCGAAAGAGGCAACGTGCTGAGCCTTGACGGAGATATGGACTATGTTGACTGCGGCAATCCCGCTGCGCTGAACTTTGGGACAGGTAACTGGTCATTGTCAGCCTGGGTGAAGAATACTATGAGCGGCACAGGCGATGCTAACAAGGGTAGTATTCTCGCCAACGGCGGTGACGGCGGCGGTGGAATCCGGTATTGCCTGGTTCTCACCGAACAACAGGAAGGTGAAGTTACCTTGGTTACGGATGACGATGACACCAAGGCTCAGGCCAGAGGTGACGCCACCAAAGTCAACGATGATGTGTGGCATCATGTCCTCGGTGTACGTGACGGAGACACGATTCGCATCTATATCGATGGTATTCAGGAAGGAAGCGCCGGCTTACCTGCCGGTTACGACCTTTCCGGAACGTCTCAGGCCAATGTCTTAATCGGAGCCATAACGAAGGCATCAGACAGCAGTATCTACAAGGATTACGCGGGTCTGATTGACGAGGTTCAGATTTACAACTGTGCTCTGACGGATGGCAACGCGAGGTACCTGGCCGGCATAGGTGATTTGTTAAAGGACGGGTACTATGGTCCTATGATAGTACACTACGCAATGGATGAGGGCAGCGGCGATGTTGCCGGTGACGACTCGCTCAACGCGCTTGACGGTGCTATCGTTGGCGCTTCGTGGGCAGGTGGAGCTCTGGACTTTGGCGGCGACGGTGACTACGTAGTTAACGAAGATATCGGCCCCATCATGAATAACCTGAATGCCATGTCGGTTTCGTTGTGGATACAGTCTGACGTAATTAACACGGACAAGGGCTTCATCATCTTCGAGGACCCCTCAGGTGCGGACCGCAGAGGCTTCCGCTATGATTCTTCGGGCGCCAGCGGCGGCGGCGACGACGTTATCAAATACGGCGTCTCGACCGCTTCAGCGAGCGAAGAGGATGAGAGCCCCAGCAACCTGGAGACGACCGACTGGCAGCATCTGATTATGACGTGGGAAAGCGGAGTCGGACTGAAGTTGTACGTCAACGGAATTCCGACAGCGCCGAGCTACAAGGATACTGTCGAGAGCGGCGTTCTTTCCGGCTATACGAAGCTGCTGGTTGGTAAGGGCGGCAAAGACGGTGCTGCCGACGCTAGTTGGGACGGTCGCATCGACGACGTGCGCGTATACAACTATGCACTGACGGAAAACAATGCGCGGTTCCTGTCCGGTATAGGCCATTTGTATGCCTATGGTCCATTGGTAGCGAGCTACGAGTTTGAGGGTAACCTGGACGACAGCTCCGGCAACAACAAGCACGGGACGCCTTATGGTGCCATCGGCTTCGAGATAGACCCCGTAAGGGGCCAGGTTCTGGACCTGCCAGGCGGCGACAATCAGTATGTGGGGCTGCCGCCGGTAGGGATCAGCGGCGCAATGCATAGAACAATCTCATGCTGGGCGAAGGCCGACCACACTTCCATCCCGGACTGGACCCTTATCTTTGGGTTCACGACTCCTGGCGGTGGCGACAATACTCACTTCAATATCGGCAGCTTAGGCGGGCCCGGCGGTGTCGGTGCCCACGTTTGGGGCTGGGAAGCGACGATATTCAGTGATGTGGAGGCCTTAGATTGGCACCATTATGCTATGACGTACAATGGCAACACAGTGAAGTATTACGGCGACGGCAACCCGGTTGGTTCCGTAGACCGTGGTGCTCTTGTTACAGCCGACAACGTTCATATCGGCAGCCGTATCACGCAGGCGAGCTCGTTCCCCGGCAACGTTGATGATGCCCGCATATACAACTATGCGATGACGTGGCCTGAGATTCTTTACCTTTCAGAGTACGTTCCCACCAACCCGATGCATAATACCTGGGTTGACGAAGGCGAAGTGTCCTCGCAGGTTGAGTGGGAGTCACCGCACGGCGGCGCTCGAGCGATGCGGGTTGATTTCACCGGTGACGGTAAAGTTACGCGGCCTGCTCCGTTTGAGAACTGGACTTTAGGTGAAGCCAAATCCTGGGTGCTGTACTTCAAGGGCGACCCCGACAATGAACCTGAGGATATGTATGTGATGCTCAAGAGTAATCGTCCGAGTGCTAAAGACGTAAAGTTGAGCTACCAGGGCGATATCAGCGACCTGAAGATTCCATACTGGCAGGTATGGAACATTTCACTGGATGAGCTTGCCAGCAGTTCGTATAACGAGGGCACAGAGGGCGTACCTCTGCCTCACATAGGCAAGATGTCACTCGGCCTTAGTGGTACAGGTACGGTGTACTTCGACGACCTGAACCTGATGACGACGAGATGTGTTCCTATGTACGGCCCATTAGCCGACTTCACCGATGACTGCAGGGTTGACACGAAAGACCTTCGTGTGTTGGCAGGCGCATGGCTGCTTACCGACCTCGACAACGGGCTGTGGTACGAGTACTACGAGCAGTACTTCCCTGCCGGGCTTACTGGCACTTACTTCGACGGGCTGACACGTGTATCACAAGGTGCGGTCAACAACTTCGACATCTCCGTGAGACATCGAAACGATGTTTTCGGCTTCCGGTTTACCGGCTTGGTTGCTGCGCCGGCGGACGGCAACTATACGTTCTACACCGACTCCGATGACGGCAGTCAACTGTTCATCGGAGATACGATGGTGGTCAATAACGATGGTTGGCACGGGATGGGTGCTCCGCAGTCAGGGACCATCTACCTTACTGCCGGTCTGCATCCGATTACGGTAACGATGTTCGAGGAAGGCGGCGGAGAAGGTCTGGTAGTGGAAGTCGAATCGGCTGAGTTAGGTATCCCCAGGATGCCGATTCCGGACGACGTGCTTTATCGTTCGGCTTTGCCGGTCGATATGCTTGATGACGGCGCTGTCAACTTCGGAGACTTTGGCGTAATGGCAGAACAGTGGCGAGACGAACAACTATGGCCGTAATTCTGTGATGCTACAAGGCCTTACGTAGTTGGCCAGTGAATATGCACCAATCCGGGGCCTATACTGATTAGTTCGGTATAGGCCCCGGTTGTTTTTTATTATTGCATCGTGCGTATCTCGCAAAGGGGGGGCGACGATGGGGGTAGTTTTTGAATTAAGTTGGTAAACCCGCGGGCAAATTTGACCGATACCTCATATTGAATTGTTTCCGGCGAAGGAGTAAGGGTCCCATAAGAAGAGGTGGAGTCGAAATCCGATTTGCCCTTGTGGCCGGAGCCGAAAGGCTTTGGCCGGGCGGGAGTTAGCTATAGCGTTTGATGCCACCATAAAAGAATACCTGAAAGAGATCGACGAAGCGTCCCTGCTGACACTTCAACAGGAGCACATACTTGGCAAGCTGGTTGTCGAAGAGAACGACCCGTGGGCGAGGGAACAATTGGTGCGAAGCAATCTTCGGCTGGTCGTTAATATCGCAAAGAAGTACGGCGGCAGAGGAATAAGTCTCGGTGACTTGATTGAGGAGGGAAATCTCGGTCTTATAAAAGCCGTTGATTACTTTGACCCCGAGCGGGGCACGCGGTTCAGCACTTATGCGGCGTGGTGGATTAAGCAAAGCATCAAACGTGCACTGCTGGAGAATGTTCAGCTGGTGCATATTCCCACGTATATGGTTGCGCTGATAAATCAATGGCGGCATATCACGGCGGAATTGGAAAGCAGACTCGGCAGGACGCCGGACGTCGAAGAAATGGCCGATATTATGCGCCTGCCGCTTCGGAAGGCAAAAATCATACATCGCATTGTCAAGGTTCTTAGCTCCGTGACGGATACCGGTGGCGATGGGTCGGATGGGAATGAATTGCTGGAAGCGACTTTAGAGGACAAGGAGGGCGGCAAGCCGGAAGATGCAATGGTTGCGGATGAAGAAAGAGCCAAGGCAATGAGATTGCTTAACGAAATCGAGCCGAGGGAAGCCGATGTTTTGAGATTGCATTATGGCCTGAATGGGAGAAAGCCGATGACACTCAAAGAAATCGGCAAAAAATTGGGGCTGACACGGGAGAGGATTCGCCAGATTCAGCGCAGTGCGCTTACGAAGCTCTACGAATATATGAACGAAGAATAGCACTAAGCCGAATATTTTACGGCCTTTTTGTTTTTATTGGCTCTATTTGTCCCCCACGGATAAGACTGTGGATTCTTTAAATAATGCTTACTACTCTGCGAAGGAGAGCTACGTAGCACGAGATTTTCCACGGCTGCTTGCCTTTTTGCTTTTTCAAGTGTTTGTATTGCTCGGTTAGCCAGCAGGTTCATTTCCGTTTTGGACTCCAGAGGCAGGGTTAGTCAGAGTCTCTTCAAATGGTATGAGCCATTTGTGCTTGTTCTTGTTCCACCATTCGAGGCATTGTTCCTGTGTAGCAGTCTTTTTTAAATCGCGGTTTGTTAGTTCTGATATGGTCGCTATCAGCGCAACATCGCCCTTCTTGACTTTTTCAACCAAAAAAGGCAGGGCCGGGATGCCAGCTTGAAGCATTTTACTCTGCCGATAGGCGTGTGCGGTATGAGCCTGAGGTTTCTCCTCCACTACACGTTTCCATTCGCGGTAATATTTTTCGAATCTTTGTTCAGTAAATTCAGGCTCTACTTCCCACCAATGACGCCACAGGCGTTTAAAATGGTCAAGGAATTCCATAGTACCCAGTTCCGGAAATTCCTCTATCGCGACCTTTGTCCTGCGGTCTAGGAACTGATACTTGAACTTAAGTTTCAAGATTCTGTTCAAATTTGAGACAAGCGTGTCGTGGGTCCTCAAGGGACTATCCTCAAATGCTTCGATAAGCGGCTTCACTGCTCTAACGTCACGTATTGTTCCCAAAGCATGCGCGCTAGAACCTTTGACCGCTGGCCTCCCATCTCTGAGTGCGTCGATGAGGGCATCAACGGCTTTGGGGTCGCCCAAAATCTCTAACCCTCTTGAAGCGTAGCAAGCGAGATACTCCCGTTTTTCGTTCGGGTCAAAAGTTCTTAGCGCATCTATAAGTGGCTTAAGAGCTCTCGAATCCTTACTGGCTCCAAGAAGCAGGGCGGCATAACACCTGGTTAGATGCGGATATACTCCCGTCATTAGTCTCTCATCAGGCCAGTTAGGGCCATTTTCCAGGACATCTATCAGGAAGGGAACCGCATCCGGGCTGTCGAGGCCTTTAACCGCTACGACATAATCCCTAACATACGATCGCCTTGGAGTGGCGGGCCCCGGCTCTGGGAGCCCCGCATAGGGAGTTATGCCTCGCCTTGTTTTAAGGAGCACATCTTCTTTGAGTAGCTCCGAGTATTTCTGGTACTGCTCTAACGAATCTTGTTCTGGCTGATACTGGTCTGAAGGTTTCTGGCTCGACCACGAGAATAAAAGAACAAAAACAGCCAAAATGGTAATAACGACTGATATTGCATAAAGGTTTTTCCTCGACATAATCGGTTTTTCCTTTCATTTTCCATTATTCCCACCAATTTACGGTCGGCGGCGTTCTTTTGACATTGGTGCCGCAGTGTATCTCCCCATAGTAACAGTGATACTCATTCCAATCGTCGATAAAGTGTACATCAAAATCGGTCGCAAGACCATCAAGTTTTGTTGTCGTAAAGTCGTAAATGGGGACAGTCACCTATTTTTCTTGCCTATTTTGACTCTTTTGTTCTTTTCTTTCCTGACCTGCCAATCGCCAGACCAACCGACAACCATATTTTTTTCCAGATACCTTGCATTTTTCTTTAGCAGCAGGACAAGGCCGACAATAAAAATTATGATTGGCGAGGGATTTCTAACCACTTCGCCGAACTGATTCATTCTTTGGGCTCTTTCGGCGTCATATTTTGCTGCCGGGCTTTAATAGCAGCATTAACGATATCATCAAATTTGGAATCATTTATAGGCTCAAGATATTTTACGGTCAATTCTCCTTTTGAATAGTCAACGGGTACAAAGTCTCTCCAATGGCGTGGGCCATAGGGCGTGGCAGCGGCATTATAACGTGTAAGTCTTTCGCTTTTGAATTTACAGCCGAACTGCTTCAAAATTTCTTTTTGCTTAGCAGAGTCAACGTATGTACCCAGAACCGCTGTCCCCAGGATTTGTCGCTGGTACAGACCGGCCCAAACGAGCATGGGCGCACAAGCTCCCTTATCAAAAATGGGATTTTCGTAGAACATTTTTCTTTGTCGGATTCCAGCTTGCAAAACGTTATTAATCGCCGGTTGGGTTCCATTAAGCTGGAGGTTTCCTGAAAGCAAAAGCAGAGCTAACACTTTGAGCCGCACGGCCACAAGCAAGTCGGGAATGGCACGAGTTGGCTTTCCGGGAGTCCTGTACTGCTTTAGCTTGAGGAATTCAGAATATTCCATCTGTTCATCCCAAAGTTTCGTGTATTGACTTAGTGCGGAGATTATCTCTTTGCCAAGCAAATCAGCCGCCTTCTCTTTTGGTAACTGTGACAACTTCTCCATTAGTTTGAGGAATCTCCGATTAGCCATGATAGCTATCAAATCTGCTCGACAAACTCCGGGTTTCAAAGGAATCTCTTTTTCTCCTGACCACGTGGACTTCTCATAATCAATCCAGGCTCCGCCCCATGTGTACATGTTATATTCATCCAGGCGGCTCAGACTCAGCTTTACTGTTTCTTTATCCAGTATTTGAATAATCATACTGACACGGACCTCTATTGGTAAATCCGACTTAATGACCTTTCGAGTTTCAGGCCAGCCCTCTGGGAAGTCCTCAGGTCTCATTACTTTTCTCTGCGCAGGCTGATTGGAATCGTCCGCTGCACAACTAATAATCTGGAGGCTGAAAACCAACAAGACAATCAAAAAAGACATTTTATAACATCTACAAAAATCAAACCAACGTACTTGTCTCGTGTATGTGCTGAGATTTTTCAAAGCCCTGCTATATATATCCTTCATTTTTGTTTCCTTCCAAGAAATGTTATTTAACATTAATACTGGACTTTGTAAAGGGATAAATGTCAAAAAAGACCCGGAAATTTTGCTCGATTTTCTGTTGCTTTTGCGGGTTTTTTGTGGATTATAATACATTTTAGTGTAATGGTTCATTTTGACGAGTTGTGAACAACGAGATTCGAGATAAATGATGGCTCAAGGAATTGAACTGGGAAAGTACATTCGCAGCATACACGACTGGCCGAAAAAGGGGATTTTGTTTCGCGATATCACGCCATTGTTGGCTGACGCCGGGGCGCTTGCAGCGGCGGTAGATGCTTTATGCAATGGTTTTACAGGGGCGGACATCGAATATGTTGCCGCTGTTGAGGCGAGGGGGTTTATATTCGGTGCGGCGGTTGCAAGGAAACTCGGAGTCGGGTTTGTGCCCATACGCAAGAAGGGCAAGCTGCCTTTTGAAACCGAAAGCGTTACCTACGATTTAGAATACGGCACCGACACTCTGGAAGTGCATAGCGATGCCGTGGAGAAGGGGGCGAAGGTTTTGATGGTCGACGATTTATTGGCGACGGGGGGGACAATGGCGGCGGCCTGTAAGCTCATCGAAAAAATAGGCGGACAGATTGCGGGGATAGCGTTTCTTATCGAGCTTAGTGAATTGGCCGGCCGAGAGAAACTCAGCGGCTACAAGATTAAAACCGTCATATCTTATTAGATGCTTTTTTTTGCCATATTGCCGGATGGGAAGTTTTGACAATCAGATGAAAGTGCCGCCTTAATCGGGCAGGGGGGCAAAAAAGTATTGATTCGAGCCGTACGAGCCATAAGTCATTCGTCAAGCGGCGTTTACAAATTGCGAAAAAAATTAAAATTTTTTGAGAATTTTGTTGCATTATAGTGCATATTATGTCATAATGCTGCATATTAGTGAGGATGTTACGCTATGCAGTTAATGTCAATAGAAGATTTGGCTGTTTATCTTGGTGATTCAAAACGGACTATTTATAAGTACATCGCCAGCGGCGATTGTCCGCCGTATATTCGGATAAGCGCTAAGAATATTAAGTTTGACCGGGCGGATGTCGATGCCTGGCTGGCTTCCAAAAAGATAATCCCCAAGCCGACCCAGACTAACCTGCGATCCACCTCTCTGCCTTGGACGCAACGTGCAAAGCTGGTAATGAAGACGGCTAAAAGAGCTGCACAGCAGTATAAGGCGGACTATACAGGAACAGGACATATACTGTTAGGTATCGCAGAAGTTGAGGATTGCCTCGGCGCAGTCGTACTCAGAAACCTCAGGATCGGCAAGGAAAAGGTTCGAGAAGCGTATGAGCAATTGCACAATGACCCGAACGTCAAAGTTGAATCTAAAACGACCAGTGACAAACAAAACTTAACGGATATTGCACAGAAAGCAATTCAGTTTACTTCTGACGAAGCGATTCGATTAGGACATGAGTACATTGGTGCTGAACACTTGTTGGCGGGGATATTGCTCGTCGGTAATGGCTGGGGCAATCGGATTTTGACAGAGCTTGGCGTAACTTTTGCCCAGGTGCGCAGCGAAACTGCAAAACTGATTGTCTGCCGACCTGTTGTGAAATAATGATGTAACATAATGTTTTGTTCAGTGAAAACTTAGAAAATATCAAGGAAAGGGGCGAAAAATGAATATTGGATTTGTGTTTATTTTATTATTTGGCTTACTGGCAACACTTATCAAGTGGGGTTTGATTATTTGGGGTATTGTCTGGCTTGTACGTTACCTCAAACGCTGCCGTGAGGAAAGACAGCGCCTTCGAATAGAACTCGGTAAGCTTGCTGAAGAAGTCCATCTCCTACGGCAGGAGTTGAAGGGCGGGAAAGAACAAAACTCTTCGGCCGAATCAGAATGAGGGCTTTTTGAGAACCGTATGTAAAGCGCAAAGAAAGGAGAGGAAAAAGAAATGATAGTTGATGCTTTATTACTCGCTCAAGGCCAATCAGAACGAGTATTTAATCCGTGGCCATTTTTAGGTCTTGTTGCTTTTGCAGCTTTTGTTATTTTTTGCGTCCACCGGATCGGGAAGTTTTTCGATAGTGGTAGAAAGGAGCAAAAGTTGATACGAATGGAGTTGAGTAAGCTTGCTGAAGAAGTCCATCTCCTACGGCAGGAATTGAAGGGCGGTAAAGAACAGGACTCTTCGGGCGAATCGAAATGAGGGCTTTTTGAGGAACGTATGTAAAGCGCAAAGAAAGGAAAGGAAAACGAAATGATAAGCGAAATTGTTGCAGTTGTGCTTCCGGGACTAATGGAATTTCTCGTTATTTTGTTTATGGTTTTAGTTATTTTCGGCATTCCCATTGTTTTGATTGTTTTGTTCGTCGGATATGTTATTCGAAGTAACAAAGAAAGACAAAAGATTCGCCTGGAATTAGGTAAACTTGCCGATGAGATTGAGCAGATGCGAAAGCAAAGGGAATCAGACGCCAGAAACAGTTCCTGAACGGAGTCAGGACGATGTTTTTTTCGCGGTTGCGATTCGGTCGTTTTTGTTTTTGTCTTTTTCGATTTTGATTTCGGCGAAAGAGCCGACTTGTTCGAGCATCTCCTTAATTGCATGTCCCTGGGTGAAACCAATTTCCAACATCAATGCAGCATCGGGTTTTAGGAAGGCATCAACTTTTTCAATAATTCTTCGATGCACATCAAGGCCATCGGCTCCGGCGAAGAGGGCCAACTTCGGCTCGTAGTCTTTTATGTTTTTGTCGAGCTTTTCAAACTCGGCGGCACTTACATAGGGCGGATTGCAAACAATCAAATCAAACCCCCGATCAGAATCGGGGACAAGTTTGACAATGTCCAACTGGGGGACAAAGGCGTCGAATAAGTCGCCACATAGCAGCTTGATTCGGTCGGCTAATTGGTGCTTTTCGATATTTTTGGCGGCAATATTGAGGGCGGCTTCGGAGATGTCCGTTGCAATTATGTCCGCATTGTTGAAGTTTTTGGCTATTGCGACGGCGATGCAGCCGCAGCCGGTGCACAAGTCGCAGACGAATTGTTTGCCGGTGCGAGTTCGCAGGAATTCGATGGCACGCTCGACGAGCAATTCCGTTTCAGGGCGAGGAATCATACAATCGGGAGTTACATCGAGCTGGAGCGAATAGAATTCGGTTTTGCCGGTGAGGTATGCAACAGGTTCGTTCCGGCCGGCCCGTTCCACGAGTTCGTGCAGGCGGTCCAGTTGCTGTTTGTCGATGGCTTTGTCGAATTGCGTGTATAATTCGATACGCTTCATCGCCAGGACGCAGGAGAGCAGAATTTCTGCGCTCAGGCGGGGCGAATCAATGCCCTTTTTTGTAAAGTGCTCGGTAATCCAGTTTAAGAGCTTTTGTATCGTCCAGGACTGCATAGCCAGATTATAGCCGGGGCCAATAAAAGTGAAAAACAAAAAGAACTCACAGAGAGTGAGTTGGGTTTGAAATAGGATCGACAAGCTCACTACAGATTGGCTTTGTTTGGCTTTGTTTTTCCCACGTTTACCAAGTGTCCAATTGGATTTATTTTCATAATCCTTTGTTATATAATAAGATACGTTCATTTTACCTATTTTGACTTTGGGTTTGTTTTGCATAATTTACTCGTAGCCACAAAGGCACTAAGGCACAAAGGAACAGAGTGATAGAGAGAATCTCAAGAACTTTTTGGCAAGCTGGGCTGGATAGGCGGTTTGGGATGGCGGTCAGAAAGTAGGCTGTATCCCTGCCCCCTGCCTGATACTTGCTGGGGCAGGCTACAACATGCAGGGACAAGCTGGATAAATTTTGGGGTTCGGTTGCCCCGTCCAAGGAAGGCCGGGTCTTCGACATTGGGAACTCCCCTTTCTGTTTTATTATCGACGATTTAGATCCTTCGACTTCGCTCAGGACTTGCGCTTTGGTCCTGGTGGCCCCTCGACAGAAAAGCAAGTGAGCCAACATCCCCCTGCTGCGAGTCAGGTAAGCAGCTCCCGAGGATAAACTCTGGGTAAACTCAGGGAGGGAAAAAGACAGTCCTCTATAATAGGGCGAACCTGCACGTTTGAGTCGAAAATTTGGGGATTTTATGATGAGTGAATCAGTATAAGTGCTTATGAGGAAAGGAGATATAAATTTTTTAGATTTTTCGATTTTTGTCGGTGAGTACCTGCGTTTTTGATTGAAAAGAGGATAGCGGGTAGCGTACAGCGTTCAGCGGATAGGTGGGGATTTTAGATTTACTATTTCCAATTGACGATCCTTCGACACATTCGACATGGTTCGATACTTCGACGAAGCTTCCTCCTTCGCTAATGCTTCGGAGGACAAGCAGTACAGACAAAATCCTTTCGGCCGGGTCAGGGCGAAGTGGAACAATTTTAAATGGTAAGAAGCATCGTAATTCTGTCTTTGTTAGCAAAAACGGCTAAAAAGTGCTTTATAAGCACATAAATAGCGGTGCCTTATAGGCAGGTAAGTATTTGCTCGGAATGACAGAAAAATGTTGTGCAGTGCCCACGCTACCTGGCTTTTTTGCTTGTAGGCCTTGAGGCTTGCTCTGTAACAGGCTTACCACCTTCTGTAACCTGTCCATGGCGTTCTTCTCTGCGTTTGGCCAAGTTTACCGTGATTACCCTTGCCGCTGCTGTCCTGTACCGTATCACCTTCGCCTTCGTCAAATTTCCAGTAGCCAACCAGCCCTGACTCGCTGCCGTTAAGAGTTCTGTACATATCTTTTTGGATATCGACCTGGCTTCGCGCAATACTCCAGATTCGCACTTCGTCGATGGCGCCTTTGAAGTGTTCACTTGAGCTGTAAGATCCATGACCAATGTAAAGGTCGACCGAAGAATGATAAATTTTTAGTCCAACATGCCTGATTTTACTGACTTCAATTCCATCGATATAAAAATGTGCATGTGTTCTGCTGTAAACACCGGCAAAATGATGCCATTGTCCCGCGTACGCCAGGTTAGTTTGTTTGTCCGCTGCTCTGGTTACACTACCCCTACCCCTGTCTATGCGAAACTGCATCGTTCTGTCACCAGTTTGATCAGCAGCCAGCAGATAACCAGGAGCCATGGCGCCGGCTTTTCGAACGAGGCGGGCGTTTCGGCTTTGTCCGCCGTCAAGAAAAGCCCACAACTCAACGGTAATCTCTTCATTTGGTTCAAGAGATTCACTCCTCGGTACCTGAACGAAATCATCCAATCCATCAAACTTCAAAGCATAATTGGCCACTGCGTTTGGCCTTTGGTACAAAACCCATTGTGGACCTGTAGGTTTCTGTTTTGAAGGTTGAATCTTTGTCGGAACCTGTTCTTCCAAATTGGTCAAATTGTAAAGCTGCCGGATTTCTTCAGCAGTCAGGGCTCTGTCGTATATGCGGACATCGTCGATTTTGCCATCGAAAGTGCCATCAGTAGCACTGTTTCTGCACCCTATTTTTGTAAGCCCATCGTTTGTAGATGGAGCATCGGGTAATGGTCCTTCGGCTTCCAGAACTCCATTGATATATACATATCCTTTATCCGAGGCTCTGTCAAAAACGCCCACTATATGATACCACGTATTCGGCAAAAGTATTTCATCGGTTTCTACTTGATAATGCACAGGTGAAATGTACATATTTACATAAGCTTTAGTGAATGCTCGCAATTGGTAAGTGATATAATGTGGTTTTGCTCTGGCGACGATTGAGCCACCCGTTCGTATATTGACCCATGCTGAAATAGTTATATCGGTGTTGTAAATATTCAGAACGGAGCCTGTCCCCGCGCTTCCTTCAATATATACACCACCATCCACACCATCAAAATCATATGCCTTGCCTAACATACCATCAACTAAAGTCGGACCAGTCTTGCCATCGGCGGGCTTGAATTGCGTAATTGAGTTGAAGTGTGTCCATTGCTTATTAAACTCCTGGTAAATTTCTGATACCACACTCATCTTTTTGTCGCGTATAGTGCTGTGCAAATTATCACAAAGTTCCTCGAGTCTCGATATACAATCGTTTAGTTCCGGCACTTCTTCTCTATAGTATTGAGGCGCTGCGGTGAGAAATCCTGTGCGCCTTTCAATGCCCCCGCCAAGTGCGTCTCTCAGCAAATTAGGCTCAAGTGCCTCGCCAAGTTCGCCTCCGAACTTAGTAGACTCAAGTGCCCGGGAAGGTGTTCGTCTCGGCAAGGTAGTCTTCAGCTTCCTCAGAATGTACCATAGCTTCTGGGCCCCTACATCAACCGAATCCCAGTCTTCCCTTTCCTTTGCCTGCGCCATCTGCGTAACAAAACTGTCAGCCTCATTCAGGAGTTTGCTTACATTTTTTTGCGAGGCCCATTTTGCAATAGCGGTTTCGTTAGCAGCCGTTTTTAACTTGCCGTGATTTGCATACGGGCTACTGTCGATTACAGTATCACCATCATCGTTATCAAAGCTCCAGTGCCCTACAAGTCCGGTGGGTTTAATCTTGCCCGATTCGGTGGTGAGACCACTTGCTATCCGGTAAAGCTGCCCGACTTCCAGTTCGCTCAATGCACGGTTGAAAAGGGCTACTTCATCTATCTGACCGTTGAAATAGTGCCCACCTACACCTGCGCCTGGATAGCCAGGGTTATATCCTATAGCCACCGGCTCACTTGTAGAATTGATTGGACCTGCAAACGATTCGGTTTGACTACTTGGGATACTATTGACATATCCTTTCATAACATTGCCGTCATATGTTACAACGATGTGGTTCCAGGTGTTAGCAATTACTTGCAAATCTGTAAATGTCTTTACAGTTTTGTTATGTCCTTTGGCCAGGCAAAATCTCAGGTTTTCATTATCAAGTCTGCAACCGTAAGAGCAATTAATATTCCTATATTGCCATTTTGCTACAATAAATTGACTTCCTGAAAGATGACATGGATTTATCCAGGAACTTAATGTGATCTCATTAGTTATGTTCAAACTATCACTATCATCGATTTCAACGTAATCATCCTCGCCATCAAAACTCATTGCTCCGACACTTGCACCTTCTTCAATCCAGGATGCCCCGTGGACTTTGCCATGAAAATCCATGCCTGAAATATCAACCACCTTTGTCCCGCCATCCTTATCGAATGAATAATATAAAACGAGGTTTTTATATAAATCCTCCGGCATAATCTTTACTAACGCACTGCTGTCTCCCTTTATTGTACGACCGTTGGTCAGCGCGACAGAGCCCAACACTGCTAAAAGAATGATCGCTAATATCGACCATCCATATGTTCCCTTTTTAAATTGTGCAATCATTATAATTCTCCTTTCCAATTGAGATTTATTTTCCAATATTCCAGCTATTCCCGGCACATATTGTATCTGTGAAAAGCCCTTAAAAAGATTGACAATCGTTCGACCATATCCCTGAGATTCATTAACACCCAGAGTTGACAATACCAGGCTGTCACAGGCTAATTCCCTGTCAGCCCGCATTTGTGCAAAAGCCAACCACACCAACGGATTGAACCAGTGGAGTGCTTGTAAAACAACCATAAACCAACCAAGATAAATGTCTCGGCGTTTGAGATGGGCCAGCTCATGAAGAAAAACATAACGCAGCTCCTCACGATTGAGCATTTCAGTCATTCCTTCCGGCAACAACAGTCTTGGTCGAACAACGCCGAAGATGGCCGGGCTCTTGACTCTACCACTCATTATAACGCCTAAAATTGTCTGAATCCCCATTTCAGTCTTGCAGTCTTCCAGTAAATCGAGAATCTTACCCTCAGTCAAAGGCCTTCGAGATTTGATAATCCTCCAAAGCCTAAAGTTGCACGCCAGAGCAAAAGTCGCAAAACCCAATGCTACTATGAACCAAGATAGTGACAATATATCTATAAGCTCAAAAGAAAGCTGCCCTGTACTGGCAGATGTTTGGATTGACTGTGGTGCTGTGCTGATAGACTCTACGGATTCTTGATTCTGCTGAATGTTAGTTGCTTTTGGTGTTACGCCCTGTGTCACCTTGGGCTTAACAACTACTGTTGAGGGTGTCGGCGTTACTTTTGCAATCTGCTTTGCTGCGATAACTTTAGTTACTTGTGGCACAACGCTAAACATGCTAAATCTACTTTCAGGAGCCCACGGCATAACCATGCGTGCTAATAAAAGTAACCACAACCAGTAATGCCAACGCACAGCTAACCGCCCACGAACAACAGCTTTTATCACAAGAATCAAACAAACCAAGACACTTACCTGTATAGAAGATGCGACCAACCATTTGAAAAACCAAGACAATTCTGTAATGAAGTCTTCCATTATCGTTCCCTCCCTTTCTTATTCAGAATCCGCTGAAGTTCTTCAATCTCTTCGTCTGATAATTTTTTCTTTTCGATAAATGTTGTTAGTATTGGCTTGAGCATTGCTGAGCCAGCTCGAGCAAGGAAAGAATCAGCATCAGCATTGATACACTCTTCCTGTGATACCAGCGGGTAGAAATGATGCCGTCTGCCTTTTTTCTCAAAGCCTATCGCCTTTTTCTTTGCCAGCCGATTGATTAGCGTTCTTATAGTCTCCGATTTCCATGTTGTTTTCTTTGATAGTATTTCGATGATTTCTTTAACGGTCTGCGGTGACTTTTTCCACAAAACTCGCATGACGTGCCATTCGGCATCTGATATTTTTGGTTTGTCTGCCATAGCTACTCCTTAACGTTACGATTGTAACATATCTTTATTGTTACACCTGTAACATAATTGTCAAGGAAATTTTTAAGAAAAAGTGAAATTTTTTGTCAAGCCCTGGTTTTTAGCCCAAAAACCAACAAAAAGCCGCCATTTCCGCCAAAAATTTCGTATCTCTTATCTCCCTTCGGCTACGCTCAGGACAGGCTAAGAAAGCGTGTCTCGTGGCTGAGATCCTTCGACTCCGCTGCGCTTCGCTCAGGATGACAAACGGACGATAGACTGTCCTTAGTTTTTGAAGAAGGGGAAGAGCTTTTTGAGTTCAGCGGCTGAGGGGCGGCGGCCGTATTCGCATACCTCGAATGCCTCTGCGTACTTTACCGATTTGGCCTTTTTTTCGCCGTAAAGTTCTGTTAATTTCGCGCGGTACTTGTTGTCGGTGACTTCGAACCGGCGGCGAAAGCGGTCACGAACCCTGCGGTGCGCAGCAGCTCGCTCATCCTCATTCTTCGGAATCATCGACTCGTTGCCGGACACACAACCCTCGACAAACTGCGATTCGAGCTCTACAAGAGCATTTAGCTTCTTGTCGACGACGTCGTCGATGGCAACTACGATATCCGGTTCGAAGGGATTTGGCTTTTGAAAGCGGTCCGGGAAATACAAAAAGACGGGGTTGGTTTTCAGGTGCGGGACGTCCGGGCAGAAGAACGGACAGATTACCATAAAGGCGGCGTCCTGTACAAGGACACCGGTGTAACGATGGTCCGGATGGTAATCGTTGGGGCGGTGGGCCATCACGATGTCCGCTTTCCATTCCCGGATGAGCCGGACGATTGTCCTGCGGTTTTCGAGGGTTGGCATAAGCTCGCCATCGTGGTTGTCGAGGACCTGCGTTTCGATGCCGAGTATTTTGGCTGCTTGCTGAACTTCCTTTGTACGTCGCTGTGCAAGAGGGCCGCCGGCCATTTTCCAGTGACCGATGTCACCATTTGTGGTCGAGACGAATTTGACCTTGTGTCCCTGTGCAGCCCACATTGCAGCGACGCCACCGGCCCTGATTTCGCAGTCGTCGGGGTGTGCGCCGAAGGCAATGATGCGGAGCTTGTCGGGATTGTTCTGCGAGGGGGCGCCGGCACGCTCACTGGCAAGAGGGGACCTGGAGAGGTCGCGCTGTGCCGCCGGAGCCAGGTAACAGGACAAGCCGACTGTGAATGCCGCTACCAGCAGCGTTAGGCCAACAAAACCAATAACATTTTTTCTAATTTTCATCATTCATCTCCTAAAAAAAGTTAACGGTTTATTTTAGATATATATTTTATCCATCAGTCTTGGGAAGGCGATGCACTGGCGGATATGCTTTTCGGCGGTGAGCCAGGCGACGGTCCTTTCGACGCCGAGCCCGAAGCCGCCGTGGGGCACGGAGCCGTATTTTCGCAGGTCGAGATACCAACGGTAATTCTCAACATCC
>Ga0209636_10001323_pt1 | contig 24840 bp, 29 predicted proteins | sample DeeMarSWOR152_54_FD_187464 | JGI IMG/M metagenome (GOLD analysis project Ga0209636, IMG submission 187464) | Marine sediment microbial communities from White Oak River estuary, North Carolina - WOR-1-52-54 (SPAdes) (version 2) | ecosystem: Environmental > Aquatic > Marine > Intertidal zone >...
TCTAGGTTTTCTTGCTCCCTCCATACTCTGAGGTTGCATAACTTTGTACATTGCGGGTGCAATGAGATTTGATGAAGTGATTCTGCAGATTCAATTTGATTTTAGTTGCTAGGCTAATTTTTTGGCGAGCATGGTTAAGTGTTCACCCAAACCTTCTGCCATTCTTATCTCGTTGGCTGATGGCATGCGCTCACCCATGGGGCCGGCAATAGTTGAAGCTCCGCAAGGTGAACCACCAGTTATTTCCTGCATCGTCATCTGCTCCTTGAAAGAATATGGCAATCCAACCACAACGCAACCATGATGCAAAAGCGTGTAATGTGTCGAGATAATGGTAGTTTCCTGTCCTCCATGTTGAGTTCCGGTACTGGTAAACACAGATGCTGGTTTGCCAATAAGAGTACCGATCATCCAATCTCCTCCAGTCTGATCCCAAAAGTTCCTCATCTGGGGACACATATTTCCGTAGCGGGTCGGGGTACCAACGATAATTCCGTCAATTCCCTTGAGATCTTCTCTAGGATCGGCGACTGGAATGTTCTTCATTATTTTTTTGCCTTCTTCATATTCTCGTCCCAAAACTCTTCCAGAACAAGTTCAGCAACTTGTTTGAGAACTGGTTCGCCATCAGCCTTTCGAACACCTTCAACCACGCATTGGCCATCCTGAAGGTGTTACCATACATCGAGTAAAAGAGAACAAGAATCTTCGGCTGGTTTTCTTTCGTTTTCTCACCTCCCTTTATTTAGCTGCTAGGTAATACCATACCCTCGACGCCCCATTATCTTGGAGCGATCGATCGACAATTCTGAAAGCATGAACTTTTAAATGTATGTGACCGGTGGACGATAGCAAGATTGGCCACGCGTGTATGTTTTCTCATTCGTGAACTGCTTTTTTTCTCTTCTTTTGCACGCACAATAATAACGTAGGATACAAAAACATTTTATTACCTGCAAGCCTTGACTAGATTGCGTCTAGTTGTGAAATGGTGAATGAAATGGGCGATGGATCGTACTTTAAAAAGATTCTTGTGCCTGTCGACGGCTCTCATTCCTGTCTCCACGCGGAAGAGGTAGCTGCTCTGATTGCCAAGAATTTCACGTCGAAGGTCACTGTGATTCATGTGATCTCCCACGACCTTTTACATCCAGGGTCGCAGTTGCGCCATCAAGTACCTTCTTCAGTCCTCTCCGAGATTTCAGACTGGTTTGCCCAAGCTGGAAAAAAAATTGTTGGGGATGCTGAGGCTTTATTCAAAGAGGAAGGTATAGAGATCGATGCCAGAGTCGTCGAATATGAGGATCCAGCTGAAACAATAATACGAGTAGCTAGAGAAGAACAATATGATCTAGTAGTGATGGGCAACAGGGGAGAAGCAGAAGCTGAGGTTATGTCTCTAGGAAGCAATGCCGAGAAAGTCTCTCGCCACGCCGAATGTTCAGTTCTTATAGCCAAACAAAAAACTGGGCTGTCAAAAATCCTCGTAGCCATCGATGGTTCTAAAAGCGCAGAAAAAGCCCTCGAACATGCTGTTCAATTGGCCAAGAAGCACAAAGCAAACGTAACCTTGCTGAATGTTGGCGAGTCCAAACTGTTCGGTTTTAAACCTGAGATGGTAAGGGAAGCTGGCAAACGCATCTTGTCTGACGCAACAGCCAAGGTTAAAGGACTAAAATTGAATTCACAGCTGGAATTTGGCAACCCTGCAGAAACCATAATTGACGTTGCAGAAAAGGGCGACTATGACCTTATAATTGTTGGAAGCAGGGGAATAAGCAACGTGAAACGATTCTTTCTTGGCAGCGTAAGCGATGACGTGAGTCATCACGCAGAAAGTTCCGTGTTCATAGTCAGATGAATGCGCGCACGCACGGACACGTAACAAAAGTCAGAATAAACGTTTGCCGCAGCCTAACCTCAATCTGACAATCAACGTATTCTTACTATTCCAAGTGTCAAGATTCCTCCAGCTTAACTTTAATGTCCAAGTGTGTACCGTTTCTATTTGTGTAGCTGGTGAAGTCAGGACATTGGTCAGCTTCCTAAGAATCGAAGGAAAAACTGTTAGAGGCACCTTTCGAGAGAGACCAAACCGTTTCCTAGCCCTCGTAGACATTCAGAATAGGACTCTGCCAAGTTTTTTGCCCAACCCTGGAAGAATGCATGAACTTTTAACTCGAGGAACGGAGGTCATTTTGAAAGAGGTTGTAAAAGGAGACAGAAAAACCGGTTATGACCTGATCGGAGTTATCTATGACGGTCAGATGGTTTCCGTTGATTCTCGGGTGCCAAACAAACTAGTTTTACAGGCTTTAAGAAAAAGAGAGATGGAAGAGTTTTCCGAGTACGATATAATAAGACCAGAATACAGCTATGGCCATACTAGATTCGACTTCTTTCTGGCTAACGAACACGAAAGATGTCTACTGGAAACCAAGTCGTGCACTCTGGTGAAAGAGGGCGTGGCCTTGTTTCCTGACGCCGAAACCGAAAGAGGGAAGAGACACGTAAGAGATTTAGGCAAAGCCAGAAAAGAAGGCTATCGAGCGTGCGTATTGTTTGTCGTTCAAAGAACCGATGCTGATGCATTTGCTCCTAACGCTGAAACCGATCCAGAGTTTGCGAAGGTTCTTCGAGACGCCGCCTTGAAGGGCGTTGAGGTGTACGCCTACAACATGGAAATATCCGCCTCATTTTCCATCTTATCTCTTTCTTCGAAATTGAATGTTTATCTATAAAGCTTCTCAACAGTGTTTCCAGAGGGCAATCCACGCTAGGAGAGCAATTGAAAACGATAAATCCTAATAGAGGAACAATACTAACGGTGTGTCCTATGACGATAGTCAAATTGCCCAAAATGGAAAAGAATGAGATAGAACAGCTCATTCGAGAACAAATGCTTTGTCGAATCGCTTTCAAGGGTGACAAGTACCCATATATGGCTCCATTTCAGTATGTTTTCATGAACGGGTCCCTTTATTTTCACTTCACAGATTACGGGAAGAAAATGAGGCTACTTGAGAGAGACAAAAGAGTTTGTGTTGAAATAGAAAGGACCCGAAACGATCTAAGTGAATATAGATTTGTTGTCTTAAGAGGCATGTTGAAGGTTGTTGAAGATCCTCAGGAAAGATCCAAGGTTATCCGTAGGATGGCGGCCGACGGGAACCAAAAACTTTCAACAAACTTTCTTGTTGCTCACGGTTTCAACAGAGAAGAAGGCTGGTCTTCTTTCACTCCAGAAAAGCCCCTAATCATTGTTAAACTCCACAAGTTAACTGAACAAATAGGACTCAAATCTCCCTAGCCAGCATCGGAATGGTTTCCGGGATTTAGCGGCGACATTGACCATTTCGCAGATTTTCTGCGCTAGGGCGAGGATTCAGTCCGGGTGGGCAAGACGCTAGCCACAAGGGCCAAAGCTGGCCCCACTATTAAGCCAGCCCATGCAATCAGGGCCAGCAGCCCCAAGATAGCTAGGTACGCTCTCTTTCTAATGTTTACTTGATCCCCGCTTCTCAAGACCAGACGAAGAACACCGATGCCAAGGAGGACAGGTATCAAAGCCAGCATAAAAGTGACCCCTATCTCAGGTACAAGAGGAGCATGGGTCAAGGCAAGGATCATCTGGAAGAAGCTCATGGCACCAGTACCTATGAAGAGAAGTCCAGCTATTGTTCCCGTCCAATGTAGAAGTGTTTGGGGAACTTCTCGGTTCCTTAGCCGCCAAAAGATGAGGCCCAAGCCGAGGGCAAGGATGACTATAATAGGGGCAAAAATTAAGGCTAAGCTTTGGCCCTCCCATTGGTGCACTCCTACTAGGTTGAGGGGAATAAGGATCCATTCGCTGATCGTGTAGCTCTCACGTTCCCCTATCGCCAGACCGTAATGACCTCCCTGTAATGGTTCGTACACTGCAACGTAGAACGTACCTGAGCGGGGGGCGTCTAGGCTCAAGTCGGCCATCAAATAGAAGCTACTCGGTGAAAACGGCTCGTAGGTAGCTTGAGCAGGTTGCTTTCCCTCAACGACGAGAGTATCAGCCTCTGTAGGCGCTTCAACGTAGTCTGGGACATCGCCTTGGTTGTTTATGCTAGGACCCATGAGTACGAATCCGGGTACAAACTCTTTGTCCTGAATGTCCGTGGATTTGAATAACATAACATAGATCCTCTCGCCCTGGGTTATGTTGAAACTGTAATATTGAGCCTCCCCTCCTTCATGAAGTTCTCCATATACGGCCCAAGATTTCGTTGGATCAGATATGATGGTGGCTGTTGCAAGGCTTTCATTGTCCCCTGGAGTTAACGGTGCATGCGCTAGGGTTTTGGGTGCAAGAAGAAGACAACAAAGAATCGAAACCAAAAAGGTAATAACCAAAAATGACCATCCAGCATAGAAAGACCCAACTCGCATCGAGCTGTTCAACTAATTTTTCACCTCAAATTCTCGTTTTTGCCGCAAGAAATCAGAAATGTTCGTCTTTCCCACTTCGAGCTCTGCAAATGTGTCCAACAATTGCATAGCAATTTCTGCAAGTATCTTCTTCACACCATCAGTTTTTTCAACTTCGGAACCAGGATAGATCCTTACTACTACGCCATCTTCTCTCTTACTTATCGTTGCAAGGAATTCAATCTTTTTTCCTTCTTCAATTGCCAGTGATTCGATCAAGATTGATTTCTTTTGGCGATCCACATATACAGTTGAGGTCTTGAGAATAGTGCGTCCATTTCTGATGAACAGAGGGCTCAATCTATCAAAAATCTCCTCAACATCAACTCTTCCGTTTAGTACTACGTGGGGCATTTCAGTTTCCTCCAATCGCACAAAATTGTCACAGCAAAAGCGAGACAAGCCCTTTTGCCTTTGAGCTTGTTTATCTATTGCGTGCTCATTCCAATGAGTAATGATTACTACCATACGCTTTTACTCCATACGGTTCGCTGTGACATGCACTGCGTCTCTAATTTCCACCCCCACACAATTTCTCGTACTCGTCTGCGCAAATGATATTCCAATAGGGCTTTTAAGTGTGTGTGACTGTAATGCAACAGCAACAGTTTTTCTTGACGGTTGTAGAGAACGAAGCAATCTATTGCAATTGGCGTATCAAAGAGTTTTCTAAACTAGTTTGCAGAAGGCGTTCATAAGTGGGTGCTTCCCGAATCTACATGAAAAAATAGCTGAAGAAAGAGAACTTAAAAGTCCACTCATTAAATCTTATTGGATAGAATTTCAAAAATTCTTTGGTCTTGCGTGTCTGCAATCTGTGGAGCAACGTTCAATTGATATTTCTTATTTTTTGAACATATTTATCGGCGTCGAACTTTCGCTTTAGACCATTTGCATTCATGTACCTTATTTTGGCGAAAACTCGTCTTTCTTTCCAAGGGCGGTCATGCTTTCCAAAGCACCATGCTACGCCAGTGAATCCGTTTGGGTCTCGACCATCTAGTTCATACTTATCGTTAAGGTAAAGAGCGATTCTAAAGGCGTCTTCAGGACTTTTGCTCCATTCGAGGATTTTCTTCCCCCAATACATTCGCATATAACCGTGCATTTTTCCTTTGATTTTCATCTCTTTTTGAGCTGCATTCCAGTACGGATCATGGGTTTCTGCATTCTCGAGTTCGCTTAAACTGTAGATGTAGTCTCTCGAGTCTTTCCCATGTTCTTTCAACGTCTTTTTTGCCCATTCAGGAAGTCCCTCAAAAGAATCATAGTTCCGGTTGTAAAACACATAGTTCATGCTTAATTCTCTCCTGACAATAAGTTCCTCAAGATAAGTGTCTTTGGCAGGACTATCGGTCGCCAAGACTCTTAACGCGACATATAGTGGAGAAATCTGTCCAAAATGCAAATATGGACTCATATTTGAAAGGCAATCCAGCGTTGGATTGTTTCTAGATTCTGCATAGCGATCTAATTTGTGTTTCAAAAAATCCTCGAGATGCTTCTTAGCTTCCTGCGTTCCGCCGCGAAAATAATTCACTTTTTTGACGCTTCTATCAATATGGAGACTGGATATTGTCTTTTTCATGTCTTCAAGATCAAAACAGTGAAGATCGATATCCAAAGAGCCTACTTTGGGATGGTGTTCTTTCGGGGGAACGAGGAAATAATTTAGTTTCTTTCTAATTTTGGGTCTGAAGGTAGCAGCAGAATATTCTTCCTTTGGTGATGCTGTGTCGACAGGAACAACGACATCACTCTCCACCTGAACCAATGGACATTCAACGTGAATCGCTGCATAGCTGCGCCATTTCCTCTGTATTTTCAAGTATCCTCTATCTACAACAACGAGAGATGCATCTTTTGATAGCTCCACTACTCCGACTTCTGGTGATCGATGCCATACCACCATTTTTACGCTTTTCTCTTCTAGGAACGATTGAACATCTTTAAGTCCCTCGAGCATGAAGTAATAATGTCTTTCATTTGCTTCGGGATAGCTATCCATGATTCCGAAATATGCAATAAGAGGCTTATTTAATTCGTTGGCCTTTAGAATTGCATACTCAAGAGCATGATTACATTCACCTCTCTGCGATGCCTGCATCCAGTAAAGCACGTAAGTTCCATTCTTGATCGTCTTCTCATTGAGGACTCGCACTCTTTGTTTTTGAATCATGACGCGCGCTTCAAGAAAAAGGAGTATTTGCGGCACCTAATTTAAGTGTTGGAAAAGCAGATATTGGAAAGAGTGGTTGAAGAAGCAGCCTTTTCTCCGAAGGTTATCTCGGAGAATCAAGTGATATAGACCTTATTGGACTGTACCGTAACTAAAGGGATAATCGAAGATGAAAATTGGTTATCCTTGTATCAACTGGACGATAGGATGTAAGGGAGATCGAACATTTCGTTTGAAATCTTATTCTGAAGAACGCTTGAAAGCAACAGTTGAAAATAATCTGCGCTGCCTTGTCGAGATGTTGAAATTCAATGTTACACACAACATATTGTTTTTGAGAATAACTTCAGCCCTGGTTCCTTTCGCCTCTCATCCCATCTGCCAGTTCAACTGGGAGGAACACTTCAGGAATACGTTCAGAGCGATTGGAGATTTCATCAAAAGCTACGACATGAGAATATCAATGCATCCTGACCAATTCATTATAATTAATTCTGTCGACAATGAGGTGTTTAAAAACAGTCTTAGAGAACTCGCTTATCATGCACAGGTCTTAGATTCCATGGATCTTGATTCTTCCGCCAAAATACAGATACATATCGGTGGGGTTTACGGAGACAAAGAAAAGAGCATGAAAAGGTTTGTAGAAAGGTTTGAGAAACTTGATGAAGTCACAAAAAGACGTCTTGTAATCGAAAATGACGATAGGCGCTACAGTCTGGAAGACTGTCTTAAGATAAACGTTAAAACAAAAATCCCTGTACTCTTTGATGTTTTCCATCATTATGTTAATAATCACGGGGAGACAATAAAGAAAGCTTTTGGACTATTTACTGAAACCTGGAAACAAAAAGATGGCTTACCAATGGTTGATTACAGTTCTCAGCAAAAAGGTAAACTAAGAGGTAAACACACTGATTCGATTGTTTTGAAAGATTTTGCAAAATTCTTGAAACAAACACGCGCTTTTGATTTTGATATAATGCTAGAAATAAAAGATAAGGAGAAAAGTGCACTTAAAGCCATCAAGGTCGCATCGCGAGATCGTCGTCTCAAAAAGTCAAAAGAAGCCATCGGCAAACGCACGTGCAATGCGCATGCGGAAGGAGAAATAATTGAATCAAGGCCAATAATGGAACGATGATTACACATTGACTCCATCAATTTTGGCGTCACAATAAGGGCAGGCAGCGTCTTTGACCTTGTTTTCCAGAATTTGGTAGCCGTACCGTCGGATTAACAGTTTCCCACATTTATGGCAGTAGGTGTTTTCTCCAGCTTCGCCGGGTACATTGCCTTCGTAGACATATCTTAATCCTACCTCATAACCAATTTCTCTAGCTCTATGGAGACTTGCGACGGGGGTGCGCGGCAGGTCCAACAGTTTGTACATTGGATGGAATCGGCTGATGTGCCAGGGTATTTCCTCACCCACTTCTTTGATGAACCCTGCAATTTTCCGCAGTTCTTCTTCTGAGTCGTTCAAACGTGGAATGATCAGGGTTGTTATTTCAATCCAGATTCCCAAACTCTTGTGAAGCCTTATTGAATCCAACACTGGATTCAAGCGAGCGCCACAGTTCTTACGGTAGAAGTCTTCGCTGAAGCTTTTCAGGTCGATATTGACTGCGTCAAGATATGGCTTTATCTCGATTAAAGCTTCTTCGGTAATGTATCCATTTGTCACGAAAACGTTTCTAATTCCCTCCGTACTCGCCAATTTGGCTATGTCATAGGCGTATTCAAAGAAAATAGTGGGTTCAGTATACGTGTAGGCGATACTTTCGCAATTGAATCGTTTAGCTTCCTTAACAATTTCTTCAGGGGAGACACTTTGTCCAATTATCTGACCACGGTCTCTGGGCATCTGAGAAATTTCAAAATTCTGGCAGTTCCCACACCTAAAGTTGCATCCAACAGTGGCGATAGAATAGGCCCGCGAGCTAGGAAGAAAATTAAATAAGGGCTTTTTCTCAATGGGGTCCACAGCACGAGATATGACTTTTCCATAGACTAAACTGTAGAGTCTCCCGTTTCTGTTCTCTCGAACGCTACAGATTCCCTTCTTTGACTCTGTTATTTGACATCTGTGACTACATAAATTGCATTTAACTACTCTATCTCCGAGTTTTTCGTAAAACATTGCTTCCTTCATTCTGAGGACTTCCATTTCTTTAGAATGAGCATAGCCTCACTTAAGTATTCCAAAACTTGCTTCAGGTCAACTGTCCATTGCTCACATGAAGCACTCTGTTTCCGAATTATTGTTGCTGTTGTGTCACAGTCACATGAATTTAAAAGTTTCCACCTCCAATTATGCGCCTATATCGAAATAGAGACGTGAATTGCATGGGCAGATATAGAGCAGAATTAGACAAGAACGCTTGCCAAGGGTTCGGAGCGTGTGTCGAGTTATGTCCAGACTTCTTCCAGCTCACGGATGTCGATGGGAAGTCAAGCATTGAAGGAGCCAAAAAAGTTGTCAAAGCAAATCAAACAGTCTCAGAAACCTTAGAAATAGCCAAACTGGAATGCATTAGAGAAGCGGCTGAAGCTTGTCCCTTCAACGCCATACATATCGTAGACTTGGAGACAAAAGAGAAACTCATCTAAGCCTGACGCGCGCGGGGTGGTTAGTGTGATTGTAAACAGGATCTCTGTGATGATCGGGGGAGAAGCTGGAGCTGGAATAACTCGTTCTGGTTTTCTCTTTGCCAAGGCTTGCTTAAGGGGAGGACTCCACGTCTTTGGAACCAACGACTATCAATCCCTCATAAGAGGGGGACACAACTTCTACGTTGCGAGGGTGGATGCTGAAGAGATCTACTCTCAAGCCAACACGATTGATCTGCTTCTGGCGCTAAACAAAGAGACAGTTCTCCTCCACAAAAACGGACTTGTCCTAGGCGGAGGAATAGTGTACGACGGGGAAGAGGTCAGTGTAAGCGACGAGGAGCTTGGCAGAGACGATCTTAAACTGTACTCGGTGCCTCTGAAGAGGGTCGTCAAGGAACTGGAGGGACCTTTAATCATGAGGAACACTGTGGCTCTGGGAGCTGCTGTCAGCCTTGTGGACTATGATCTGGAGAGTCTGAGCGGCGTAATGAAGGACGTGTTTAAACCAAAAGTGGCGGAACTAAACATCAAGGCCGCAAAAATTGGTTATGATTATGTTCGTGATCATTATGCAGGAGACTTTGAATTTCAACTGAAGAGAACGAGCTCTGCTGAAAAAAGATGGATGTTTCTCACCGGAAATGAGGCTATGGGCCTAGGTGCCATTCGGGCTGGCTGCAAGTTCTATGCTGCCTATCCGATGACTCCAGCCACACCGCTGCTTCATTTCATGGCACCTCTCGACAGAAAATACGGCATGATCGTGATACAGGTAGAAAGCGAGATTGCAGCAATCAACATGGTCGCTGGCGCTTCTTTCGCCGGAGTAAGAGCCATGACAGCCACTTCCGGGGGAGGCTTCTGTCTCATGAGTGAGGGCTTGGGCATGACAGGCATGACCGAGACCCCCGCGGTGATAATGCTGGCTCAGAGACCTGGACCTAGCACTGGTCTTCCCACCTATTCAGGGCAAGGAGATCTTAGATTTGCAATCCATGCCTCCCAAGGAGAGTTCCCCAAAGTGGTCATAGCCCCAGGGGACGTGGAGGAATGCTTTTACAAGACCATGGAAGCCTTCAACCTGGCAGAAAAATTCCAGATACCTGCCATCCTGATCACCGACAAATACCTTGTGGAAAGCCACGGAGCGGCGGAACTCTTCGACCAGAAAAGGATCGGCATCGACCGAGGGCCTCTGCTGACGAAAGATGAGTATGTCGGAGATGAAGAATATAAGAGGCATAAGTTCACTGAAAACGGCGTTTCGCCCAGAGCAATGCCAGGAATGACGAGAGCCATCGTAAGGACCAGCGCCGACGAGCACGATGAACGTGGATACACAACTGATGATCCTCAGTTGACCACAGAAATGTTCGACAAGCGGTTCAAGAAACTCGATGCCCTTGTCAGAGAACTGAGAAATTATGAAACGACTAAGTCATTTGGTCCAGCGAAAGCAGATGCGACCATCTTGGGATGGGGATCAACAAAAGGACCAATCAGGGAGGCCATGAAACTTCTCAGCAAAGAAGGTCTAAACGTTAACTATCTCCAAATCGTGTATCTGTACCCTTTTCCAAGTGCTGATGTTCAAGGGATCTTGAAATCGGCTAGGAAGACAGTTGCAGTGGAAAACAACAAGACATCTCAGCTTTCCAGTCTCATAAGGGAACACTGTCTCATGAGCGTCGACCACACGATTTTGAAGTACGATGGGAGACCATTTGGTCCCAGAGAGCTCGTGCAAAAAATCAAGAGGGTACTTTGAAATGACAACTCTCCGAGACTTGAAGACTCCAGCAAAGAATACGTGGTGCCCCGGATGCGGAAACTTCGGAATATTGATGGGATTCAAAGGGGCTTTAGCGCAGTTGGGAATCGAGAGAGATCAGGTTGTACTCGTCTCCGGAATAGGCTGCCACGGCAAGATAGTTAACTACGTGAACGTCAATGGATTTCACGGCATTCACGGGAGAGTACTACCGTTGGCAACAGGCATTAAACTCGCGAATCCCAACTTGACTGTCGTCGGATTTGCAGGGGATGCTGATTGCTACGATGAAGGCTGGGGACATTTCAGCCATGCTATCAGAAGGAACATCGACATAACCCTTGTGGTGCACGACAACATGGTTCTGGGTTTGACTACGGGCCAAACAACTGCCACCAGCCAAGAGGGGTTCAAAACAAAATCGACTCCCTTCGGCTCTATACCTCCTCCCTTGAATCCAATGGCTCACGCGCTGGTAAGCAATGGCACATTTGTGGCTAGAGGATTCGCCGGAGACATGAGGCACCTAACTGGATTGATCACTGAAGCCCTTAAGCACAGAGGGTTTGCCTTTGTTGACGTCTTCCAGCCCTGCGTGACCTTCAACTACCTGAACACCTACGACTGGTTCAGGGAGAGAGTCTACAAACTGGAAGAAGAGGATCACGACGTAACAGATAAAGGAAAGGCCCTAGAAAAAGCCTTTGAATGGGGAGATAGAATACCCATAGGCGTTTTCTACCGAGAAGAACGCCCTGTTTATCGAGATGGCTTGCCCCACGTGGCAGAAATGCCCTTGGTGAAGCAGAAAGTGGAAGATGTAGACATCACAGTCTTGATGGGAGACTTTACATGAAAAATCTCAAGGCATCTTTTGCAATAATGAGGAGGAGGTGATTGAATGAGTGAGAGATACAAGGTGAAACCTTTGCCTTTTGCATACACTGCCTTAGATGGCATATCGGAGCAACAACTCAAGTATCATCATGACGTCCATTATGCAGCGTACATCAGAAACAGAAACAAGATAGAAGATCAGCTAGCAGACATGCGAAGGAAAGGAGACTTTCCAAGCATAAGGGCACTAAAGTTGAGCGAGAGCCATAATGCCAGTGGAATGATACTCCATGAAGTGTACTGGCAAACCCTTGGAGGAAAGGGAGGCGAACCAACTGGTAGGTTGGCTGAAAAGATTAGACAAGACTTTGGCTCCTTCGAGGCCTGGAAGAAGGAATTCACTGCTGTCGCTAACAGCGCAAGAGGCTGGGTTCTGCTCTGCTATGACCTCAGCGACGATAGACTCCACGTCTACTCGGTGGATTTTCACGATCAAGGCGCTGTGTGGGGCTCAATTCCTATAATGGCTCTTGACGTTTGGGAACACGCCTTCTATCACGATCAAGGACCAAACAAAGGACCTTACTTTGAAGCTTTCTGGAAGAACGTGAACTGGCAAAACGTCAACAAAAACCTCGAGAAAATAGAATCTAAATCCAAGTAGATGAACATCGAGAGTGTGCTGATGAGCTCGAAAGTTTTTTTTGTTCATACCCTTAAAATTAGAGGAGGTGCCTGCTAATGGGAAAAAAAGGTAGAGAGATAGTGAAAGTTGACATCAAGGGATTACTGAAAGATCTGAACAGTGCCTACGCTGACGAATGGATAGCCTTTTTCTATTATACTTGGGCAGCAGACTTCATAGAAGGGCCAGACTACCCAACAGTGGCCAGCGAACTGGATAAAATCGCAAAAGAAGAGTTCGAACACATGTCAGAACTAGCTGACAGAATCCTCGAACTAGGCGGAGAACCGGAAAGAGACCTAGAAGATTTGCAGAAAATAGCAAACTGCAAAAAAGTCACATTCCCAAAGAACGAAAGAGACCTCGAAGGCGTACTCAACGCAGTTGCCGAAGCAGAAGGATGCGCAATCAATGTATACAACAGAATTCTCCTGAAGATATCTGCTTGCTATGACAAGGACGTAAGAACTTTCCACTTGATCGAACACATACTATCAGAAGAAATACAGCACGAAGAAGCCTTCGAAAATCTACTGGAAAAAAAGAGAAGATAATTACTAACGGCAGCTTATAGTTCCATCCCCCACTTTTTTGCGACATCAAATATTCAGTTTTACAGAATCGTGAAGGAGGAACAAAATTGTCCATCGAAATAAAAGTTCGCTGACAACTGGGGCCCAGAGAAAATACTTCACATCTACGATGCAAAGACGGGAACGAAAGGTGTTCTAGTAATCGACAATACGACTCTTGGTCCAGGCAAGGGTGAAATCAGAATGTTACCTACCATCACAACAGAGGAAATCTTTCGCTTGGCCCGAACAATGACATGGACATGTGCCCTCTCAGAGCTACCTTTTGGAGGCGCAAAATCTGGAATAAGCACCAATCCGAAGCAAATATCTAAAGAGAAGAAAATGGAAATCATACGTGCCTTCTCCAGAGCCGTGAAATCCGTATGTCCGAAACTTTACGTAGCCGCACCAGACATAAACACAGGAGAGGAAGAAATGGCTGTTTTCGCCAAGGAAAACGGGTCCATGAAGGCTTGCACTGGAAAACCAGCCCACATGTGCGTAAAGCCTGGCGTAAAGTGTGGCATACCCCATGAATATGGGTCCACAGGCTTTGGAGTGGTTCAAGCATCATTTACGGCGGCAAACTACGTGAACTTGGACATTGAAGGCGCAACAGCGGCGATCAAGGGCTTTGGAAATGTCGGTTCCTTTGCGACAAAATACTTGATTCAGATGGGTGTGAAAGTTGTGGCAGTTTCCGACTCCAAGGGTTGTGTACACAACCCAGAAGGATTAGAATACGAACAAATAGCGACTGTCAAGAAGGAAACCCGCTCGGTCATAAACTACAGACTTGGAAGAGTGTTAGAAAACAAAGAAATCTTTGAGCTTCCAGTAGACATTCTTATTCCAGCAGCTCTTCCTGATGTAATTAGAAAAGACAACGTAAACAGTGTGAAAGCAAAAATGGTGGTTGAAGCAGCCAACATTCCTGTAAGCCCAGAAATTGAGGAAACACTACGAAGGAGAGGAATTTTGGTCATACCTGACATCATTGCAAACGCTGGCGGTGTCATATCCTCCTATGCTGAATACACGGGTTACAATCCCAAGCAGATGTTGAAGCTTGTCCAAAGAAAAATTCGCCGGAATACGAGAGCGGTTCTTGAATACGCTGAGAAAAAAAACATTGGACTGAGAGATGCTGCTTTGATCATTGCAAAGGAGAGAATACGTAGAACACGAAATTACTGAAGAAATCTATATCTCAAATATTTCAATAGCCCCGGTCGGGCAGCTTCTAACGCAAGCAACGCAGCCCATGCATATTTCTTGTGTTTTTAAACATTCTGAGCAGAGCTGCTTCGCCTTGATTCCCAAACAGGCTTCAGGGTTCAGTACTCTCACTTTTCTATCAAGAAGCTCCAAGACGGCTGCTGGACAAACAGAGACGCATACTCCGCAACCATCGCAGATCTCCAAATCGATTCGCACTTCGGGCATTTTCATCCTCCTGGTGCACCGTGGAAGGGAACATTGCTCCACAGAAAATCCCACCAGTCTCTTTCGGTGATGGTTTCGCCTCTCACTACAATGCTCATGATCTTGTTTAATAGGTCGTGATGTCTTTCCTCATCCGCAAATATGGATTCAAGCAGCAACTTTGCCTTCTCGTTTTTTGTCTTTTCTATTACACGTTTTAGGTGCTCCATTGTTCTTTCTTCGTATTCAATGTGCTTCTTGACGGTTTCTTTCAGGTTTTCAAATTCTTCCTCGGTTAAAGCCGGCGGGGCATGGGCTACTTCTGCTGCTGCCTTATATATTTCGGCGTGTTTTGTTGAGTCCAGGGCAATTCCCTTCAAGACTCCTTTAACTACTTGGTTTGTCAATGTCATTAGAGCCTGATCCACGGATTTGACTATCTCTTCTTCTAATTTTATCTGTTGACGGAAGAATTTTGTTAGCTCTGGTTCTGTTGATTTCAAGAAATGCGCCTCGACTGACCTAGCTCAAGAGTCTTAATAAATATTATGACGTCTTTGCCTGAGTTTCGCTGGAAAGAATAGGACCATAGGCTCTAGTCTTCAACCATTCGGCGGCCTCGCGCAGAACCGGATTTGGGCTTACATCGATCACCGGAATGTCTAAGGTTCCCACTTTGATAGTCGATTTGTATTCAGGCATATGGGCGAATATTACGTCTGTCCAGTAGACGTGGCCTTCCAAATACTCTTTCATCAAACTGTCGGTCGTAGGCGGCAAGAGTGAGTGTGAGAATGTCACACCCACAGCCCATTTGAGGACTACCGGTTGCCCGGCTCTGATGATGGTGGCTAAGGTACTTGATAGCGCTTCTAGTGAAGGATATTGCGTACACTCTAAGATGACAAGTTGCTTGGGGGGGCTGCAGACAATTTCAACCATAACAAAGTCACTGAACAAGAATCTCCTTTTTTTGTAATTAAATTTTTTCTTCAGGCAACGCAGGATTATTCGCAGGTTACACTGCATTTTCCGATTTCTGTTGCATAAAACTCGTCTTTGAATGGCATACAATGCACTCTTTAATGTCAATTGACGGGTCAGATAGTCTACACAACTCACACATTAACCCGTTTCGTCTGATGATTTCACAGGCCACGCAGAATTTTGCCACAAGTTCATATTTGGACATGTGCCCATTAGCCAACGAAACCACGATTTCCTTAATCATTGGCTGGACTTCTTCAACTTCTTCGATTTTGAGAACCGTGCCTCTGACATGTCGGGTATATTTGCTCACTGCCGTTTGCGTGACCCCCAAAAGGCTCGCTACATCCTTTTGCCTCAATCCATAAGTTTGTGTTAATTCTCGAGCTATTGCAGATCGAATGGCTGGAACCAAGGATCTCACGGCGACTTCGCATGGCAGCAGCATGTTTCTTCTCACCGAAGCATATTATTAATGTCGAAAGGTATATAAGCATGACGTACGTCATTATTGATATGACGTATGTCATAAGGAGCTCGAGAGGAAGATGTGTCTCGCCATTCTCCTTTCATCTCTTCTCCTTCTCCTTCCCCTCCTTCAGCAGGGCCAGGGACGACGACTCCTCAAAGGCTCTTTATGGCATGCGTTCCTAGAAGGTTACAAGAATGGTTGTTGAAATAGAATCCCCTCAACAGTTGTCCAAGATAGTAGATAATACTTCTGAACTGCGCGAGATTATAAGACAAGCGGACAACTTTTGCCGATATTGCGAATCTATCTCTCCCCTGATTTGCATTGAACAATGTGAAATATGGAGAGCGAAGAACGAATTTTTAGAAATGAATGGAACAGTATGCAGAAAAGATCACCTAAACAGCCTGCTTAATGCCACAAAAAATGATCGGCGACAGAAGGTCATGGAAGCCCTTTGTGACCACCCTCGCAGCATGACTGGATTACAAGAATACTTGAAACGTAAAGGCTATTATCACAGTCAACATACGATCGCCAACGAATATGTTCAACCTCTCTTAGAAGTGGGTCTAGCTAGAAAAGATGGTAACCTGTACAGATTAACATTGTACGGTCAGAAATTTCGCGATTTATTGAATCGGTTCGATGTCAAAAATCCGTTGCCACCGCACTCCAGTGGCTACGAAGAACTATTAGTCAAAAAGTTGAAGGATGGACCAAAATCCTATGCGGATCTTATCGAGCAGGCAGCTCCAAAAAGTCTGTCGAGGTCTCTGAAGAGACTTAGAGAAAACGGACTAATAACCAGAAGCAAATCTCCAAACTATGTCTTCTATTTCAAAACCAAGAAAACCCCGAGGAAGCCATTTTCGCCAACAGAGAAAAAGCTCTATGATATCATTCCAGAGGCCGGCGCATCTGCCCGCAAGCTTTCTGAAGAGGTCGGCATAAATCTTAGAAGAACCTACAAATATCTAAGAAGGCTGAGGAAAAGGCGACTTGTTTTTACTCGAAAGAAGGCTAGAACCTATGAATTGACGAAATCTGGGGTAGAACTCGCGAAGTTCCTTGAAGAAACAGCAAATCTTGCCATAGACGCCTCGAAAGCATCAGCCTTTCTCCTTGAGCGTTCCAAACAAAGAACAGATACATCAGCGCCTCCGTTCAAGGAGTTTTCGCCAAAACTACTTCAGCAACCCACTTCATAGAGTTTCCAAGAATTAGAAACTCCACTGCGTGTATGCAATTCTAGCCGTTTGCGAATATTTTTGCCAAGCTTTTGGGAAATCTTCCATGAACGCATGGAAGACCAAAAAAGGTAAGTAAATACTCAAAAATTCGTGGCATACACCTTAAGACATATATTAAAAGATAAAGGTAGAAGCTATTTTTTGGGCGCGCGCACACCTTACTACTTTGCTGCTCTTTTCAGTGCGTCGGTTACGTTTTTTCTTCCCATGGCGACGATGTAGGGGCCAAGCCTTGGACCCTGGGGCACTCCCAAAAGTATATTGTAAATAGTTCTGAAGAACTGTTTTGGTGGGATAGAGTGTTTTCTCGCTATAGTGAAGACGGCACTCTGTATCCTGTCTGCTTCTTCAGTTTGAAGGATTTGAATGAACTCCTTGACCGCCGTGACTTCTTTTTCACTCAGTTTGACAACTCTCTCCCTGATCTCCATGAAGTCGCGAGTCCAGTTGAGCGCATAATCAATTCTTTCCTCTAGGTCTTTCGTTGGTTCGTCTCTGACATATCCGTAGTCTCGGAGCTTGTCAACGACATAGTTGGTTTCAGAGCCCTTTGGCGCCACCTTGGCTAGATATGTGAGCAGGTTGTAAGGCACATGGACTTCGGGCTTTGATGGAAGTTTGAGTAACCAGCAATACTTGTATAGACCCGTGAGCTTGGCGTGCTCCTTCGCGTCGGTAACCGTTTTCTTTCCGAAATAGACGTCTTCCAACTCGTCGAGTTCATTCATGTATTGAGGTATGTCTGTCACGGAGAGAGATCGAGTTCCTACAAACCGCTTCAACGTAAGCAAGAGAAGAGATTGTGGGGAACCATATCGGAACCAAACCTGCGGGGTGAACACATTTCCTGCTGACTTGGAGATTTTTCTCCCACTTTTGTCAAGAAACATTTCATATTGTGCATGCATAGGTGGAGGCCAGTTTAAGACCTCTTGGCATATTTGGTCGTTCACCTTCACTGAGTCTGAAATGTCCTTTCCATAAGCCTCAAATCGGATATCTAGGGCTTTCCATCTTGCTGCGAACTCCACCTTCCAGCTGAGCTTACCCTCTCCCTTCCTATAGTCTGCTTCTCCCTTGTTTCCGCAACCCTCTAACCATTTTCCTTTAACCTCCATTCCTTCACACGTGTAGAGAATCTTTCCTTCCTTTGGAAGAAACTTGTGCGCGCTTGTAGTGTAAATTCGACCGCAGCTGGAGCAAACGGGAAAGTAGGGAAGAACTTCAGCAAACTTTGCTTGTCCAACCTCTCTCAAGACAATTTCTCCAACGCGCTCAGCGTTTGCTAGCAAAACCTTGATCTCCTCGTTGAAAAGACCCTTCCTGTAGGACTCTGCGCCAGACATGAACGTGTATTCTATGCCACTCGCGTCTAGAGCTTCCAAGAGGAGGTAGCTCATGTGCTCTCCATAGCTTTCGTGACAAGAATACGGATCTGGAATAGACGTTACAGGATAGCCTAGATACTTTTTCAATGATCTCGGTAGTCCAGTTGGAACTTTTCTCAAGCCGTCCAAGTCGTCTGCAAAGGCTACATACTCCGCCGTGAAACTCCCTTCCTTGAGGGCTAAGGCAACAGCGTAAGCTCTGGCGCAGTCTCCGAAACTGCCGATGTGGGGAAAACCTGAGGCTCCAAGTCCGCTCTCCGTCCTGATCAGATCAAGGCTTCTGTCCAGCTTGCGCTCCCTCTCCACAATCTTGACAGCAGTCTTATCATACCAGGTGCCGTGCCCAATTATCTTATCAGACATGACCGAGATTTCCTTGATCCATATTCCACGTACAATACTCAACATAGTTTAATAAAAACCATCGCAAAAACCTTCGCACATCTTATGGATGTTTGTTCTGCTGGACATAAAGACTGCAAAACCTGAGCGAATATTTGAATTCGCATAGGTTAGAGAACTTCTACTATTGGTTCAGTCATATTGTCGAGGCTGAAATAACGATTATAGTTCTTGGTAAGTCTTTTCAATTATAGTGCTTGGCGGTGCATCGATGACCGAGAACAGAAGCGAGTTTGACGTTATTGCTGATATTCTTCGGCTAACCACCATAGGCTCTAAAGAATCGGAGATAATGGTTGACTGCGATCTAAATCGTAAGCTATTGAAGAAGTATATGCCCGCCATGGTAGTTTTGAAGTTGGTTAGTGTGGAGAAAAAGAATGAAAATTTCTATCGAACCACCAGCAGAGGCCTAGAGTTCCTACGTTTCTATCATGGTGTACGCTGGCTCTTGTGGCGTGAACACTTTGACTTCCTACTAGTAAATATTCTGAACAAGCTAAAAAAAGACAAAAACCCCTGCTACGTACGATAGCAATTGCATGCATACGTCGCACGCGCCAAATGCAATCCGGTTTCTACTGAAAGAAGGTTAAAAGCAGCAGTATTTTTTTATCATAAGGTACTTCAAAGCATATTGAGAAACCATGAAACATGTCTTAAAAGAGATGTTAGAAAAGATCCAGATGTTGAATCAGAAGTCCATTCAACTACATGAGACAAAGGAAACTGAGAACTCCTTCACGTTAGAATCGATGGAGAAGCATGTTAGAGAAATTAGAAATCTTTTCGCGCGGAAAGATTCCCATTGGGTGATCGAGACAGGTGATTTGATGGTTCACTGTATGAAAATCCTTGTATTGAATGGATATGATTTGAACGAAATCTTCGAAAAATGTACCAGGAGATTTGAAACAAAGATCACGGCCGAACTTAGAGGTAAACATATCAAAGATCGCTAGTCTGCCACGCGGAAAACCGAGAAGACATGGCGTGAAATTTTAGGCCTGCACATCGTAACGGAATCCCTATTTGCACAAACAACAATATACTACGAGTCAGGAGTCCTCAAGTTGAAGGCAAAGAGGGTTTGGCCATACGTTATTCCGTTCCCGTTGGATACTCAAAAGCGTAAGCTGATCTGGAGCATCCTTCAGTCTAAGGTAGGCATGAGCATCCTCACAAGGTTGAAGTTAGAAGATCGAACTTACCAGCAAGATCTGATTCGAGGAACTCCATACTCAAACAAATCCATAATAGAATATGCGAAAAGAATGGTTTCAGCTGGCATGCTTGAAGAGGGCCTAGAGCAAGCCATAACCGAGAAAAGGAAAGTATGGGTTAAGTGGTACAAGCCGACCAGACTTGGAAGATGGTTTATCCTCTTTCTAAAACCGCCAAGAGAGATCCCGCCAGAACTAGCCAGAAAAACGGTTGAGGAACTCTTCCTAGTTTATTCGTCTAGCATCGTGGAGGTTTGCGAAAAATACGGAATTGACCTCGCCTCTTTTCATCGCATCCTAAATGAGCAGTACCGCAAGAAAACATCGAAAGACAGCCGAAAACAAGCCTACTGATGTTTTATCACGAGATAACGATGTACTTTTTATCCTGCAAAATCTTTATTATATCCACTACACGGCCGTAGCAGTGAAGCATGTGGAGCCGCGGAATTGACGTGGGAGAAGCCTTTTCAGCTGGTCTAGGAATCGCCCTGGGATTGGTTATGAGCCAGTATATGTTAGAAGCCATGGCACCCCAAAGAAAAATTGCAGTCAAACACGTTCTCCTGTGCCGAGAGTGTGCAGCACAGAACCCCATAGAAAACAAATTCTGCGGAAACTGTGGGCGAAGTCTTTACCCTCCTCCACAAATTACTTGCCAAAAATGCGGTTCAAAGATGCCTTCTACCATGAAGTTTTGTGGAAACTGTGGTTTAGCTTTGCCGAAGTAGGTTCTCCTCAAGAAAAAAAAGAAAGGAGAAAAAACGCTGCTACTGAAGCTTTGCGCCACAACTGCCGCAGAATTTGCTAGTAGACGGGTTTTTCGTTTTGCACTTTGGACATTGGACCTCTTCCGGCACTAAGGAAGAACCGCAGTTGCCGCAGAACTTCATTGTCGCCGGAACATCTGCTCCACACTTGGGACACTTCACTTTGGCTACTGGAGCGAGACTCTTTCCACAGTTGCCGCAGAATTTGGTTCCAACAGAATTCTGAGCTCCACAGCTCTGACAGACTATGAGTTGCTGTGGGGCTGCAGGGGCTTGAGGCTGTTGCATCGTTTTCGCCATGGTCGCTCCCACACCTATTCCGATTCCCGCTCCGACCCCTGCCGCAGCGGCTCCACCTCCTCCCGGTGGAAGTTCTGCAACTGTCTCCTTAGCGTACTGCATCGCCATAGCTTGCTGCCCGACGCCAGAGGCAAATCGCCTTGCTTCTTCTGGAATCTTGACACCTTCGAAGACGGTGTCCACGACTTTGAGGCCTATCCGTGCGGCTTCGTCGCTGATTATCAAGGCGACCTTATCGGTAGTTTCATCTACATTTTTAACTAGGTTGAAAATGTCGTAGTTAGCAATGTCGTCTATAACCCGCTCGTTTATGAAGCCGCGGATATATCTCTCGACGTCGCCAGATGTGCTGGCTCCTCGGTTTCCGAAAAACTCCACGACGAACAGCTTCGGGTCTTCTACCTTGTAAAGAAGATAACCATAGAAACCGATTTCTGCTTGATATTGTATCGTCCCGCTGGGTGCAGAGTAGGCTTGTCCGCCAAAGTTTCCTCTGAATTGGCTGTTGCTCACAAATACGACTTCACATTCGAAGATGTCACCAATTATTTTGAGGGCTCTCAAGGCCCTGGTTAAGAGTGGAATGTTATTGCTCGTTATGGTGTGTCTGCCTGGACCGAAAACGTCATACGCTTTTCCGTCGCGGAAGAAAACGCCCCATTGATTTTCCTTAACTACAACCTGACTTCCATATTTCAAGGAGAGTTTGGGGAATCTGTATGCTATGTCGTCAGGACCTCCGAAATCCCACGATACCTTTTCTACGATTGGCATTTTTCCTCCCATTCTAAATTTCTAACGGTCTGAATCGTGTTTCTCGTTCGTTCCATTTATTCTCGAAGGCGAGTATTAAACCTTTTATTTTCTTCACTTCGGCAGGTATTGTAGTCCAGTTTTCAGCTTCAGCTTCGGAACTGGTCTTGTTGACAGCTGTCTTCATGCTTTCGACATCGTTGCTCAACGCTTGGTCGTAGTCGAAAACTCGAGCAAGTTCTTCTTCTCGTATATGGCCTTTTCTATCCATAAGACCGGCGTAACCGTAGTCTGCGTGTCTCACTTTCTCCATGACACGGTCTAGCACCTGAATGACTTTTTTGAAATCCCGGCTCGACGCTGCAAGACCGGCATCCAATGCCGCTAGGTAGAGGTCTTCCCACACGTGGCGCAGGTCACGAAAGTCCGCGTAATACAGATCTCGAAGTTTTTTGTCAAATTCTCTCAGATCTTCTTTTGTGCCGTATCCTAGTGTAAAGAAGTTTTGAATCTGAGAAAGGATGCCTTGCCTATCTTTCACCTTTTCGATAGTACTACGTTCTGCCATTCACAACCCTCTTTCTAATTAGGCGTTTGATCTAATTTAGGTGATGTCTTGGCAATCTATATAAAGGTTATAGCCTTGTACTTCAGAAATTATAAATACCGATACCCTTCTTCAAAATAATCTGGTCAAATCTGCTTAGAGATGGTGAGCTTTGGGCCTTTTCAAACGGTTCAAGAAACCAAAAGCCAGCGTTTCGTTGACAATTCCAAAAAGTACAGCCGCTATGGGCGAAGACTTGAAGGGGGCAATCACCGTGTCATCCGAAGACGAATTTGATGTGTCTGAGGTGAGAGCTGAACTTCGATGCGTCGAGAAAAAGAGAAAAGAACGATGGGAATTCGATAAGCAGCGTCAGCGCAATGTGCGACGCGTCTACTGGGATCTGGCTACGCTGCATTCCAGCGATCCGAAAGCAGGTGGCAAGCTGCATCTGGTACCGGGTTTCAAAAAAACGTTCCCCGTAAGCGTTAATATTCCTGCTGGTGGACGAGAATCTTTTGACGGTATGGATGCAAATGTCACTTGGTCTATAAAAGGGGTCGTGGCCATCGATGGACGCCCTGATGTCACCAGCGAAACAATGGAACTTCAAGTGATTAGACCAGCAGGAGGGCCAACAGTCGTAAAGGAAAAGGAAGTGGCCATGATACCATGTGAGTACTGTGCAGGTGTCATGCCTGAAACGGCGACGTCCTGCCCCAATTGTGGAGCACCGCGAAAAATCTGAAAGCAAAAAGTCGCTAAATCAGAAACGTGCGAACTTTCGTTGTTTTGTTCCTTGATAACTGAAGAATTTGCGTTTTCAGTAATCTTTGGCTTCTGCCTTATCTTCCAAATTAATATTCTATGCGCGCGCGAAAGCGTTGCGATATAGTTGCCAATTACATGGTTATTTTCGCCACGCTCGGATTCCTGCAATGGCAACTAGGATTCCGACGACTACCAACAGGGCTGGAAGGAGATATCCGACAAGCAATGCGCGAATATATAGAAACCATACGAGGCCAAGCGTTGTCAATAGGATTCCTCCGGAAAGAGTGTTGAAAGTTCCTCCTCCATATTGTTCTGGATTTGCCGCGCGCATTCCGGCGAGAACTATGATCCAAACGCCAAAAAGGACTAGAGTAAGCGATAATACTTCGGAAATGTTGGCGAGAATCTTGGCGACAGAGGCGGCTGCGGATACAGCTAGGACCAAAATCAGGATGCCCAGCGAAAGAATGCCTACTGGTCTCTTCGGCATGAAACCTCCCAGAATCTTTTATGTTCTATGTATGGTTATAAAAGCTTTCATTAGAATAGCCCAAGCTTTGTTGGAGGAATGTCGCCTTTCACAACTGCTCCTGTAGCGCCGTCTAGAATTATTTCGTATCGTTTTCCTTTGTATTCATAGGTAATGAACCATATTGGCGAGTGTATGTATACTGAATCACCTATGGAAAAATCGTTCTTCATTTCAATAAGCTTGTCTATGTCCTGCTTTGCCAGAAATTGGTGATGACTCTCGATTTGTTGTTTAGCAAGTTCCACTGCTTCTGGCTGGCGCATCTCACTGTTCAAAACCTTGGCAAAACGTTCAATCTTTCGAAAGTCGTAAGGAACTTTTCCCTCAATGGGTACATCGTATTCTCTTGTGGGAAATTCAGCGGCTTTCCTAGCTAGAATTAGCCAATCATATTTTTTCTCAATTTTTCCCTCTTTGACAACGGGAGGAGTTATCCGTTCAAAAATGCCTTTATACTCGCTGGTAACGGACACTGGAACTACCCAGAACGGAAGATACACGAGGCTCTTTTCCACGATTTTTGAAGATCTTGCCAAGTCACCTGGCTTTATGAAGCCTGCTTTCATCCAGTTCCGAACGAGCTCTTCTGCCTGAGTAGGATCATACTCGTTCATGATCATGGAATGCTCGAGGGTGAAAGCTTTACCGGTTTCTATGACGCACGTGAAACCACAATATCGACAGGTGGCCACGATCTCTCCGGGGTTAAACTCGATCGGCGCTCCGCAGTTCGAGCAACGAATCTCGTGAATCACCGACATCTCTGCAGCCCCCTCAGTCGAAATATCTGTCGGCAAGGTTCAAGAAGAATTTTTCCGTCCAGGCAGAAGAGTTCCGATGACTTTAACAAACGATACAACAGTGAGTTTGTTTACTAGGTTGCTTAGAGATGC
>Ga0209636_10001324_pt1 | contig 24838 bp, 27 predicted proteins | sample DeeMarSWOR152_54_FD_187464 | JGI IMG/M metagenome (GOLD analysis project Ga0209636, IMG submission 187464) | Marine sediment microbial communities from White Oak River estuary, North Carolina - WOR-1-52-54 (SPAdes) (version 2) | ecosystem: Environmental > Aquatic > Marine > Intertidal zone >...
CGATTGTCAAAGAAAATCAAACTCTGCTTCCTCATTTAAGGACATGATCTCTTGCTTGTCAAGCGTTTTTCTTCAAAGGTTTCCACAATTTTTTCATGACTTTGGGTCTATGGGGATGGATTCGCTCAAGAGAGGATTTTTCACGCCATTCTCCGGGCGGTTTTCTCGGCGCTGCGGAACTCCGCATGATTATTCTGGATCAATAATGGGAATCCAAGCACTCTTTGCCTCGTCCGAGTGGATCTTATCGTGCTCAAACAGTCCTCACGCCCAACTTAGTCGGATTCCCTCAAAAACCTCCCTCCGAAGGCTAAATCCTCTATTCTGCTTCTCCAGATCCATAGACCCTTGCCGCTCTGCCAAAGAAATGGGGGAATCTCTGTTTTCTATGAGAGTGCTTGTGAAGAGTATCTTGAGGAAGTGGAGAAATAAGAGAACCGGTCAGGAACGGTGAATTCTTGGTCCCAATCGACTCGACCGTTGAGCCAGATCCTTTACTTCTATTGAAAATTAAAATGAATGGTTAAGAGTTCGAAAAGGAGGGGCGAGGCTGCCATTTTCTTGGGAAAAATGGCAGCCTGCTGAAGGGGATAAATCAATAGATAAGGGGATTTATTCGAAACTCCCAGTAAAAAGGAGGGGTAAAAAGGAGGGTTTTAATGTTGCCTTGCGCTTTGTTTCGGCTCATCTTTGTGCTCCATATATAAATACGCAAAAAGTCAAAGAAAAGTTGCAGGATTTTTGATTCAACTTTTTTAATTTATCTATTAAAGAATTTTTCTGCAGGATTGTTTGATTGTCTGATGAAGTCAGATGTCTCGTTGGAGGAGATTTATTTGATCGATTCGAAGGGATTTATGGAGCAGTTTTCTTGGCGAGAAAAAGGATCACACAGGAATTTTTAATGCGGAAGAGTAAAATACTGAGCTTTTTTGATTCTTTGTTTCCCCCTTTTTATCGGTACTACTAAAATATTATATCATAAATTATCTTCTTATTTCAACATATTTTTTCCAATCTTTAAAAATTGGCTGTTCTGACGCTATTTTAACACGTTTTTTTCATAAAATGAGGCCTTTTGAGCTATTTCTTCAAGCGAATGAAAATGCAGGAGTTTTTTCCAGGTTTTTTTGACTATTCAATTCATATTTTTTAGAATGACTCCAAAAGGGAGAGAATGATTGAAAAGAAATCTTTCCCAATTTCCAAAGGAGTATGATCATGGATATGGATAAAGAATTATTCAAAGAATTTGGGTATAAATTCGTCGATTGGGTCGCTGATTATTTGAGCGAGCTGGAGAATTTTCCCGTTCGCTCTCAAGTTCAGCCGGGCGATATTCGGAGCAAACTTCCTGAAGGACCTCCGAATCAGGCTGAGACGATGGAGAGCATTTTCCATGACTTTGAAAAGATCATACTCCCCGGGATTACCCACTGGCAGCACCCCTCCTGGTTTGCCTACTTTCCGGCAAACAACAGTCCCCCTTCCATCCTGGCAGAGCTGCTCACCGCCGGCATCGGGGCGCAGTGCATGATTTGGCAGACTTCTCCAGCCGCGGCAGAGCTTGAAGAGGTTGTTCTGGAATGGCTGCGTCAAATGCTCGGACTTCCAGAAGGAATGGCAGGAGTGATTCAGGACACGGCGTCCACGGCGACGCTGGTGGCCCTTCTCACTGCCCGGGAAAAGTCAACGAATTTTGAGGCCAACCGGGAAGGATTGAAAAAGCCTTTAATGGTCTATGCCTCGGAAGAGGCCCATTCCAGTATCGAGAAAGGGGTGAAAATAGCGGGTTACGGTAGAGAAAACTTGCGTTCTATTCCGACGGATGAATCCTTTGCCATGATCCCCTCCAAGCTTGAAGATGCTGTTAAAGCGGACAAGAAAAAAGGTCTTCAGCCGGCGTGCGTCATTGCCACTCTCGGGACCACATCCTCCTCAGCTGTGGACCCGTTAGTCCCGATCGGAGAGATCTGCCGGCGCCATGGCCTCTGGCTTCATGTCGACGCGGCTTATGCCGGGACTGCCGCCATTCTTCCAGAGAAAAGGTGGATTGTCGAAGGAGCCGAAAATGCGGACTCTTTCGTTTTTAATCCTCATAAATGGATGCTGACAAACTTTGATTGTTCCGCTTATTTTGTTAAAGATTCCGGGGCGTTGATCCGAACATTTGAGATTCATCCGGAGTATTTGAAAACGGGGATTGACGCACAGGTGAAGAATTTCCGGGATTGGGGAATTCCACTGGGCAGACGATTCAGAGCGCTGAAGCTGTGGTTTGTCATTCGCTCTTACGGAGTGGTGGGGCTTCAAAAAATTGTGGGTGAGCATATCCGCCTGGCCCAGTTATTCAAGGGATGGGTGGAAGAGCACGACGCTTTTGAGCTCATGGCTCCAGTGGATTTCAGCCTTGTCTGTTTTCGATTGAATGATGGGCGTGGCGAAGAGGCTCTCAGTGATTTGAACAAACAGCTTCTGGAGAGTTTGAATCAGACAGGAAAGGTTTTTCTCACGCACACTTCCTTGAGGGGAAAATATGTGCTCCGGATGGCCATTGCGGCGAGAGCCACTCAAGAGCGACATGTTCGGGCGGCCTGGGAGTTGATTGCATCCAAGGCAGCGGAGATCCTGATGTGATTTCGCTTTATCCATTGCCTGTCATAGTTAGGATTAGGCTTTGTCATCGTAGGAAGAAATGTTTCTGGTTTTGATTGTTTGTCTTCCTATCCAATAATGCCTGGCCTTCGAAGCGGCTGTTATTTTTATTGAAGGGAGCGGAGGGATGAAATTAAAAGTAGACAGTCAGATTTTCAAGACGTTTCCTGGGTTAAACCTGGGTGTTGTCATTGCCAGGCAGATTGACAACACCGGCTCAGCCGATGAGGTTATTGGATTAATCCGAAAAAGGGAAAGAGAAATTAGAGAAAATTATAATACAGAGACCCTCTCCCAGGAACCAAAAATAGAATCCTGGAGAAAGGCATATTCGGCCTTCGGCGCTAAGCCGAAGAAGTACAAAAGCTCAGTGGAGAGCCTTTACCGTATGATTCTGAAAGGTGTTGATTTGAGGCCTATCAATAAAATCGTCGATATCTATAATTACATTTCTGTAAAACACATGATTCCCGCGGGTGGAGATGATGCGGAGAAAGTGGATGGAGATATAGTTTTACGGTTTGCTGGAGGAGATGAGCGTTTTACTGCCCTCAATTCTGATGAAACAGAAACCGCAAAAGAGGGAGAAGTCATTTACTCTGATGACAAGGAAGTGCTGTGCCGCAGATGGAACTGGCGGGAATGTGATAAGACAAAAATGAAAGAAGAGACCAGAGACGTTGTCCTGGTTGTCGAGGGGCTTCCGCCTGTGACTCGAGAAGAACTAAACGCAGCTCTTGATGATCTAAGTCAAATGATCGTTGAGTACTGCGGCGGGGAAATCAGGACAGCTGTCCTGGATGAAGTCAATACCGAGGTCGAAATTTAATCAACCTGGATTATTCATAAAATGCCGACACCGTGTATAAAAAATCTCTGAAGGATAACTGATTATCTTATGTTGGCATCTTTTCCCCTTCGGGCGTGCAAATCTGACGACCTTTTCTTTAAAAAAATTGTCATCGCGAGCAACCTGTTGATGCGTGGTAACTTCAAGTAGAATGATGTCATTGCGAGCGACCGAAGGGAGTGTGGCAATCTCAACCTTTTGTTTAAATAAAATCACCACATTCGCTTCTCTCTTCGCAACGACGTCTGAGGCAACCTCGACTCGTGAATAATCCAGGTCAGGCAGAAGTGTTTGGCGTAACGATTTTTATACGATTATGCTCTGGTTAGCCAGATCCGAGTTTTTTCTAGTGCGTTAAGGTCGTGCTTTCTGGCAGAATTTTCATTTTTTTTCCTCACTGCTTGAACGCAGGACTCCTTCAGGATCAATAAACCGCACATAGAATCCCCAGCCTCCTCCTCCCTGAAGAACCTTGACCAGGAATTTATTCCATCCTTTCTTCAGTTCGACAGGGATTTTGTCCTGGTCAGGGTAGGCTCCGCGATAGGCCGGGTTGGAATGGATGAGATTATCGTTTAACCAGATACGGACTCCGTCATCGCTTCCGATGAGCAGTTGCGCTCTCCGCTCTTCTGGAGTGAAGACATATGTCAGACCGTAAGCAATGGTCTGTTCATTCGGTTCGAAAAGTCTTTGCAGGTTAATAAAGCCCGACTCGTCCGCCTGAATTCGTTTCCACTCGAGCATCTGATTATTTTTGCCTTTGTATCTTTTCTTCAGAGAAATCTCCTTCTCCGGAGGATAAGCGGTTTGTAGATAGGTCATATCTGGAGCATCAAAAGGGCCGATGAGGTTCCACTCCTTGATAAAACGACGTAAAGACGGAGAGTGACTCATGCCCACAAAAGCCAGTTCCATCCCCTCAGAACTGGCGGCTTTGCCAGTGACCTGAAAAGTGATCTCGTTCAAACCGGATTGAAGAAGAACATTGTTCAAGGTCAGCTTGTCGATCTGTTTAACGGGTGAGTAACCCTCGAAAGTTTCAGATTCATGGGGTAGGCTGTATTCTCCACCCTTGAATCCGGAGATTTTGAAATTCCCCATCGAGGATCCCCTAAGAAAATAAAGCTCAAGGTTATAGTGTTCACCGAATTCTATAGAGAATGTCAGGTAGGCCTGTGTTCCTTTTTGTGCTTTTTCGGTCACGAGAACGGGATATCTGTTCCCAGTCTGGTTATAGTAAGAAGTGAGTTGTTGGGAAAGATTTTCCGCCTTCAATTCCATTCCAGAGAGATTGTCTCTGAAAGTCGTGATTTTCTTCCCGTTTATTTCATCCCAATCAGGAAGAGTGAAACCGCTTGGGGACTCCAGAGCAAAGGGAAGCCTGTCTTCCATTGGAGGGAGAGGGGGGAAAGGCTTATGGGGTTCACTCTGGTACCAGTAGGCCACTGAGGAGAAATAGTCGGAGCGGTCATTGGCGTGGCCGTGTTCGATCGTGACACGGATGGATTTTTTAAACGGAATGGGGTCGGGGACATGAAAACGATAGACAGTGGCTTTCGAACCGGTTTTGAAATCAGGTTCCTGAAGGGGACACCCGTAGAACGGATTTTCGTCCTCCCTCATTCCCCAGGCATCAGAGAAATAGTCTTCCGAACCCGTTCCGTAGAGTGAGGGTGTTTTCTCATCGTCCACATAGATCATGTCATCGCCTTCTCCCCACCATCCCATGGCTCGTTGAAGGATACTCAGGTTGCAGCCCACATAATGACCACGGCCGGTGGCGTCGAGGAAGAGGTAGTTTTTCGATGGCTGGCAGGGGATCTCCTGACGGTACTGGGCATGAAAACAGGGCGTGTCCGCGGGAAGTTCGGAGAGCTCTCTGTAATCGATATAATAATAGAAGGCCCCCACGGTTCGAATCCCTTCATTTGTCGCCGTGATCCGGGCAGATTTCTGGAAGGGCATATACCAGTAACAGTTTCGGGCTCGTCCGTTAGAGGAACAGTTTATAGGGAGCGAGCTGAAGTTGCGGTTCAGACCGTGTCCCACACCAAAAAAATCACCGATCGGGGCTTCGACAGAGGGTGATTCTTCTCCATCCCAGTACATTCTCAGGATGATCTTCCGGCCGTAAAAAGGCTCAGCGGAGATGGTGACCCATATGTGGTGGATGGCTGCCGGCCCTTTTATCTCTGCCAGAACAGCGGTTTTTCCCGGCTCTATGGACAACCTGTCATTGTTTCCTCCTGTCCGGTCATAGGAAGAGATGCGCTTGGATATATAGTTTTGATGCTGTCCCAGTTGGCTCAACAGGTCCTGATTCTGTGCAGTCATCATACTTGTGCTCATCTGGAGAGAAAGACAGAAAAAGAGTAGAAAAATCCCTGTTTTCAGGATGCGTTTCATCGGACCTCTCCTTTTTAGATTTTTTCTTTTATTTTAATTCTATTTTTCGGGAACTCCCGTTTTCTGGAAGAATGATGTTGCCTGAGCGATTCTCACATTCTCTGGTTTCACATCGAGAGGAAAGACCTGGTAGACCTTGTCTTCCTCGAGGATTTCCTCTGGCTTCGGGCCGGCATATGTGATGGGAGACGGAGTGTTGTTCACTAAAGCATTTTTAAAGGATTTGGCATCTTGAGTAATAAGAGCGATGTAGATATTCTCATAGTTCAAGTATTTCTTGATGGCGCGGTTGACATCCTCGTGGGTGATTTTTGGGAGTCTTCTCTGGACTTCGGCCAGGAAGTCCTTGTAACCGTAGTACCTGGAGTCCATCTTCCAGCCGAGTATTTCGCCAAGAGTCTGGGCATAGAGTCTTGTGTAATTGAGGAGGTATGTTCGAGTCATCTCAAATCTTTCCTCGGGAATACCTTCTTCCACAAGTTTCTTGAGTTCAAAAAGCGCCTGACGCAGGGCAAAATGGCGGTTGGAATTTTTCAGCGGGCGGATCCAGATGGAGAAGTACTGCTGCTGGCGGCAATGATTTTGAGCCGGGAACTTGCGCCGTCCTTGGATGAAATGGTCTGCATAGGCGTAATCGCCATAGTTCTGTCCTCTTTCCTCACGGATTTTCTGGAAGAGGAGCGAAAGATGCTGTCTGTGTTCTCCGAAATGGGAGACGGCAATCCAGAGAGCGAAGTAGTCATCGTCAGCCTTTGAAAGGGAAACAGGGAATCCCATGGACATAGCCGTGGCAGGTGTATTTTTCTCTGCTATAACGATTTCAATCCCCCGAGGCATCCGTTGTTCGGGTAAACTGATTGGGGGCGTATGCCCTTCCGGAAGAGCTGAAAAATCTTCCATGACCTTATCCGGAAAGTCAGAGGGGTATCCTCCGATTATTCCGATTGTGATGTTACCCTGGAGGAAATGTTCTGCATAGAAAGCTCTGATGTCGGCAAGAGTCAGCTTTGCAAGACTCTCCAGTGTTCCTGCCTCGTGATGCCCGTAGGGCTGTCCTTCGTACATCAGAAGGTTCAGGATTTCCTTGCCAAACTGCTCATCCATGTTGCTGACAAGTGTTCTTTCCAGAAAATTCAGCTGGTTGGTTTTTATTCGTGTGAAATCATCTTCGCGGAAACCGGGATCAAGGAGCACGTCTTTGAAGATGGCATAGTATTTTTCTAGGTTGTCCGCGTGGACGGTTCCTGTGAAAACCGACATTTCCTTTTCGACGCTCAGGCCGATATATGTGGCCATCGGGTAGAATTTCTTCTGGATTTCTTTGTATGTCAGGCTTTGGCTGCCGCCGCTAGCCATCATGCTCAGAGTGAGCGCACAGAGCCCTTCCTTTCCTGCCGGGTCGTTGACTGAACCGATATGGAGAAGAATCCGAAAGCTGATAAGGGGATTCCCTTCGCGAGGGATGAGTTCACATTTGAGCTTATCCGGGCTGGCCTGGCTGCAGGAGAAATTCGCGAAAGCGATAATCAAAACAAGTAGGCCTGTTAAAAAGAATTTGGTTTGGTTTCTCATTTTGTGTTCCCTCCTGATAAGGTGACGACAGTGCTGTTTGTTTTTTTAAAGTATTTTTGGCACATGTTTTGAATATCTTCTGGAGTCACTTTTTCGAAGAGGTCAAACAGCTTGTTGACAGTCCCAGGGTCGGTTGTCAGGTTGATGTATTGAGCGAGGACGCTGGCGATTCCGTCGGTAGTACCTAATGCACTGGCAAAAGAGTATTTTAGGTTGGATTTGATCTCGGCGAGAAGTTCTTCGGAAACAGGCTCTTTTTTCAGTCTTTCCAGTTCTTTAAAGATTTCCTGCTCGACATAGGAAAGGTCTTCTTCATCTTTGAGGGTAGCGTTAAAGGTTAAGAGATAGGGATCTCGTCTGTCGGCGAAGCTTGCATTGAAGGAAAGGCACTTTTGCTCTTCAATCACGAGTTTCTGGTAAAGAGGAGAAGATCTGGAGAAGGAGGTTTCAGCCAGCAGGTCGAGTGCGGCTTTGTCGATTTTTTCATCGGAGTAAGCCGGACCATGGAAGCCGATGACCAGCTGAGGCAGAGTCTTTGAAGGCCAATCATAGTGAGCTCTTTTGGCCGTTGTTTGGGGAGGTTCTTCAGGGGTCACCAGAGCGTAGTTGGATTTTTCCCAACCGCTGTAATATCTGTGCACATACTCCATCAATCGGTCATGGTCATAGTCTCCTGCGACGAGAAGGATTGTGTTATCCGGAGCGTAGAAGCGCTTTTTAAAGAGCTGGCTGTATTCATACTGGTTGGGCATATCCAGGATATCCTTGAGATAACCGAGAGTTGTATGTTTATAGGAGTGCTTCACATAGGCCTTGTCTCTCAAGGTTTCGAAGAGCCGCCTGCCCGGGCTGGATACACTTGCGTAGTATTCGCCCTCGATGACCGGAGCCTCGGTTTTGAGCATTTCTTCGTCATAGTAGAGGTTGATGAACCTGTCCGCTTCCGTCTTAATGACCTCTTCCAGGTTTTCTCTCCCTGCAAAGACCACAAAATAACAGGTGTAATCATCTGTGGTGTAGCCGTTAGTGCCTGCGCCTAACTTAGTCAGGAAGTCATCGTAGGCTTCTTTGGGCATGTCTTTTGTGCCTTTGAACATCATGTGTTCGAAAAAATGAGCAAATCCGGATTTTCCAGGTTCGATTTCGTTTCTTGAGCCAGAGCGGATGATGATGTAGTGGGAGATGATGTGCGGATTATCAAGGGGAATGGAGACAACTTTCAACCCGTTGTCCAACACTTCGATCTTGAAGTCGTAAGGGAAAATTTTGGAGCTCTGGAGCATGGGGGGAATACTCAGAAGAAGGAAAATGGAGAGGACAGCAGAGATAAATTTAGTCATTTTTTATCCTCCTATAAAGATTTTTGGTTTGATTTGGGTTGTCAATCCCAATTCTTTGATAAAGGAATATATACCAGAAATGAATGAGAAAAGCGAGGAATGCAGGAATTCTTTGTATTGACCTTTTCTCCTTGATTTTCCGTTTTATTTTTTCATTTTTTGCTCCAGCCAGCCGAGTTTGATGGGGGATTTTTGGTCTCTGGACGTGTAGGGCTTAATATCCAGGATTGGAGTGCCTTCGACCATGTCGATTCCAGAGACTTTGAGCGAGTTTCCTTTCCTTTCGATGACCTTAACCACAGTCATGCCTATGGGATTGGGCCGGTTGGGGCTGCGCGTGGAAAAGACTCCTCTCAAGGCGTCATCAAGTAAAGGTTTGGTGTGGAGTCTGTACCCTTCTGATTCATGGAAGACAAAAAGAACAACAAGGTGGCTAAATCCTTCTATATCTTTAAGCCCGTCCTCAAATTCCTTGAATATTTCAAGCTCTCCATGGATCGGGTCGAATCCTCCTGAGTCTGCGTATTTTTTGGAATCGATATCTTCTTTTTTTTTAAAGGGAGAATGAACGATCCCTATGGGTTTAAGCTTGAATTCCATGGATGTTGACCTTCTTGAAGGAGAGCCTTTCCCGTAAAGAATTTAAATTGGCTTCATTTTCAGGGAGATAGATGAGGTGGCCGGGGCAGCGGCAGTCAGAGGAGCCGAATTTTTTTACAGGAAAACATGAATTCTTGAGTGAGTTTTTGGCTTCATTCAATATCTGGCATTCATCAAAAAAATCGTTTCTGACCCAGATTTCTTTTATTTTGGCTTTCTGGAGAAAATAATCGATGTGCCAGAATATCTTTTTCTCTTTTCTCAGATGGCGGGCGATCCTTCCCAAAAGGCCGTTCCGAGCGCTCCCGATATAAAGATAGATTCCTGGCGCGAATTCTGTCTGTTTGAGTTTGCCCGCAATTATTCTCTGGTTTGTATTCAACATCAGGATCAATAGATAGACACCCTTGTCCTGCTTGTCCAATTGCTTTTACCCGGTGGATTTTCCCAAATTGAATCTTTTTTAAATATTTTTTTAGTCTTGATAGTGAACGGCTGAATTTATTCGCTGGATGAATAATGAGAATTTTTAGTCATAGATATAGGTCAGCCACTTTTCATATTCTTTCATCTTTCCGCTGACCACATCTCTGTAGGCTTTTACCAAGCGGAGTGTGATTTCTCCGGTTTGACCGGACCCGAGCATGTACTCTTTTTTTTGCTCTTGAGAATTCGATCCATCAGCTATACGAACGATGGGAGCAATCTCGACAGCTGTTCCGCTGAAAAAGGCCTCATCAGCCGTAAAGAAATCATCTTTTGTCATTATTCCAATGCGGGTTTCAATGCCGAGGTTTTTGGCCATCTCCAGTATGCTTTCCCGGGTGATGCCCTCCAGGATGGATTCTGTTTTGTCGTTGGTAATAAGAATGCCATCCTTTACGATAAATATGTTTTCCCCTGGTCCCTCAGCGATATTCCCTTCAAGGTTAAGAAAAACGGCTTCATCATAGCCGAGGGAACGGGCTTCCATCCCACAGATCGCTGACTGGACATAAACTCCTCCGAGTTTTGCAGTCATTTCTAGTTGGGAACGATGGACGCGCTTCCAGGGAACGACGTAAACTTGAACTCCTGTTTCCGTTTTGTCCCCCAGGTAGGCCCCCCATTCCCATGCCCCGATGACCAATTCGACTGGTGAAGCTTTCGGCAGCAAACCCAAATTTCCGAAAGCGTAATAAAGGAGGGGGCGGATGTAAGCCGAGTCGAGCTTGTTTTCCCTTATCAGCAGTTTTATCGCGTCGTTTATTTCCTCCTTGCTGAAGGGAACGTCCATGGATATAGTTTTGGCAGAATGCAGGAATCTGTCGGTGTGCTCAGGAAGGCGGAATACGGCAGGGCCTCTATTGGTCTTGTATGCACGGATTCCCTCGAATACCGAGGTGCCGTAGTGAAGAGCGTGAGACATTGGATGAACGTTAGGATGAGACCATTCGTAGAGTTTTCCCTGGTGCCAGTATTTTTCTGCCCGGGGAAAATGGGTATTATCGAACATATTGGCTCCTTTAACACTGATGTGCTGAGAAAATACTTCCTTCCGTTCTTTTAATAAATGCTAATTTATTGTTTGACGGCTTTGAAGACGACAAGGCCGCCTTGTCCGAATCCTTTTTTGGGTTCTTCGATTTCTTTTATATCCGGAGGAGCATGAAAGTGAGTATGGAAGGCCGCTTGAAACTTAAGGCGGATTCTTTTGAAAAAGCGGTGTATTTCCTCGATGGAATAAAAGCGCCAAAAGCCTCTGGCCGCTTCCTGCTCATAAAATTTTCCCCAGGCACTTTCTAAGTTAGTGATCCCTAAGATCAATACACCTCTCTTCTTTAACGTCCTGACAGCTTCTTTGAGAAAATGGAGGGCATCATCAGCAAGCTCTATAGTATACATAATTAGGATAAAATTAAAAGACTCCTTTTTAAAAGGGAGGTTTTCTCCGACGCCCTGGACGACTAAGACGTTTTTTTGTTGCGCGAGTTTGAGCATGTTCCGCGAAGGATCCAGCCCGTATTGGATGGAAAAAACAGAGGCTAGCCTGCCTGTGCCAACCCCTACCTCCAGGCCTACACCGGATGGGACGACTTTTTGAAGAGCGATTACTTCAGATTCATGAATGTGAGGATTAGATTTAATCCATTCTTCATATTCGCGACAGTGGCGGTTGTAGTGCTCAGCTATTTCTTTTCTCATCGGCATCAAGGCGCAATCTTGAATTCCCAGGCACACCAGAATTCTTGAGGGTGAGGGTCAGGAGGGCATGTCAAGCAGGTGGTTTTGATCCTCGGGTCTATAGTTCTGGCAAAACCGCTGTATTCAACGATTCCCACGGGTTTACACGGAAAATCGGGGAGCCCCTGCCGTTTTCTCGCTTCCTGGACCCGGCAGGAGTTCATCCGGAAGACACAGTGTGTCTCACTCATTTCTGTGACTTCCTGGACATTGATATGGGCATAGAGCCTGAATTTCAGGGCCTGGACGAGTGCGGGGATTCCGCCTCCGGATTCAATTTCCAGCCGTTTCATGATTCTCTTGGCCTCGATAACAGTAAATTCTTCCCATGCCTTCCGGTCAAGGTCCATGGCCGCTTCGAGGCCAAATTTATCTTCCACAGCTCGAAACCAGAGACCGTCATGGGCGAGCCAGTTTTTTGAGGCATCGGCCAGGAGCTCCAAAAGTTCTTTTTTGGACAGGTCTTTCACTTCCTTCATTCTTATTCCTTATCCAATGATTGATTTTTGATTCATTTCTCTAAATTATTTCTATAACTTTTTGGATTGTTTTGTCGTAAAAAACAAGACAGAATTGAAGCATCGCTTTTATTTTCTTGATTGCGGCTTTCCATATTAAACATACCGCCATCACCTCGAAGTCCAAAAATAAAAACGTGTTTAAATGGATTCGAAATATTTTAAACCCTTATGGGTGACGGGCCGAATCTTTCCTTCCTCGAGGAGAAAATCAAGGTATTTTATGACTTCGCTCTTATGTCTTCCCAGAGAGGCTGAGATATCTGAAAGAGTCACGGGTCTTCTTTGAATCATAGCCAGGATGGCTCCTTCTAAATCCTTTTGAGATGATTTGAGCGCTTTTTTGTCGAATTCGGCTATGATTTCGCAGTTTTTTCCAAATGCCTTTCTTATCTTTTCCATCTCTTCCAGGCTCAAAGGCTGTGCAGATTTCTCAGCTGGAGGCCGGATAACGGTGTTGAGCTGGATTTTATCAGGCTTAATCCTGGAGACTGCTCTCTTGAGTTTTTGGATATGAGGAGGAAAATCGTTCACGCCTTTCACCAGCATGATCTCCAACCATATCGATCCCTTGAATTCCTTGCGGAACAGTATCAATCCCTCTATGACTTCCTGAATTTTAAGAGTTAAACAAGGTCTGTTGATTTGTTCGAAAATCTCCTGAGTGGCGGCATCGAGTGAAGGAACGACCAAATCGGCGGCCATCAATGCGTTTCTGACGGTTTTATCAGTGAAAAGTGTGCTGTTGGTCAGGATAGCCACAGGAATGGGAGTTATTATTTTTATTTCTCTGATGAGTTTTCCCAGAGCTTTGTTCAGGGTTGGCTCACCTGATCCGGAAAAGGTGATAGTGTCGATTCTCTGTCCGGATGCAAGCTTCTCTTTTATCTGGATCAGGATCTCTGATTGAGAATAATATTCTTTCCTCTGCAGAGTTTTTTCGGCGGTGGTGCCTAACTGGCAATAGATGCAGTCAAGAGTGCATGTTTTGAAGGGGATGATATCGATACCGAGTGAAAAACCCAGGCGTCTGGAGGGAACGGGACCGTAGATATGGATTGGAAAACTTTCCTCTGACTTTTTACTCAAGGCGTCTCTGTTTAAACCCTGTTTTTGTAGGTCTCGATGAATCTTCTGAGTGAGCGGTCGTAGGTTCTTTCCACATCATCTGGGAAGAGACAGGCAGGAAGCTCGTTCATTCTCCAATGATACTGAAGACACTCACAGCAAATGCCTTTGCGGCTGCAGGGTTCATACGAACAGTTGCAGACACTCATGTTTTTTTCTTCCTGACACTCTTTCATGTTCCACTCCGTTCAAATAATATTATGGCGATGCAGTCAAGATCTTCTGTAGCGTTTTTTCCACGGAGACTGTTTCTGACAGAGATAGTCAGCCAAGGCCCGTCTGAGGGTTTCCGCAGCCAATTCAGCACAATGGACATCGGATGCAGGGAGCCCTCCCACTCGTTTCAGTATGACATCCGCACTGACCCCCGCCAGAGCTTCAATGAAGGTTTTATCCTGGACGAGAGTTGTTGCGATACTTCCGCAGACGATGGTCGTTCCGCAGCCGTCGGTCTGGAATCCGCATTCAGAAATCCTGTCATTCTTCATCTTGATGAACATTTCCATGGTATCTCCGCAGGGGCCTTTGACAGAAGCGTATCCATCCGGGTTTTCAATTTTTTCTAAATTTCGTGGATTCTGCCAGTGATCGATAACTGTCTCCGAGTATCTCCTCTTTATTTGCTCCATGATCTGTTCCTGGAGTTCCCGGGCAAATTTATCGGTGTCATTAGTATAAGCGCCGTTTTTCTTTTTTTGAGACATTTTGAAAAATTTAAATCGGTCCGTTCACCCGGACTTGAACGAAAATCATGTTAAGTAACTGAGAAGAACATTCATTATAGCAGAAAAAAAATGAATTTTTTATGATAATTTCGTTGTTTCGTTTTGAGTTCTGTCTTCGCAGTTGTTAATTTTAAGCTTTCCCAGGAATCAGTTTTTCTTCCGAACTGAATCCAGGACATCCTGCAGGTTTTTTGAGAACTTCCTGATCGTCTCTTGTGTCATCCCGGCGTAGCCGAATCGTACACAGCCCGGTGCCCCGAAGACTGAGGCAGGCACGGCACTGAATTTTTGAAGCTCCATAGCTTTGTCCACGAAAGCTTTGTCGTCAAGATCGATATCCTTAGGCAATCGTGCCAAAACGCTGATAGCACCTGAAGGAAAATCTTTATCTCTCCCCGCGAGTTCAAATCCTTTCTCTTGCAGGATGGAAATGATGAGACCACAGCGAGTTTCGAGCTCTTTTTTTATCTCAGTGATAATCCGGGGAGAGCGGCCCTCATCGAAATCTCTCACTTCATCCTTCAGGATATCTAACAGGATGCGTTGGCCGAGCACATTCGGCGAAGAAGAGAAGGAACGAATCAGCTTTGGCATCCAGGAGTTTGTGAACGTTTCTTCAGCGGCGATGACATAGCCAACTCTTGCTCCTGGGATGAGGTATTCTTTGGAAGCAGAGCTTATGGCAACCGTTCTTTCCGGGGCAAAGGACAGCATGGATTGTGGCTCTCCCTTGTATCGTATGAAGTTATAGACTTCATCCGATACGATTATGAGATTCAACCGACGGGCCAGGTCGGCTAATTGTTCGAGTTCCTCTTCGGTCAACACATCTCCAGATGGATTGTTCGGGAAGTTAATAAGGAGAGATGTTATTTTGCTTTTTCTGATTATTTGTTCAACATTTTTGAAGTCTACATTATAGTCTTCATTGAAAAAATTGATTGCGACCGGATTTCCACCTGCATTCAGGATGATCCCCTTGTAGTTGCTCCAGTAAAGCGGCATGAGCCCGACGTTCTGTTTGAAGGCAAAAAGATGCATGACAATCGCCAGCCCTTCTGTTGCTCCGGAGACAATGGCCACATTCTTTTTATCCAGTCCTTGAGGGGGTATTCCGGGTTTGTTTGTCAGGTGATAGGCATGGGTCCAGAATCGGCCCACTAACTCTCGCAACTCTTCCAGTCCTGATGAGGGTCCGTAAAAGATCTCCGTATCTGGCAAGATTCCGACGACCTGACCCTGGTCGCTGCGGATGAAATCCGGATTTTGAGCGGCAATACCCTTGGCTTTGGCAGCGATTGCAGGAATAATGGGTTCAGAAGATACAGTCTGGCGGATCCCTTCGGGCATGTAAGTCCAGGCACGTTCGAGAAGAGGTGATTTGAGTCCAGTGGCTTTCTTGGCTCGGTTTGACTGAGAATGGTTTTCTTTGGCCATGGTTCTTTTTTGTTTCACTTTTTCTCCATCAGGCCGGTGACAGCATCCCTTACTTCCTGCATAGAGAAAGTGTACCTTTTTCTCAGCCTGCCTAAGGTTTCATTGAGGGGTGTGCTCTCTGGAAGCCCCAATTTATCGGCGATCTTCCGAGCGGATATGCCTGTTTCTTTTTCAACATCATACAGGGTCATTCTGCCCGTTATGAGGATGCCGGATTGATCTTCAGCCAGCGTTCCTCGGGTCAGTTTAGGCTCATGTTCCTCCTCTTCTTCCCTTTTCACTTGGTGTTCTTGTGGTTCTGTGTATTCTTCTTTTTTTTCAACAAGGGCGGCGCGCTTGTTCAGCATTTCAGTGATAGTGTCCCTGGCACCCTGAATGGTAATTGGATATTGTTTTCTCAATCTCCCGAAAGATTCATTGGGGGAGATTTTCGCCGGCAGACTCAGTTCAGCGGCAATTTCTTTAATCGGGATGCCGGTGGCATCCGCCACCTGTTTCAGAGTGGTCTGTCCGGTGATGACTATGGCCACAGTCCCATCTTCGAGAAATATTTTTTCCTCATGAATGGGGTATCCTTCTTGCGAAAGATGTTGTTGTTTTGCTTTTGCCCCTGCCTTCACTCCATAATCTTCATAGGCGCCCGGAATTCTTGGGTAGAAGGCCCAAAAAAGAGCGAGGATAAGGATTGAGGCTAAAGCGGTGAGAACCAGCATGGAGTTCCATCCCTTTTTAAAAATCTGTCGGGACTTACTCTTTATCCATTTCCAACTCAGCGTAAGGTGAATGATGACGAGGGCGGTAAACGCAATGGACAGGTAGAAATGGATATTTCCCCATTGATGGCGGTGAAGACCCAGGAAGTATTTAGCGCTTTCCGGGGCGGTCGGTCCTTTGGGGAGCACAAGTCCCATCAAAAATCCGATGAAAATGATTCCAACAATGCAAAGAAAAAGGAGGGTATCAACGAGGTACTGCCAATCTGTCTTTTTCATTTTTATACTCCTATTAGTTAAAAAAACTTTTGTATTTTTTCCCATATATTTTTTATCTCTTTTGAGGCGGCATTATTCGAGTACTCGGGTAGAGGAATAAGATTGACCATGGAAGGGGTCACATCTTCATCGAACGGGATCTTCCCCATTAAGGGGATGGAATTTTTTTGGCACCAGTCTTCGATTTTGGCTGAATTCTCAGGGTTGATGTCGTATTTATTGATGCAGCAAGCCGTCGAGATTTTAAAGTGATGGGCCGTTTGAGCGACTCTTTCCATGTCGTGAATTCCGGCAAGGGTAGGCTCTGTCACAACCAGTGCCAAATCTGCTCCTGAAAGGGAAGCGATGACGGGACAGCCTATTCCAGGAGGTCCGTCAATGATGACGAGATCCAGGCTGTTTTTCTCAGCGAGCTCCATTGCTTTTTTTCTGATTTCTGTCACCAGCTTACCTGAATTTTCCTCACCTATTCCCAGTCTGGCATGAACAAATGGTCCGTATTTGGTATGGGAGACAAACCATTCTCCGGATAGGCTCTTTTCCATTTCTACGGCCTTGACAGCACACACATGATAACAGACGCCGCATCCTTCACAGGAGATGGGATCGATGAAGAATTCGCCATCAATTTTTTCGTGAATTGCCGAGAAGCGGCAGGCATTCACACATTCACCGCATCTGGAGCAATTATTCTGTTCAATTCTCGCTTTCATCCCTCCAGAAAATTTATGAGATTCTTGGATTTCAGGACGGAGAAGGAGATAGAGATTGGCAGCATCCACATCACAGTCGACCATGACCTTGTTTCGAGCCAGAGAGGCAAAGCAAGCGGAAATGATTGTTTTTCCTGTTCCGCCTTTTCCACTTATGATAACGAGCTGTTTCATTTTTTTATGGCAATTATCTTTCTGAATAATTCCTGGAATTTTTCTCTGTAATCGGGTTGAGTTTCGATGATGGTTTTTCCTTTGGAGTAGGCAACGGCGAAGTTGCGGTCCATAGGAATTGTCATCAGTACTGGAATACTATGTTCGAGGCAGTAATCCTCAACCTGACTATCCCCTATATCGAAACGGTTGATGACAACTCCACAGGGAATTTCAAGCTTTTTCAATGTTTCAACTGCCAGGCGAAGGTCATTGAGGCCGAACGGTGTCGGTTCGGTCACAAGGAGAGAAAAGTCGCTTCCTTTAATTGACTCCACTACTGGGCAGGATGTTCCCGGAGGAGCATCGATGATGATTGTCCTTGTGGAGTTTATATGCTTCTTGACTTCCCTGATGAGAGGAGGAGACATGGCCTGGCCTATGTCGAGTTTCCCCTGAATAAACTGTATGTCATTGGCGGATCCGAACTCGATGTCTCCGATTCTCTGCCCTTTCTCATTGATTGCTTTTTCCGGGCACAAGAGGCTGCAGCCACCGCATCCATGACAGAGCTCGGGAAAGACAAGAACATCATCTTTCAGGACAGCAATAGCATTATAGGCACACACTTCGGCACATTTGCCGCAAAAAGTGCACTTGTCTTTTAATATCTCTGGGATCGGGAGAGTAACCTCTCTGCGCATGGCAATTTCAGGCTTGAGGAAGAAATGCGCATTGGGTTCTTCCACATCGCAGTCAAGAAATTGAACGGGTTGATTTTCATCCAAGGATAAAGCGAGGTTGACAGCGACTGTTGTTTTTCCCGTTCCTCCTTTCCCGCTGGCGATTGAGAGAATCATTGAACTCTAATCTCTTTTCCGACTCCAATATCTATGAAATTTTCTTTGTATTCCTCAGCGAAAAGCCTTCGGGCGTCACCTCCTGTGCAGTGGCAGGGGCCAACTCTTTCCACTCCGTAGTCACGGAATCGTTCTATAATCTCTTTTATTTCATTTTCGTTGTAGGCGGCCAGGTGGAAGCCGCCAAAGATCAGGTGAATATCCTTATTTAGAAGTTCTTTCACTGTCGCGATTATATTGACGATCCGGGGATGAGCACAGCCTGTGATCAGGATGAATCCTTTCTCCATGTTTAGGATTAAGGATTGCTCTTTAATCCAGCCTTCAATAATTCCCGATGTATAAGCTCCTTCACAGATTTCTTGGAAGCTTGTGACTTCTTTAACAGCTGATCCCTGGTTTTTGATCTTATTTTTAAAGTTTGAAGAGAAAAAATTCGGAAGCCAGACTTCAAAACTGAAATTCTGGTTTAAAAGAGCCTCCAGGCCACCTGTGTGGTCTTTATGCTCGTGGGAGAGGAAAACTGTATCGATGTCTCCTGGATGAATTCCAAGCTTTTCCATGTTGGAAAGTAAGATTTTCCCGTTTGTGCCTGTATCGAAAAGGATGGACTTTTCCAGTCCTTTGACGAGACAGGAAAACCCCCAGTCTGCCTCGAGGTTCTCAACAAAGGCATTATTGTCGTAAACAATAGTCAACTGAAGAGGTTTTTTATTGGTCATATCTTCCTTTTTCAATCAATCAAATTCTTCATTCAGACTGGGCTAGGGCTTGATCCCAGTTCTCTTTTATGCTGGATCGTCAGAATTATATTTTAACTTACAGGTTGCGGCAGTTTTTTTAAAACAGCCTCCATTCCAGCGGAGTTTCCAATCCGGCTTGGACTCAATCTCGTCTGCAAACGCTTCCGTCTGAACAAGGAGGGATTTCACAACGCTCGGTTCTTCCACAGCAGGTTTCGCCTTTTGAAGATGAATTTCCTATCCTGACAGAAGAGGGTGTTGAGAATATCTTATGCAGATTTTTACTGCCGCAACAAGAACATGAGAGGTCGATATCTTGGTTTAATGAACGGACAAAAACTTCAGTCACGTTTCCGCATTCCTGGCATTTATACTCATATATGGGCATTTTTGCTCTTTAACGGGTCATTTTAGCGCCGCATTTAGGGCAACTCTGTTGGTAGCAAGGGATTCCTTGCTGGTGCGGAACCTTTGTTCCACAGGAAGGACAGCGGCAGTAACCTCCAGGACCTAAGCCTTTACCGCCCATCCGGCCTTGTCCGCTGCCTTGCCCCTGTCCTCGTCCTCCTCCTTGCATCTCTACCTCCTTATTAACCTGAATTATTCATAAAATCTGCCGACTTCCCAAGCATAAAAGCCTTTGAAGGAAGAATGATCATCATATGTCGGCATCTTTTCCCCTTCGGGCGAGCCGATCTCACATCATCTACTTCGTTACAGCGCAAGAGCGGTGGACGACCACAGCATCTTGCGCTGTGCCTCGTATCTGAGGCGACCTCGACTCGTGAATAATCCACGTTCGCCTGAATTATTCATAAAATCGGCCGACTTCCCAAGCATAAAAGCCTTTGAAGGAAGAATGATCATCATATGTCGGCATCTTTTCCCCTTCGGGCGAGCCGATCTGACGACCTTTTCTTAAAAAAATTGTCATCGCGAGTGAAGCGTGGCGATCTCATCATTCTTCGCAATCGACATGAGATTGCCACATGCGCTGCGCTCTTCGCAACAGAGTCTGAGGCGACCTCGACTCGTGAATAATCCACGTTAGTTGTAAGCCTCCATGATTCTTTTATCTTCTTTCATCAAATCTCCGGCAATTTCCTCCATGTTCATTTTTTTCCAGAAAGGGAGTTTATTATGTGTTTCAAAATATTTTAATGGAATTGGATGGGTTCCGATCACTACAGGTATCCCGTAGTATGTTTCTATGAATTCTTTGAATTGGCGGATTCGGGGACAAGGGGGATAGCCGACGACGAGTCCTGTGGCGAGGTGGATCACATCGGCTCCGTTTTTTTTCATCTCTTCAGGGACATACTCTATGTTCCCTCCTGGACATCCTCCACAATAGGAGAATCCCACAACTTCTACATTTTCATCCTTGGGATAAAGGGAAAAACCTCCGGTTCTTTCTCTAATGGCCCTGAAGCATTTGCCTCCGCCACAGTCCTGGTAGCGGCCGCAGATGATGATTCCAATATTCTTCATGACTGACTCCTCTCCGGAATTTAAAACAAATGGTTAATCGGTTTTTGAATCTGTTTCGTCCTGTACAGGCTGAATCTTGGAATTTTTTTGGGAGAATTTTTTATCCAGCCATTTTCCGATAAGCATGGAAGCGAAAGCAAAAAGAGTGCCTGCTAGTGTTGATCGTTGAGAAGGCGCATTTATGCCAAAGTCACGACCTCTTCCGCGACCGGATCCTTGGCCGGTTCCTCGACCCATTCCCTGGGGGCCGGTCCCGTCTCCTCTTGGCATTCTGTTCACCTCCTTTTTTTGGAATAGTGTGTATCTGGCAATGATAGTTGGAGACCTTCAGTGAGATTGAATTTTAATAATGATCTCGGCAATTTCCGCCAAGGCTTTGCTCGCTTCAGAATCGGGCTGATGGATGATGAAAGGCTTTCCATCATCTCCAGAAGTTACGATTTGTGGTTCAAGAGGGATTTTTCCGAGAAAAGGAACGCCCAGTTCAGAGGCAGCTTTCTCACCTCCCCCCTCTTTGAAGAGGTCTATTCTCTTTCCACAATGAGGGCAGACCATGCCGCTCATGTTCTCTATTATCCCTGCGATTTTCAGATTGAGTCTATGCGCAAAGATGACTGCTTTTCTAGAATCCATCAGCGAGACTTCTTGAGGCGTTGTGACGACTACAGCTCCTGTTGCAGGGATGAGTTGTGCGACAGAGAGGGGTTCATCACCGGTCCCTGGGGGAGAGTCGATGATTAGCCAATCCAGGTCCCCCCAGTCAACGTCTGCCAAGAATTGCTGGATGGCTTTCATCTTCATCGGGCCTCGCCAGATGACAGGTAGACTGGGATCCTGAAGCAGAAAAGAGATGGACACCAGCTTCAAATTTTCATTGACCTCTACTGCTTTTATGCCCTCAGGGGAAATGTCCATTCTTTTGTCCTCTACTCCAAGCATTTTGGCCAAGTTCGGGCCGTGAATGTCCACATCCAGGAGTCCGACTTTCAGTCCTTTCTTGGCCAGGGCTTGAGCGAGATTCGCCGAAACTGTGCTCTTTCCCACTCCACCCTTTCCGCTGAAGACAAGAAGCCTGTTTTTTATTTTCGCTAAAGTCTCCGCAACTTTTCTTTCTTCTTCTTTCTTTTGTTGATCTCTGTTATGAGTTGCCATCATGACACCTCGGATTTGTATTTGGATAGAGCGTCCTTAATTTTTCCAGAAATCCCTGTAACCACTGTGATTCCCGAAGACTGAAGAACTCTTTGAGCATTAGGACCGCAGTTCCCAGTAAGTAAAGTCCCTACATTTTTTTTGTTTGAGATGAGCTGAGCTGTCTGTATCCCGGCTCCTTGTGCTGCTTCGATATTTGGATTTTCAATGACTTCAAAATCCAAAGTTTCAGGGTCAACAATCAGGAAATATTGAGACCTGCCAAATTTTGGGTCTATTTCTGCTTCAAGATCTTTTCCTTTTGAGGTGATACAGATTTTTGTTCCTGCTGGCTGGTGAGGGAATTCCGAATGGTGGCTATAAGAAGAATGATCTTCCAATCCGTGTTTGTGGCCGCATAAATCTTCGCCAACCTCGAGTTCTTGCTTTATGAACTTTTCGATAACATCAATGACCGGCCCCTGTACACCGATGATTGTCTCAATATTTTCCTGAGCAAATAGGCCTTGTGCTCTTGGGCCCATCCCCCCGGCTATAATACAGTTGACTCCCTTTTCAGAGAGGTATTTGGGTAGAAACCCGGGCTGGTGACCTGGATTAGGAATTTCTCCCATTCTCAATACGTTTCCTTCTTTGATTTCGACAATCGTGTAAGACTGGCAGCGGCCAAAATGTGCCGAAACATATCCTTGATCTGTGGATATCGCGACCTTCATCTTTGACTCCTTTGTTTTGCAGCAGTATTATTTGCTTTTTTTCTCAATATCTTCAATTCTTTTTGTTATTCTTTCCATTTGCTGGCGGAGTAACTCAGCCTGTTGTTTTAAGTACTGAAGCTCCTCTTCAGGAGATAACGGCGGCATGCTCGGGCTTGAAGGAGGCATTCCTGGGGTTTGAAAAGTGGGACCATATCCCATTCCAGGAACCGTACCTCTGCCCATGCCTCTGCCCATACCTCTGCCCATGCCGCCTCCCATGCCTCTACCCATGCCGCTTCCCATTCCGGAACCGGGTCCCATGGGGGAACGTCCACCCATTCCCATGCCGAAATGGGAAGGGACATTAGGTTGAGCTGTAGCCTGGAGTTTGCCTGATTTATATTGCTGGACAGCTTCTTGAACGGTTCCCATGACTCCCACGATGACTTCAACTCCAGCTGCATTGAGTGTCTGGAACGCGTTCGGTCCGCAACTTCCTGTGAGCAAGACATTCGCTTCTTTATTGGCTACAAATTGAGCGGATTGGATGCCAGCTCCGCTTGAAGAGGCAATATTGGGATTTTCCACGGCTTCAAACTGCATGGTTTCTGGATCGACGAATAGGAAATAAGGACACCTTCCAAACCTCGGGTCAACCGGGCTAGAAAGGTCTGGAGCTGAAGCAGAAACCACAATTTTCATTTTTTCTCTCCTTCGAGCTCTTTGATTCTTTTCTCTACAGCCGAAAGTTCATCCTCGAGCTGCTCGGCTTCTGCTTTGAGGAAATTGAGCTCTTCTTCTGGAGTCAGTACTGCAGCTCCCCAAGGATCATATGGAGTCGGAAATCCTGGCATGGGAAAGCCAGGCATGGAAGCAAATGGGACCTGCCCCTGTTCCCAGGCATAGTTCATCTGAGGAGTGGGCCAGGTGCCGTGCATCAAGTATTGGGCAGCCGGACCTAATCCTGTCGCGCTTCGGCCCATCCAACCTGGAGAAAACCCGAATCTCATCCACCCGGGCAGACCTGTAAGCTGATACATCCACCTGTGTCTGTTTCTCATTTTTTCTCCTTTTCTTCTTTTTTCAGCTCATCCAATCTCTTTTTGATCTGGGAAATCTGATCTTCAAGCATTTCAGCCTGGTCCTCGAGCATGGCTTCCTCCTCCTCTTTGGTCAAAGGCTGGAATGAGGACCAATACGGTGCTGGGTACCAGGGAGACCAACATCTCATCCAATAAGCCATATAAGGCCAGGCATGCCATCCTGCTCTACCCATTCCAAAAGGCATTTCCTTCACCTCCTTTCTTAAGATTCGGAATTTATTTATTTCTTTTTTGAGCCCTGGGGAATATCTGGTCCGGAATATTCTGGGTAATAACCCATTCCGTAAGGATAACCGTAGCTCGGAGGAAAAGGATATTCGTATGGAGTTCCATATGGACCACCATAAGGCATCATCGGAGGATAGGGATAATCCCAGAAAGAGCCGAGTCCTGCTCGCCGCCATCCACGGCCTCTTCCGAAGCCCATGCCTCTGCCAAATCCACGGCCGGACCCGAAACCCCGGCCGAAACCGCGACCAAACCCGAAACCCGGACCTCCAAACATGTATCCAGGACCGGGATTTCCTCCACAGAAGCCCATGCCGCGTCCAGTCATGGGCCCAAATCCCATTGGGCCAGTTCTGTCTCCTCTTGGCATCTTATTCACCTCCTTTCTAAAATCATTTTTTTTACTGGCATTTTTTGCATATGCCTAAAAACTCAATATTGTGATCTAAGATTTTAAAATCATATTTTTTCGCAAGTCTTTCTTCCGTTTTTCTTACGAGTTCTAATTCCTCATCCACGAATTCAGTGTAATCGATAATTTTCGCGCACTTGGTACAAATCATGTGGTGGTGGTGTTCCTCTTTTTTGCCAGATTTGAACTCGTAACGGCTCTGCCCATCACCGAGAGTAAGTTTAGTTATAAGACCCATTTGAGCCAGGAGTTCAAGAGTGCGGTATACAGTAGTCAGTCCCATTCCAGGGTAAGATTTGTAGAGGGAAGCATAGATTTCTTTGACGCTCATGTGCTTTGATGACCTGCTCAAAAAATCCAGAATGGCCTCCCGCGGCACTGTCCATCGGGAAACATTGCCTTTAACTCTATGTTTCCATCTGTGAGGTCCTGGCATTTTTAATTTTCCTTGTTGACAATGATAATCATTTTCATTTAAAATATAGCTTAATTTATGCTGGTTGTCAAGAGGAACTTTGATTTTAATAAGAAAAAATGATCTACAGATATCTGACCTCAATCCACTCTTCTTCTAGAGACTTAAAACCCCTCTTAGGGTAGCCTTCGTGCCGGTTCGAGTCAGGTCCACGGTACTCTTTTTGGATATGGTAAGATTTTGTAATATTACTTCATTCGTTCCAGTTCCAACGGCCTCTGCCATAGCCCCTGGGGTACCACTTGCCCAATCCAGCACCGCAGGGCTCCCTTCCGTATCTGAATCGAGGGTAATAGCGGCAATTGTTAAAGCCTGACAAGCGGCCGGCACCCAGCTTGAGATTCCCTCGATTCATGCCGTA
>Ga0209636_10001325_pt1 | contig 24822 bp, 18 predicted proteins | sample DeeMarSWOR152_54_FD_187464 | JGI IMG/M metagenome (GOLD analysis project Ga0209636, IMG submission 187464) | Marine sediment microbial communities from White Oak River estuary, North Carolina - WOR-1-52-54 (SPAdes) (version 2) | ecosystem: Environmental > Aquatic > Marine > Intertidal zone >...
CGGGAGTCATTCCACAGATTTCAGCCATCATGGGACCTTGCGCAGGTGGTGCGGTTTATTCACCCGCCATGACAGATTTCATCATCATGACTAAAGAGATAAGTAACATGTTCATCACCGGCCCTGAAGTGATTAAAGCCGTAACTCATGAGGAAGTCACAATGGAAGAATTGGGTGGAGCTGAAACTCACAACACTTTGAGCGGAGTTGCCCATTTCGCCGCTGAGAATGAAGAGGATGCCTTGGTTTTAATCAGAGAGGTTCTCTCTTTCATTCCGAATAATAATATGGAAGATCCTCCTCAAAGAGAAACACAGGATCCGGCGCATAGAGTCAGCGAGGAATTAAATTTCATAATTCCAGATGACCCTAATCAGCCCTACGATATAAGAAAAATCATTCAAGAAGTGCTAGATGAGAATTATTTCTTTGAGGTTCAAGCAGAGTATGCAAAAAATATTGTCATCGGCTTTGGCCGTTTAGGCGGAAAATCGATAGCCGTTGTAGCCAATCAGCCTGATCACTTGGCTGGTGCCTTAGATATAAACTCATCAGATAAAGGGGCACGATTTGTACGTTTCTGCGATGCTTTTAACATCCCCCTTATCACTTTTGAGGATGTGCCGGGATTTCTTCCTGGTGTTGGTCAGGAACACGGTGGAATTATCCGCCATGGAGCCAAGCTCCTTTATGCCTTTTCTGAAGCTACGGTGCCCAAAATTACTGTGATTACACGTAAGGCCTACGGAGGAGCCTACTGCGTTATGGCCTCTAAACATATAAGAGCAGATATAAATTACGCTTATCCCAGCGCAGAGATTGCAGTTATGGGTCCTGAAGGGGCTGTCAGCATTGTCTACAAGCGGGAGATTGAGAAGGCGAAAGAGTCGAATAAAGTGAGGGACGTGAAAATTGATGAATTTAGAGAAAAGTTTGCCAATCCCTATATTGCCTGTGAGAAGGGATATTTGGATGAAGTGATAGAGCCCAAATTCACCCGGCCTAAACTTATTGCTGCCCTGCAGATGCTGGAAAATAAGGCTGATAAGAATCCTCCCAAAAAGCATGGAAACATCCCCCTATGAAAATGTTCAAGAAATTGCTCGTTGCCAATAGAGGTGAGATTGCCGTAAGAATCATTCGTGCTTGCCGAGAGATGGGCATTACATCTGTTGCTGTATATTCAGAGGCAGACAAGAAGGCTCTTCATGTGAGACTGGCTGATGAGGCTTATTTCATAGGCCCTTCTAAACCTTCTCAGAGTTATTTGGATATCGATAAAATTATCCAAGTCGCTAAAACAGCAAAAGCTCCAGCCATTCACCCGGGCTACGGCTTTTTAGCTGAAAACTCAATTTTTGTAAAGAAATGTGAAGAAGAAGGGATCGTTTTTATCGGTCCACCTTCCGAGCCGATGGATATCATGGGCAAAAAGACATACTCTCGCCAAAAAATGGTCAAAGCTCAAATCCCGATTATCCCTGGAACACTGGAGCCTATAAAAGATGAGAAGGACTTGCAACAACAGGCGAAAAAAGTGGGCTATCCGCTTTTGCTAAAAGCTTCTGCAGGTGGCGGGGGCAAGGGAATGAGGTTAGTGAGTAGAAAGGACGAACTCTTTTCTTCTTTCCAGATGGCTCAGTCAGAAGCGAAGTCAAGCTTTGATGACCCCTCTATCTATATAGAGAAATATCTCGAAGAACCCCATCACATTGAGATTCAAATCCTGGCCGATGATTTCGGGCATATTGTCTACTTAGGGGAGAGAGAGTGTTCTATTCAAAGGAGATACCAGAAAGTCTTAGAGGAGACACCTTCGCCTTTTATAAATGAGGATACCCGAAGAGAGATGGGAGAAGTTGCGGTAAAGGTTGCTGCTGCTGTTAACTACAGGAATGCAGGCACAGTAGAATTTGTGGTGGATAAAGATAAAAAATTCTATTTCTTAGAAATGAATACCCGCCTCCAAGTGGAACATCCTATTACAGAAATGGTTACCGGCATCGATCTTGTCAAATGTCAGTTAGAAATAGCTGCTGGCTCTCCTTTGAGCTTTTCTCAAGAGGATATAAAATCTCGCGGATTTTCTCTTGAGTGCCGGATCTATGCCGAAGACCCAGATAACAATTTCCTGCCCTCTCCGGGAAAGATAGTTCATTTCCGCAGCCCTGGAGGGGGACTCGGTGTTCGGGATGATAACGGAGTATACGAGGGATTCGAAGTGCCTCTAGAATACGATCCGTTACTTTCTAAGCTTATCACTTGGGGCAGAACAAGGCCTGAAGCCATTCATCGGATGATTAGAGCGCTTTCAGAGTATCAACTCTATGGAATCAAGACAACTATACCATTCTTTAAGCGAATCCTCCTTCACCCAAAGTTTTTCAAGGGGGATTATAATACCCACTTCATTTCCGAACTGGAGAAAGAAGAGGATGGGAGTGGCGAGGAGGAGAAAGTGGCAGCTTTGATAGCTGCTGGAGTAAAAAGTTATGCTGAGAGTAAAAAAGGTCCCCCTCTTCGCACAATCCAAAAGGAAAACAACTGGAAGTTGCAAGGGAGACTCCGAAACCTTTCTAACAGGCTTTAAGATGAATATCTCTTTTTGGCTGGACAATGAAGAATTCAGGCTGACACTTGAAGAAAAACGAGAGAATAATATTCAGGTGACTGTTGGTCAAAAAAAATACCGTGTTTCCACAGAATTTTTGAGTGCCAATGAACTCCTCTTGAATGTTAACGGCAAGATCTACAATATCATCATTGATTTCAATTCTTCTTGTTATTCAGTTTATGTTAAAGGAAGGTTTTTCAAGATAGAGAAAAAATTAGCATCTCAGACTCTGAGAGCGCAAAAAATAAGACTAAGAAAGAGAGATGTCAAGACATCCATGCCGGGAAGAATTGTGAAAATTCTGCTTCACGAAGGGGATAGAGTGAAAGAAGGCGAAGCGGTCCTGGTCCTGGAAGCCATGAAGATGGAAAACGAAATAAAATCTCCTCAATCTGGGGTCATTAAGAAAATAGGTCCTAAGGCAGGCAGTTATGTTGAGGGTGGATTTCTTCTCTTTTCTGTAGAATAAAGAAAGGGGTCAGGTCTTAACATTCAACACTTTCAGGAAAATATATGATCTAGATAGCAAAACGTTGAATGTTAAGACCTGACCCCAAATGATTTCTACTCAGGGGACGGTTCTATTTTTTACGTGAGATCGGTCGTTATTATGAATTAATACCCAAAGGATGAAAAGAAAATTAGATCATAAAATAATGAAAAAGCATATCTCTGTTGTATAGGAAAAATAGAACCGTCCCCATTTTTCCTTTTTTCTCCTTTTTATATTCTCAGCAAAAATGTTATATTTATAAATCATGGTTTATGTATGAGTTGTAGTAAGACATGAATAAGAGGCTAAGAAAAATAATCGTTTATTCTCTCCTCATCATCCTTATTTTTGGGGCAGGTATTGTCCTCAAAAACTTATTTCTTAACCAGGTCAAGAATAGGATCCAGAATACATTTAATTACGCCCAGCTCCGCCTTTCTTTTTTCCCTCCTGCCCTCATAGTGGAAGATGTGAGGACAGCTTCACCCTCTCCGTTTTTTTCGGCTAAAGTCGTTTCATTCAGGATTTCTTTTAAGTCCTTGTTAACTCGAGAAAGGCCGCTCAAGGTCTTTATAGATGAGCCTGTATTGGTAATGCATGCTACTACCTTGCCAGAAGAAAAGAAGGGTGGGACCAGGTCCCTGTTTCCTCTTCCTTTTGCTTTAGAAAGGGTTTTAATAAGAGGAGGAGAGCTGTTTTTCTGGGGAAAGAATAGCCATTTTCACTCCACAGGTATTAAAGCCATTTTTACCCAGAAGAAAAACTATCTCTCCGTTCAAGGAGAAACAGAGGAAAGTGTCTATTCTCCAGATTCAATTGAGAATGAACTTCGAGGAAAAATTAAGCTGTTAATCGAAGGTTCAAGTGAAGAAATAAAGGTAAAAAAGCTGAGGATTCACGGTCCTGATTTTATCTTGAAGGCTGAAGGGGATTTAATCAATTTGAAGGACCCTGAAATCCTGTTAAAGACCTCCTTCAAGATGAATACTTCCTTAATCGCTGACTATTTGAATCTTCCTTTCGAATGGGCTGGAAAAACAGAGGGAAAGGGGATTCTCGCACGAAAAAAGAATAGAATCTCTTTCTCGTCCAGCCTTTTAAACAATGAACTTGTTTTGAATGAAGTTCCCCTGGGAAAGGTTCGGGGAAAAGTTGAGGTGAGTCCCGGAGCAGGCGGAAGGATTGAGTTCAATATTCAGAGAGGCCTTTATCCTGCAGAGTATTTAAAAATCGACTTCAACAATAAGAGGATTGTTGGCCTGGCCAGAGGATTGCATCTGGATTCGATAATAAAATTCTTAGGGCTTCCTTGGCCAACCACCTCTCCTGGGTGGGGAAATTTTATTATTGATAGAGAGAAACTTGAAGTTGAGGTTGAATTCAGAGATGAACCCTTCAAGATAGAAGCAGATAAGTTTCCCTTTCAAGGACCTGTCAAAATCAGATGGGATTTAAAAGATGAAATTACTTTTTCTTCTCCAAGACTCCTCACCAGTTTTGCTGAGGTGGATATAGAGGGAAAGATAAGATTAGAGAAAGATTTAAATATATCTATCCAGGGAGAAGTAAATGATGTTAAAGAAGCGCGACAGTTCACTTCTATAATCCTGGCTAAAAACTTCGCCTTTCCAGAGATAAGAGGAGAAGGCAGGGCTGAGCTTAAAATATTTGGTGATTATTCGTATCCTCAGGTAGAGGCCAATTTTACGTTTTCTCCCGGTGGATTCGATAAATTTCAGGTGAATCTTGTTGAAGGTGTGGCTGAAATAATAAGGAGTGATTTTTCAGGAAGATTCAAGATAAAGGACCCTTTTATGGAGGGAGAAATTGACCTTCTTTCAAACCCAGAAGGCCTAAGGGCGGCTATTCGCCTTATCGATGGCCATGTCGAAAAAATTCTCCCCTCTTTAGATATCAATCTCCCTCTTCAAGGCCGTGCATCCGGAAATTTTCAAGTCAAGCAAAATGAAGAAAATCTGCGGGTAGAAGGTGAGTTCATTAGTTCTCTGATGAGAATGTCTACTCAGAACCTTGAAGATGTAAAAGGGAGACTATCGTGGGATGGAAATGTCTTGATTTTCCCTGAGCTCCAATTTCGTGTTTATGAAGGATTTGTAAACGGATCCTCTCAAATTGGATTTTTTGATCAAGTGTTTAAGCTGGACATTTTGGGGGAAAATCTTAATATGACTTCCTTAAGTCCTTCCCTCAAGGGAAATTTATCCTTCGAGCTAAAAGGAGGGGGTCTTTTCAATCATGATACGGCTTCAGGGGACTTCGAGATTAAAGACTTGCATATTTCACCTTTCCAGAAATCGGATGTAAAGGGGGAGTTGAAAGTCGGTTTCAGCCAAGAAAAACTCCTTTTAGATATCGAGGGAAATTTTTTTCCTGGAGAGAATAAGTTTTTTGTTTCGCTGGACCTCCCTTTTAGCCAAAGTTTTTCGGCTAATATCAGAGGTTTTTTTCAAAATCCGGATCTTCTGCTTCCCTGGAGAGGAGCCAAGGGGCAGCTAAACTATTTAGCCGAGTTAAACGGAGCTCAGGCTTCTCCGCAGCTTAAAGGAATAATCGACTTTAAGGGTTCAGTTCTTCCTTTTCCAAAGTTTGCTCATGCTTTCAGGGACTATTCTGGATTGATATTTGTCGAAAACAACCATCTTTCCCTTCGTTCTTTCAGAGGTATCCTGGGAGGGGGTGATGTCTGGGGCACAGGCAGGATTAAGATAGGCAAGCTGGGAGTTGAACATGGCAATTTGAAAATAGAAGGGAAAGATTTACTGCTTTCTCCTTTGGAAAGGACTCGGATTTTGACTGACGGCACTTTAAATTTGGTCAAAGACAGCGAGCGCTTTGTCTTGGAAGGAGATTTTGACGTTCATAGACTTTCCTGGCGGCGTGAGCTTGATGAAAAATTTGTTTTTTCCTCCAGCCCTTATTATCAGAGTCAAACAGAGCCGGGAATTTTTGATGACCTCACTTTGAATGTGCGCCTTCAAGCAAAGGATAATTCCCTGATGGAAAACTCCTTGGGCAAGATCGAAGGGAAGCTTGATCTGACGGTAACCGGAAACGTAAAAGCACCCATTTTAACCGGTGATATAGAAGCCCTGGGAGGGAATGTTTATTTTCAGGATAGGAAATTCAGGATCTTAAGGGCTCGAGTGAGTTTCATCAATCCCTTGGCTATAGAACCTTATTTGGAATTTGAGGGAGAAACATTCGTCAAAGATTATCGAGTCACTTTTTCTCTCGACGGCTTGCTCGACAGCCTAAAACCAGAATTCCATTCTTCTCCACCGCTGCCTCCGGAAGATGTCCTTGCTCTTCTCGCCATGGGTGAAGCCTTCAAGAGGACCTATTCCTATGAAAAGAGTACCCAGCTCAGCACCGCGTCTCTTTTGTCTTTCCAGCTGGCAGAAGAAGCAAAAAAGCGGGCAGAGAAACTTTTCCATATCGATCGTTTTCGGATCGATCCTTTTATCATGGAGTCATCAGCCGAAACCACAGCTCGCCTGACTATTGGCAAGATGATATCCAGAAACTTTTCTCTTCTCTATTCAACCAACCTCTCTACCCAAAGGGAGGAGCTGGTGCGATTGGAATGGGAACTGACAGACGACCTCTCCGTTGTGGGCATAAGAGATGAAAAAGGAAGGTTAAGTGTTGATGTTAAAATTCACAAAAGATTCTAGTTGGCAAGAAAGATTTTTCTCAGTATTGCTGACCACGATTACTTTGCTCCTGCCTTTATACTCTTTTCCTTATGCTGAACGCATTTCTTTACCCACTGTTTCTAAAGTGATCATTAAAGTTGACGGCCAGGAAAACAGAGAAGGGATTGAAGAAATGCTTTCTGTAAATGAAGGAGAAACATTTTCGCTGAAGAAAATAACTGACAGTGTAAAAAATATTTTCAAAACTGGACTTTTCTCAGATATTCAAGTTCTGAAATCAGGAGAGCAGAACATTCAGCTGACTTTCTTATTAACCAGGAGGCTTTTTACGCGAAATATTGTTTTCTCTGGAGAACAAGTGATTTTCAAGAAAGAGCTGAGGGAGTCTATGAATTCTTTAAGCAAAGAAGCTCCTTTCTCCGAAGAAAGACTGACCAAGGCTCTGGAAGAATTAAAAGAAGTTTTGAGAAGAGAAGGCTTTATTCAGGCTGAAATTTCTTCTTCTGTTAAAAGAGATCTCGAGTCTTGTTCAGTCGATGTCTTTTTTGAGATTTCCCCAGGAGAACGGTTCACCATAAGAAATATCGATTTTACAGGCGATATTCTCGTTTCCAAAGATCGTTTAAAAAAGGAAATGAAAAGCAGAGAAGGGGATGTCTATATTCCTGCGCGGGTTGAAGAAGATATTGCAAGGCTAAAAGAAATTTATCATTCCCTGGGATATCAGCAAGCTGAGGTGGAACTCAGCAGCGAGCGTTTTGACGAGAAAAATAAGTACGTGTACATCACTATGAAGATCAATCCTTATAAGAAAATAGAGATTTCAATCAGAGGAGCAAAGATTCCCTTGAGTCTTCTGAGGCCAATCTGGGAGGAGAGGATATTCGAGGAATGGGGATTGGCTGAAGGAGAAGCCAAGATTTTATCCTACCTCAGGAGGAAAGGATATCTTTTTCCCCAAGTCAATTCTTCTATCCAGAAAGTCGATAATGAGATTCAGGTTATTTATGAAGTGACACCAGGAGAGAAGTATAGAATCCAGGAAATTGCCTTTGAGGGATTAAAATATTTTGCTCCTTCCCAACTGAGAGAAGAGCTTGAGATTGCGAAGAGAATTCCCCTCTTAAGTTGGGTAGATGGGGAAAGGCTCTTTGAATTGCCAAGGGAGATAGAGACCCTCTACCAGACTCATGGTTTCTCCCAAACAGTGGTTGATTTAAATTTCATATTGAAAGGGAAAAAAGCTAAAGCCATCTTCCTCATTGAAGAAGGACAGCAGACGACTGTGGAGAGGATTTCTTTTGTGGGAAACTCCTTCTTCACGGCTGAGCAGCTCTTGGAGCAGCTGGGTAGCTTTGAAGGAGGTCCCTTCTTTATGCCCAATGTACAGAAAGATATAGAGAAATTGGAGACATTTTATTTAAACCAGGGCATCAGAAGAACGGAAATTGCAGTTAATATAGTAAATAAAGAAGGGGGGCTTGTTGTTCTCGATTTTGTCGTCCAGGAAGGGAAAAAAGTCATAATTGAAAAGATTGTGATAACCGGAAATAAAACAACCCGAAGAGGCACTATTCTTAAAGAAATCAGAATAAAAGAAGGCGATTATGCCTATTATGACCTCATAATAGAAACCAAAAGAAGGCTCGAAAACCTTGGTGTTTTCTCAGAAATTAAGATTGAGGAAGTCCTTGTCAGCTCAGGAAAAGAGAATATAGTCATTATCCTAAGAGAGGGGGAAAGAAATTATATGAGTTTGGGTGTTGGAATAGAGACCAAGAGCGAGCCTTATACATTTGCCATCTGGAACAATGTGATTAGACTTCGAGGAATAGCGGAGTTTATAAGGGGAAATATTCTGGGATCAGCCTCCCAACTCAGCCTTGTCGGTCAGGCGAGTCTTAAAGAAAAGAGGGGTGTTCTTTCCTGGGAGCAACCTTATCTTCTCGGCTTGCCTTGGCAGTCCTCTTTGAATGCCTGGATAGAACAAGAGGAACGGAGGAGTTATAGTTATGAACGGAGAGGAGTGAGCCTGACGGCAATCAAGCCCACTACTGAAGAGTTGACTTTGCTGGCGACCCTGAGATGGGTGAGAACAAATCTCTTTGATCTGGAAATCGCAGAATCAGAAGTTGATCGTCAGAATCAGCCTTATTCTGCTTCCTCAATATCGAGCAGTTTCATCTGGGATAGGAGGGATGACCCTTTCAATCCTGAGAAAGGTTCTTTTTTGAGCTTCGTGGCTGAATGGGCCTATCCCATTTTTCAAGCCGAGTCAGATTACTTAAAGAACTTTATCAAGTATCAGCAGTTTTTCCCTCTTTTTTTAGGATTTTCCTTAAGCTCTACTGCCCGTTTAGGGCTTGGGACCGGAAGAATTCCCATTCACGAGAGGTTTTTCGCTGGGGGCAGCGGTTCTTTCCGTGGAGAACGTTTCGATGAACTGGGCCCAAAAGACCCTTCTACCTCAAGGCCCGTTGGAGGGAAAGCCCTGGTGCTATTCAATTTCGAGTTCACCTTTCCCCTCTTGTCAGCCGTAAAAGATTTATCCGGAGCTGTTTTTTACGATAAAGGCAATATTTTTCCTGAAATAAGTGATGTCAATCTGGCATCTCTTCAGGATGCCCTGGGATTTGGAATTCGCTACCGAACTCCTTTGGGTCCTATACGTTTTGAACTGGGTTGGAACTTAGACGCTCCCAAAGGGGAGAGACAAGCCTTGGTGTTCATAACCATCGGAAATGTCTTCTAATATAAAGCATCATACGTCTTCTTTTTGTTTTCCTTTACTTCGTTTGACTTTCATAATCTGTTCTTTAATCATTGTCGCTTTCTGTTTCTATGGTGTGAATTCGTTTTCTCAGATTATAGACCGTATCGTGGCTGTGGTTAATGATCAGGTTATCACTCTAACTGATTTAAGGATTGCGGAGGCTTTCAGCCTCTATGAGGATGAACTTGAAGGAGAGAGTAAGGAACGTCTTTTGTCGTTCCTAGAGAGGATAATCAATCAGAAGGTTGTCATCGAGGCGAGCAGTGAAGATATTTCTGTCAGTGCACAAGAGTTAGAGGCGGAGCTTCGGGATGTGGCCGAGAAACTTGGTCCAGAAGAATTTCAAAAGAAACGAGAGGAGTTCGGTTTGGAATTAGAAGATTTGAAGCTTTATCTAAAGGAAAAAATTTTGTACAAGAATATTCTTTCCCGAAGGTTTGGTCAGCGAGTAATGGTAAATTTGGAGGAGATCGAGAATCACTATGAACAAATCTATATTCCTTTGCAAGAAAAGAAAGGACTGAAATCCCGTCCTATGATGGAGATTCTGGATGAGATAGAATCGGCCATCAAACAGGAAAAGGTAAAGAAGCAAACAGCTGACTGGATTGACAACCTGAAGAAACAGGTAGAAATCGAGATTAGGTTCAATGACTTGAATGAGATCGAAGATAGATAAACACAGGATGGAGCAAACGTGAACAAGCTAGCTTTTTTATTCCCTGGACAGGGTTCTCAAGCCGTTGGCATGGGCAAAGATTTTTATGAGCATTCATCTCGAGCCAAGGAAATTTTTTCCCAGGCTGATGAGATTCTTGGTATCAACCTCTCTCGACTCTGTTTCGAAGGACCAGAGGAGAAGTTAAAGCTGACCAAGATTACCCAGCCAGCTCTCCTTACTGTGAGTTTCATCGCCTATACACTGCTTGGAATCAAGCCTCAGATTGCTGCTGGCCACAGCTTAGGAGAGTATTCGGCATTGGTTGCTGCGGGTTCTTTGAGTTTTAAAGATGCGCTTCCTTTAGTCCATAAGAGAGGAAAGTATATGCAGGAGGCAGTCCCTGTGGGAGTTGGTGCTATGGCTGCGGTTTTAGGTGCTAGTCATCAGGAGGTCGAAAAAGGAATTTCTGCAGTCAATGAAGGAGTCGTGGAAATCGCTAACTGGAATAGCCAGCAGCAGATTGTAATTGCCGGGCACAAGGAAGCTGTCCATGCGGCTTTGAAAGTTATAGATCCTCCCCGTTCGGTTATTTTGCCTGTCAGCGCTCCCTTTCATACCCAGTTGATGAAAACTGCAGAGGAGAAGCTTGCTCACGATTTAGACCAAGTTGAATTCCGAGATTTAGAGTTTCCGATTATCACTAACGTGGATGCCAAAATCATTCATAAGGGCCCTCAAGCAAAAGACGCTCTGAGAAGGCAAGTGAGCCGACCTGTCCTCTGGTATGAATCCATGGAAAAGCTTAACCTAAAGAATATCGATTTTTACGTGGAAATCGGTACAGGAAAGGTTTTATCCGGACTGGCTAAAAAAATCGGCCGCGACTGGTCCTCTCTTATTACGACGCTGAATGTAGAAAATTCAGAGACCTTGAAAGAATCGAGGGAAGTCCTCTTAGGAATCCTTTGAGGCAAAGAGGAATCGAAATTTTAGGAAGTATTCTGCGCCAGAAATAAGAGATACAGCGATTGCCAACCAAATCCCGATTAGGGCGAGAATATAGAATTGTCCCAGTATATTGCTTCCTAAGATCAGAAGGGATATCGCAGTAGCTTCGACCCACATTTTGATTTTGCCCATCCCTGAGGCCTGTATTTGATGACCCTGAGAGGAGGCGATGGCTCTGAGCCCAGTGACAGCTATTCCCCGGCCGATGAGGATGATCGCCATCCATGAAGCCAAAGTTCCCAGCTCAACAAGGCAGATAAGGGCTGAGGCCACTAATAATTTGTCTGCAATCGGGTCCAGAAGTTTGCCGATGGTTGTAATTTGGTTCTTTCGCCGAGCCCATATTCCATCCAGCATATCGGTGAGAGCAGCCAAGAGAAAGATAGCAAAACCTGTGATCTCACTCCCCTTAAATTGAGAGAGAAGGACCACAATTAAAATAGGAATAGATAAAATTCTTATTATTGTGATGAAATTAGGAACATTCACTAATAAAGACGTATACAATAGCTCCTAACGAAAGTCAAATGTCAAATGGGGTCAGACATTCAAAAATTTCAAAACATTCAAAAATTCTTATAATTTATGAAAATTTTTGAATGTCTGACCCCATTCTTGAAAAGTTAGACATCTAAAGGTATAGTAAATTGTAATTTCTTTGCAAAAATGGCCAAGCACAACTCGACCACTCCCATGATGGAGCAGTATTTTCGGATTAAAAGGAATTATAAAGACGTCCTCTTATTTTTTCGGTTGGGTGACTTCTACGAACTATTTTATGAAGATGCCAAAGTCGCTTCCCCAATCTTAGAGATTGCGCTGACTTCTAGGCAAAACGTGCCCATGTGCGGAGTTCCCTATCATTCTGCCATTCCCTACCTGGTTAAGCTTCTAAAGAGGGGTTTCAAAGTCGCTATCTGCGAACAGGTAGAAGACTCAAAGGCAGCCAAGGGAGTAGTCAAGCGAGATGTGGTCAAAGTTTTAACTCCCGGGACAGCTGTTGAAATAGAGCTTGAAGAGGCGAAGGAAAGCACTTATGTAGCCAGCCTATACCTAAAGGATAAAGATTGGGGTCTGGCCCTCATAAATCTTGCCTCAGGAGAAATGAGAACATTTCAAGATACTCAAAGGAGGAGGGTTTTATCAGATGAGCTCTTCAGAGTATCTCCAAAAGAAATTATTTTCCCCGACGGAGAGGAAGAAGTCGTCAATACCATTCTTTCCAGGAATAACCTGAGTTCTGTCCTGAGGAGTCCTGTTGAGTCATGGGCTTTTGATTTTTCTCAGGCAAATAACTTGCTCCTCACCCACTTTAAAGTGAAATCATTGGCTGGATTCGGCCTGGCTGATAAAAACCTGGCTGTTTCTGCAGCTGGCGCCCTTCTTTATTATCTAAAAAAAGTTAGAAAAGATTCACTTTCCTTAATCCATAAAGTCTCTTACATCCACTCAAAGCAGCAGATGATTCTGGATGCCACAGCCATAAAAAATCTGGAGTTAGTAAGGAACTTAAGGGATGGTCTTCTCAAAGGATCATTCCTGGATATCATCGATTTTACTGTGACCTCAATGGGGGGAAGACTGCTCCGAACATGGCTTCTTCAGCCCCTCTTGGATTGTAATCAGATAAATGGCCGGTTGGATGCCGTAACAGAAATTCTTGAACGAACCATAGAGCGTCAGGAATTGAGAGAAAAGTTGAAGGACATCTTCGATCTGGAACGCCTGACAGGAAAAATTTCATTGAGTGTTCCCACCCCCAAGGACCTTGTGTCCTTAAATAAATCTCTTTTGCCTCTGCCCCAAATTCAGGCACTTCTGAAGAAATTTTCAGCACAAAGGCTCAAGAAGATATATCAAACGTGGGATAATGCCGAGGATGTGGTGGATTTGATCGATGAAGCCATCTTGTCCGAGCCGGCTTTTCTGCTCACCGAAGGAGGAATCATCAAGGATGGTTATAATGCCGAGCTGGATGAATTGAGGAAGATCAGTCATTCCGGCAAAGCTTTTATCACTCAACTTGAAGAGAAAGAGAGAAAAAAGACAAGAATTTCATCCTTAAAGGTTCGCTATAACAAGGTTTTCGGGTATTACATCGAAGTGACTAAACCTAACTTAGCTTTAGTGCCAGACGATTACATCAGGAAGCAAACTCTTGTGAATTCCGAGCGATTCATCACTCCAGAGCTGAAAGAGTATGAAGAGAAGGTACTTAACGCTGAACAGAGAATTGCGGATATAGAATACAATCTTTTCCTCAAAGTGAGAGAGAAGATTTCCCGCGAAACAGCAAGACTTCAGAAAATCGCCTCTGATATCGCTGTCTTGGATGTGCTTTCTTCTCTGGCTGAACTGGCTTCTCAAAGAAATTATTGCCGTCCAGAAGTGAATACAGAAGACATGATTAAAATCATAGAAGGACGCCACCCGGTCATAGAAATCGCTAATGAAGAGCCTTTTATTCCCAACGATACTTATCTGGATAGAGATGAGAATCAAATCCTAATCGTTACTGGTCCGAACATGGGAGGGAAATCGACTTATCTAAGACAGGTCGCGCTTATCTGCATTTTGGCTCAGATGGGCTCCTTTGTCCCGGCTAAAGAAGCGGTTATTGGAATCGTGGATCGCATTTTTACCCGTATTGGAGCTATGGATTTTCTAAGTGTGGGCCAATCCACCTTCATGGTAGAGATGCTGGAAACCGCGAATATTCTGCACAGTGCATCTTCTCGAAGTCTAATTCTCTTGGACGAGATCGGTCGAGGCACGAGCACTTTTGACGGGCTTAGCATTGCCTGGGCAGTGGGCGAATATATCCATGAAAAGGAAGGCATCCGAGCCAAAACGCTGTTCGCAACCCATTATCATGAACTAACAGATTTGTCATCGACAATGCAGAGAATCAAGAACTATCACGTCACTGTCAAAGAACACCGGGATGATATTGTTTTCTTAAGGAAAATCGCCCCTGGCCCTTCTGATCGAAGCTACGGGCTTCATGTGGCTAAACTGGCTGGGATACCCCGCTCAGTCGTGGACAGGGCTAAAGAAATTCTCTTTAATCTCGAAAAACAAGAATTGGATGATGAAGGATTGCCGAGAATAGCTTATGATTCTTCGAAGAAAAGGGACAAGGCGCAGCTTCTCTTGTTCAAGAAGGATAGAGAACTGGAAGTCTTAGAAGAGCTTAAAGGAGAGGTGGAAAATTGGGATATTTCTTCTCTTACCCCTCTTGAGGCGTTGAACCTTCTCAGCGAGATCCAGGAAAAATTGAAGAAAACAAAGAGTTAAAGAGGTTTTTGGGAATGGCTTCGCTCCGTTCAGATTTTTCAGATAGGGGACGGTTCTATTTTTTTATTCTTACATATATCTCATAGTGCTAGGCTTTCTATTTTAAAAAATAGAATCGTCCCCATCTCTTTTTAAGCCTTCTCGGCTGCTGCGTAACTCGCTCCGCTCAAACATACTCGCAGGTCGACTTCGTCGACTTCACTCGAAGACCGAAATCCGAAGGCTAAATCTTCAAAGTTGCTTCATCCATTCCCAAAAACCTTTATCCGTCGGAAATTATAAGTATCAAGGATTTGAGAATGGCTTCGCTCCACTATTTTTTGATCATATCGGCTCGGATAAGGATATCAAAGCCATCAAAATAATAGCGGCGGATCCCTTTATCTTCATTGTATTTGCCTCTTCCCGCCATTATCTCTTGAAAGGCCTCGGCGACTCTAGGGATAACTTCGCTTTCTACCCAAGGGTCATTGTGCCCGGAGCAGAGATAATCGTATTCATCGAGGCGTTTCTTCAGTTTTTCAATAGAAGCGAGATAATCTTCTATGTTTACATCCTCTGGATAAGCATATAAGGGTCCAGGAAAGAACGTATCTCCTGTAAAAAGTATGCGGTTTTTCTTGTCCAGCAAGCACATCGAGCCTGGAGAATGACCGGGTGTATGAATAACCTCGAGAGTGCGCTCACCGAGTTCAATCATATCACCCTCTTTTAAGAGAGAAGATGGATTCAAAGGGTAGATCTTCCAGTTATCAGGTTCAAAGCCTTCTGGGAGCGGCTTCCAGATTGAATCACCTGTTATACTTCCCTGAAGGGAAGCATTATCCACGCCAGCGCGAAGCCTCTCGATGCATTCGGAGCTGTCATAACAAGCAATCTCATCGAACTGGTGATTGTTGCCGATGTGATCCCAGTGTCCATGGGTATTCACTACCGAGACAGGAAGAGAAGTCAGCTCTGAGATGACCTGTCTGAGGTCTCCGATGCCTGTTCCCGTATCGATGACGATCGCCTTCTCTTTTCCGATGACCAGGTAACTGATTGCTTCCTCGAACTGATAGGGTTCGTAAATGGCATAAGTTGCATCGAGGAGTTTATAAACCTCAAACCACTCTTGGCTGATCTCCACTTTCTCTAATGTAGCGTATACTGGGCGAGGAAGTTTTTCCCACCATTTTTGAGGTTGAATGAGCTCTGACCTATTCTCTGCTTCGCCTTGTTTCGTCTCGGTGGCGCAACTGATTAAAATAAGAAAAACCAATATCAATACTGTATTTTTCCATGTTTTATTGATTTTTTTCATTCCGTTAGAAAGATTTATAAATCAGAAAAGACAATATGTCAATTTTAGGGATGGGATAACCAGAAGATTTATGGTAGATTTAGCCTATTCCCGTAGCTGGATAAAAAATGGATATCTACTACGGAGATGGATGAGGAATTTTCTTTGGGAGTTTTCCCCTTAGCTCCCGCCAAGCTCAGAAGTCTTTTCGGTTAGACTCGATCCTCTTTGTAAGGTGTTTTGGATGATGAAATCGGGCCGATAAAAGTATTGATTCTGACTTCATCCTTGCAGTAATCGCAAATGATCTTTCCATTCTTCAGGATAGTACAAGGAGTAATCCCGATGCATTTATCGCATTGGAAAAATCCGCTCTTTTTTTTCATACCCTCCTCCTGGCTAATATTTCATATTCTTGATGTTTGCATCTTCAAAAAATCCCAAATAGTTCCTCTCATCACTTGAAGTTTTTGATCGAGTCTATCCATGCGGCCTCTTTCTCGATTCCATATACTATTTTGTTTATTGGGGTAAGAGGGTCAATCGCCTTTTCGGATGATTTTAGGGGTGATATTTTTTTAATTTATCTCACCCCTAAAGACGATGAAAGAGTGGCGAGGTTTTATCGCATAAGTTTGAAGATCTTTTGACTTTAGTGAATGGTTGACATTGAATTTTACCGGTGTTATGTGCTATAAGCTAATGTCTTTTAATCTCTGAAATGCTCAGGCTCTCTTCAGATAAAGAGAGCCAAGAGGCTTCGAAGAGATTGAAAGGTGTAGGAATGGAACAGAAAAAAGCTTCATGACAGCTGGAGTGAATAGGCTCGGTTTTATGGTCAGTGCCGAGCAAGGAGGAGGAAAAAATGGAGAAGAAGGAAGAGGTTCAGGAGAAAAATACTCAATCCTCTGAGAAGGGGCACAAACGCGATCCTTACTCGGGAATTTTCGGAGGTTTAATACTTATTCTTTTAGGAATCCTGTTCTTATTAGCCACAATGGATGTCATTTCCTGGGGGGATTGGTGGGCTTATTTTCTTCTGGGATTAGGTGCGATTTTTATCATAGAGTTCATTGTCAGGAGCGTCACTCCCGCCTTTCGTCACCAGCATAGGGGAAAACTAGTTGTGGGGATAGTGCTTATCATTGTCGGTGGGGCCCACATCTTGGGTATGGTGAGCTGGTGGCCCCTGATACTCATAGCTGTTGGGATTATCATCGTTTTCACTTCTCTCAAGAAGACCTAGGGATAAGGCCGATAAAGAGAATAGAATGGGGAGACGGGTCTATTTTTTTCTAATTCCTCTCAAAAAAAAGAACCGTACCAGCAAGGTTGAATAGAATGAGATATGAAACTCTTTTAAAAAAGCTGGAATCCCTCTCTGACCCAAAAGCCGTGGAAGGAATGGCCCGCTATGGTATTAATCCAGAGAAAGCTTACGGTGTATCCATTCCCAACTTGAGGAGAATGGCCAAAGAGGAAGGCAGAGATCATAGCCTGGCTCAAGAACTGTGGTCTTCTGAGGTCCACGAGGCCAGGATACTGGCAAGCATGATTGATGACCCCCAGCAAGTGACTCAAGAACAAATGGAGAATTGGGTAAAAGACTTTAATTCCTGGGACCTTTGTGACCAATGTTGCAGCAATCTTTTTGAGAAAACAGACTTTGCCAGGAAAAAAGCTGTGGAGTGGAGTTCCAGAGAAGAAGAATTTGTGAAGAGAGCTGGCTTCGTTCTTATGGCTCGACTGGCTGTCAGCGATAAAAAAACTGAGGATGCCCTCTTCGAAGCATTCCTTCCTCTTATAAAGAGAGAAGCCACAGATATGAGAAATTTTGTTAAGAAAGCCGTCAATTGGGCCTTAAGACAAATTGGGAAACGAAATTCCAATTTAAATGCCAGGGCGATAGAAGTGGCTAAGGGTATAAAAAAGATGGATTCCAAAAGTGCCAAGTGGATAGCCTCTGATGCGATTCGAGAATTGACCAGCGCAGCAGTTCAAAGGAGCTTACGCTTTCGCTGAATTGGAGAAAGTTTTAGACAGGCAAAAAGAGAGTTTTTGAATCACTCTTCGAAATTGAAATTATCAGATTTATCTTCTTCTTCATAATTTTCTTCGAGGTTGCGGTCTTCCTCAAAGGGGGTTTCGCCTTCTTCTTCCTTCCGTTGTTCCAAAGCTTGTTCGAATTCGTCTTTATCTTCGTAGCGCCTCAAGTAGTTTGCAGCAGAATCGCTATAGCACAATTCCAAAAAATCTTCCTCGATTCTACAAAAGACAGACGTGTAGTGACCGGTTTGAAGATTTCCGACTTGTTCCACCACTGATGCTGCTTTTTTTATGGCATCTAAAGTCAGCCAACTCGAGATTTCAATTTCTTCCATTGCAGGCTCCCAAAAGAAAAATATCAGTTTTTATTAAATTGTCAAGGAAAAATTTAAAAAAAATAAAATTCCTTCAATTAATAAAAAGGTGACTGCGTTCTTCCGATTACTTTGAAACTCCCTTTATTCTCTTGACATATCCAGAGTTGAATATTTTAATAGAGAAGGAGTATGAGAATGAGGTGGGACAAGTTCACGGTGATGTCTCAAGAAGCTTTTCAGGCTGCTCAATCGAAAGCTGAAGAGTCAGGTCACCAAGAGCTGAGGCCTGAGCATCTTCTTTGGAGTTTCTTAACTCAAGAAGAAAATATTGTCATCAGTGTTTTAGCCAAGCTTGGCGTGAGCATTCCCAAGATTCGTGAAGATCTTGAGGCTTACCTGAATCAACTCCCCAAGGTGAAGGGAGGAGAAGTTTACATTTCTACTTCTTTACGCCGGATAATAACACAGGCCCAAAAGGAAGCCGATAAATTAAAAGATGAATATATCTCCACTGAACATCTCTTCCTGGCAATCCTAAAGGATGGGTCGAGCGAAGCTTACAAACTATTGGAGAAGAATGGTGTATCCGAGGATGCAGTCCTCAAAGCTTTGATGAGTATAAGGGGTTCCCAACGAATCACAGACCCTCAACCTGAGGGAAAATATCAAGTGCTCAAGCGTTATGCTCGAGATATTACTGAGCTGGCTCGACAAGGGAAATTGGACCCTGTTATCGGCAGAGAAGACGAGATAAGAAGAGTTATTCAGGTGCTCTCCCGAAGGACAAAGAACAATCCTGTTTTGATTGGGGAAGCAGGAGTGGGGAAGACAGCTATCGTGGAAGGGCTTGCCCAGCGCATTGCTAATGAGGATGTCCCCCAATCCCTGAAAAATAAAAGGCTTATTGCCCTAGATATTGGTGCCTTAGTGGCAGGAACAAAATATCGAGGAGAATTTGAGGACAGATTGAAGGCCATTTTAAAGGAAATCACAGAAGCAAAAGGAGAGATTGTTCTCTTTATTGACGAGCTTCATACGATTATTGGAGCCGGAGCAGCTGAAGGAGCTGTTGATGCCTCCAACATGCTGAAGCCGCCTTTAGCCAGGGGAGAACTTCGATGCGTAGGAGCCACAACCCTCAATGAATACCAGAAGAATATCGAGAAGGATGCTGCCCTGGAAAGGAGATTCCAGCAGGTTTATGTGGGTGAGCCTTCTACGGAAGAGACCATTTCCATCCTTAGAGGATTGAAAGAAAAATACGAGGTCCACCACGGAGTAGAAATCAAGGATTCGGCTTTGGTGGCAGCAGCCACTCTATCTAACCGCTACATTGCTGACCGCTATCTTCCCGACAAGGCGATAGATTTAATCGATGAAGCTGCTTCCCGTATTAGGATTGAGATAGACAGTATGCCAGAGGAGATAGACGAACTGGAGAGGAAAATCATTCAGATTGAGATAGAGAAGCAGGCCTTGAAAAAAGAGAAAGATAAACAATCAAAGGAAAGGCTAGAAAAATTGAACAGAGATTTGGCTAATCTCAAGGAGAAAAGTGAAATTCTCAAGGCGCACTGGAAGAGGGAGAAGGAACTGATTGAGACTTTACACAGGCTGAAAGAACAGGTGGATTCTCTCAAAGTCGAGGAACAGAGTGCAGAGAGAAGAGGTGATTTAGAGAAAGTCGCCGAGATCAGATACGGGAAATTAGTCGAGACAGAAAAGCAGATTAAGGCCATAAACAGGAAATTGTCAGAAATCCAGAAGAAGGGGAAAATGCTGAAAGAGGAGGTTGATGAGGAAGATGTTGCTCAAATCGTGTCCAAATGGACCGGAATTCCAGTTTCTAGAATGTTGGAAGGAGAGGTCGAAAAGCTCATCAAGATGGAGGCTAACCTGGCAAAGAGAGTGGTGGGTCAAGACCAAGCTCTGAGAGTTGTGTCTGACACCATAAGGCGTGCCCGAGCTGGAATCCAAGATGCCACTCGCCCCTTGGGCTCATTCATTTTCATGGGACCAACAGGAGTGGGAAAAACAGAGCTTGCCCGAGCCTTGGCAGAATTTCTCTTTGATGATGAAAAGGCCTTGGTAAGGCTAGACATGTCAGAATACATGGAAAAACACACTGTCTCGCGATTAATCGGAGCTCCTCCTGGTTATGTGGGCTATGAAGAAGGAGGTCAGCTTACTGAGGCTATAAAACGCCGACCTTATTCTATTGTCCTTCTTGATGAGATAGAAAAAGCTCATTCAGATGTTTTCAACATTCTCCTTCAAATATTAGATGATGGTCGTCTGACGGATGGCAAGGGGAGAACGGTCGATTTTAAGAACACTATCATTATTATGACTTCCAATTTAGGAAGCCAGGTGATTAAAGAGCTCGGGCGGGATTTTAAGATTATGGAAAAGAAAGTCAGGGAAATCCTGGATAGTCATTTCAAGCCAGAGTTTCTGAATCGAGTGGACGAGATCATCATCTTTAAAGCCCTCTCTTCGATGGTCATACTTAAGATTGTTGATCTTCAAATCAATGAGCTGAGGAAAAGACTCCAGGAGAAGAAGTTAGAGATTGAGTTAAGCGAGGAAGCCAAGAAGTTACTGGCTGAGAGGGGTTACGACCCGGTTTACGGCGCAAGACCACTGAAGAGAACCATCCAGCGGGATATTCAGAACCCATTGGCCTTAAAAATTTTAGAAAGAGAATACAAGGAGGGAGATAAAGTCAAAATCGGAGTCAATAGTAAAAAAGAATTTGTCTTCTCAAAAAAGTAAATCTAAAAAGCTTTTAAAGGAGAAAAAAATGGAAGAAAGAATAAAAGAAGCCATTGAAGAATTAAGACCCCATCTCCAGGCAGATGGCGGAGATGTGGAGTTAGTCGAAGTTACCGATGACGGCGTGGTCAAGGTCAGGCTGTTAGGAGCCTGCGAGGGATGTCCGATGCGGGAGATGACGTTGACCCAGGGAATCACTCAATTCATAAAAAAGAAGGTTCCTGAGATTAAGGAAGTCCAAGCTGTTTCGAAGTAAGGTACAATTCATTTGACAAAAAAAAGATAAATGTAGTAAAGAGAGGAAAAGCATAAAGAAGATTAAAAGGAGGCAAAAATGAAAAAGGGAAAAATATTCCTTTCAGTGCTCGCATTTACCGCCTTTCTCAGCACTATGGCTCTAGCTAATGGCCTAAACCTAAACAGTATTGGCACTAAAGCTTTAGCTATGGGCGGTGCCTTTGTGGGATTAGCAGATGACTTTAGTGCGATTTACTGGAATCCAGCTGGGATTGCTCATTTCAGCCAGCAATACTTCGGCTTCTATGGAGTCGATATTCTTCCTACCGGAACTTATAAGCTATCTCCCAATATTCCTGGCATCGGAGAATTCCCCCTTGTCAATGCCGAGACCGAACGCAAGCATTATCTTGCTGGAATGGTCGCCTATTATCGTCCTGTGACTGAAAATTTGGTAGCTGGGTTGAGCATCTATACTCCTGCGGGTCTTGGCGCAAATTGGAGTGGTGATGATTTTTTGGCTCTCTCCAATAATAATCGCTTGAAGTGGAACAGCAAGATTGGAGTTGTGACTTTTGCTCCTGCCATAGCTTATAAGGTAAATGAACAGATTTCTCTCGGAGCTGCCCTGAACATAAACTACGGAATTTTTGACGTCGCCATGTATGCTGGTGAGGCCGATGGAGTTGACCTTGGTCAGTATGAAGAGAGTATGAATGGATGGGGCTATGGAGCAACCTTCGGAGTCCTGTATAAGGCAACTGAACAAATAAGTGTTGGTGTAACCTTTCGGACTGCAAGTACTGTAAAATTCAGCGGTGAAGCGACTATTTCTAATATGTCCGCACTAGGAGCCAATTCGACTTCAGATCTGGATAGAGAGGTCACCTGGCCGATGTGGCTGGCTGGCGGAATAGCCTTTCGGCCTGTGGAAAGACTTGTCTTGACAGCTGATCTGCAATGGACCCAATGGTCAAAAATCAATGTGATAGAGACGACTTACAAGGACCCTTTTTGGGATGTCATGATGGGTCTGAGCGGTGATGATAGAAGGCCGATGCACTGGCGTAACCGCCTTCAGGTCAGGTTTGGAGCTGAGTACTGGATTAGCAATATCGCTTTTCGAGCCGGCTATTACTATGATCCCTCTCCCGCTCCTGATAAGACCATGAATGTTCTCCTTCCCAATTATGATTTTAATGTTATCACCGTTGGCGTTGGATATAATCTTGATGGTCTTCAGGTAGATTTTTCTATAGAGTACCTGATGGGGAAAGAAAGAAGTGTTCCTTATGCGGTGATTCCTTCACGTAGGCCACCCTATTTTGAAATCGAATTAGCAGAAGGCCATGAGACGGCCATGCCCGGAACGTATTCTCAGGACATTATTGCTCCCAATATTTCGGTAAGTTATAAGTTCTAACGGCCAGAAAGGATTTTTTGTTTTTTCTCTTAAATTATCGTTTTCACTGTATAAAAAGGGAAGGGGAGTCTTCCATTCAAGAGGGATCATAATCACATGAGACTCTAAAGGGGCTGAGATGAAAATTCAAAAAGCTGTCATTCCCGCTGCTGGCTTTGGCACTCGCTTCCTGCCAGCCACCAAGTCGCAGCCTAAGGAGATGCTCCCGGTTATCGATACGCCTCTCGTACAGTATTGTGTAGAGGAAGCTGTCCAAGCAGGGATCAAAAACATTGCTATCGTTACCAGCAGAGGGAAATCGACCATGGAAGATTATTTTGACAGGAGTCCCGAGCTAGAGCAGTTTCTGGAGGAGAAGAAAAAGCTTGATTTCTTAGAGGATGTCAGAAGAATATCGAAACTGGCAGAATTTGTTTTCATCCGTCAGAAACAGGCCTTGGGGCTGGGGCATGCTATTCTGATGGCTGAAAGCTATGTTGGTCAAGAGCCCTTTGCTGTTCTCCTCCCTGACGACATATTCGATTGTCCCAAATCATGCATACAGCAGCTCAGTGATTCATTTTCCGAATTCAAGGCGTCGTTCATTGTTCTCGGGCGGGTGGATGAGGAGGGAACAAAAAAATACGGAATCGTCAAGCCTAAGCAGATCTCAGAGAGAGTATTTCAGATTGAAGACATGATTGAAAAACCTGGTCCTGAGAAGGCCTTTTCTGACTTGGGGATTCTCGGTCGGTATATTTTTACTCCTGAGATATTCGAGGCTATTAAGAAAACGCCTCCCGATAAAAAAGGCGAAATTCAGATAACTGACGCTATAAAGCTCCTTTTGGAAATGCAGCCTGTCTATGGGTATCTTTTTGAGGGAAAAAGATATGATGCCGGAGATAAGTTTGGATTTCTCCAAGCCACGATCGAGCTGGCTTTAAAGAGACCAGAATTCGGCCAGAAGCTTAGAAAATATCTTGAATCTTTATTGTCGCTGTCCGAATAGAACAAAGGACTCGGGGTCTCGGATAAGCTTGAGAAACAGGCTAGAATGAATTAATTAATCAATTATTCTTTAGCCTTGAAAGCAGACCTTATTACTCTCCAGCTTTTTAGCCTTAAACATCAACCGGTCAGCCAGGGAGAGGAGAGCTTCGGTGGAAAATCCATCTTCCGGGAAGCTCGCTAGACCTATACTGACGGCCAGGCGTTTTTTCGATAGGTATTCCAAGCCTTTAAAATTTTCTTCCTTGACAACCGACTGGATTCTATGGGCAAGATTAACAGCGTCTTCTTTTGATGTTTCGGGCAAAAGGACTAAGAATTCATCCCCACCATAGCGGTACACTGAATCCAGAATTCTTGAAGATTTCAAAAGCAGGTGAGCAAATTTTTTAAGAAGAGAGTCTCCAGCCGGGTGGCCAATCTTATCGTTGTATTCTTTAAAGTTGTCTATGTCTATCATCAATAGGGAGAAAGGACGAGAAACTCGCTTAGAACGCTCTATTTCTCGAGCGAGCATCAAATCGAGGTATCTTCTGTTGTAAACCCTGGTCAGGTGGTCCAGGATAGACAATTCTTTATATATTTCTTTTTTCTTGAGTAATTGCTGATGGCCAACTGCTCTTTTGAGAACTAAATTGAGTTGTTTTTCATCAACAGGCTTGGTGATGAAGTCATAGGCGATGTCTTTTAGTTGTTCCATTCGTTTTGATAATTCCGATGAACTGGCAATGATAATGATATATATCTGAGGAAAGATCTTCTTAGCCTTTTTAATAAAATTCAATCCTTCCATATCCTTGAGCTTTAGAGCCGAGATTAGGATGTCAGCCTGGACTTGTTTTAATTTTGCTAAGGCTTCCTTACCCGCGTTGAAAGTCCAAACCCAGTATTTTTTGCTTAAGTAAACACCAATCTTGTGGCAGGTGGGTTCATTTTTATCGACAATGAGTATTCCTAGATTGCTGTATAGATTCATTCTTCTTGAAGAGAACACTCTCTGGAGCTTTGTTATTTTTGTAATTTCTTAAAATTACCTAATTAAAGTTATCAGAATTCATTCAATCCGTCAATCATGAGAAAAGGGATGGAGTCGAAAAAGAAAAAGAAAGTGGCGAGGGACGGAATCGAACCGCCGACGCAGAGATTTTCAGTCTCTCGCTCTACCGACTGAGCTACCTCGCCGTCCGGGATTTCTAATTATCAAAATAAAGAATTCATGTCAAGAAAAT
>Ga0209636_10001326_pt1 | contig 24821 bp, 26 predicted proteins | sample DeeMarSWOR152_54_FD_187464 | JGI IMG/M metagenome (GOLD analysis project Ga0209636, IMG submission 187464) | Marine sediment microbial communities from White Oak River estuary, North Carolina - WOR-1-52-54 (SPAdes) (version 2) | ecosystem: Environmental > Aquatic > Marine > Intertidal zone >...
TTGGGCGCGCGCCAAAAAAAAGGTGTCGATTTCCATGCTCATAACAATTTGTGATTATTATATGTGAGTTATTTTTATCCGATGATACCATAAGAATTTCTTAGGATGGGTTGTGAACAGTCTTATGAACGAATTTGTGAATCTTATTCGAAAAGCAGGAATACACGCATTTTTGATGCTAGAAGATAGAGGAACAGAGGGGGTCCTCGATGATTAGCGAAGAAATAGACTTCACAGTGGAAAAATTCCATGTATTTGGAACGTTAGTCAAACCAGAACATCCAGAACTTTGTCCAGTAGTTGTATTCGTCCATTGGGCTGGTCCTACAAATCGTGATTGTTATGGGTTATATCTCCCCATTTGGGAGCGTTTCGTTGAGCAAGGCTATGCCTGTATGTCGTGGGACAAGCCCGGCACGGGTGAATCTAAAGGCGAATATGACAGGGTTCACCTCTTTCAGGAGAGAGCGAAGGTTGTCGAAGAGGCAATTCGCTTCCTGAAGAAGCGAAGCGACATAGATCCTGAGTCGATTGGGCTATGGGGCATAAGTCAGGCTGGTTGGATCATGCCCATGGTAGCGGCAGGTTCAAAGGATGTCTCCTTCATTATCGCAGTCTCCTGTGCGGGGGAGAGCGGTGTTAGGCAAGGAGCCTACCTGATTCGGAGGCATTTGCTGTTCGAAGGACTCGCAGAGGAGGAGGCCAAACGATACGGTGAATTATATATAAAGAGGAACCATGCCGGAACCTATGAGGAGTATCTCAAGTACGCTGAGCCATTTAACGAGCAACAGTATATTAGGGAAGTGTTGAAGTGGGGAGAAGTAAAGTCACCAGAAGACTTCGCCCCTTACCCACCGGATTACTGTCAATTTATCGACCCTGTTCCTTATTTAGAGAAGGTAACCTGCCCCCTGTTAGCCATATGGGGCGAGAAGGACTCCTCAATCGACGTAGACCAAGCCGTTGAAGCCTATCGAGGAGCGTTGACGAAAGGGGGAAACGATGATTTTCAGTTGGTGGTCTTCCCGGAAACATCCCATACTATGACGAGGGCAAAGACTGGGAGTATGAAGCAATGGAGAGAAAGTAAGGAGAGAGTACCGGAGTTCCTGGATACGATGGAGAAATGGTTGATGAACCGCCCGCGCGCGAAGTCAACGCTAAATCGAACCTGATAATTACATTTGTAGGCGAAAGACAAGGACTTGAAGAGGTACATACAAACATGGTCCGGGTTGGGGAGGCTTTTAGCGCGCGCGAATAAAGCAAGTCTATAGCCAGAAATACGCCATAAAACTGCTCTATTCAGGTATTTTAGATGGAGCCGGGCGAGGGATTCGAACCCCCGTAGAGCCGCTCTGCAGGCGGCCGCCTAAACCGCTCAGCCAACCCGGCGCGTATCGATCTACCCTTATACGCTCTTTTTAACCTATCGCGCTATGCTATCTGTGATTCGGTTTTAACTTGATAAGCATCAAGGTCCCGATGGTCGACGCTACAGCGAGGAGGTAGGATGAAGTGTGTGGGCCTTACACGTATGTAAAACCATCAGGAGCAGATCAGGGCTCCTAGCGCCCCGCTAGGCGTGAAGAAGAGCCCGTAAAAACATTCTAACAAATAGTGGAATAGAACGCTCGCAAAGTCGGATATCAGCCTGAAAGCAAGCGGATAATCTCCCTTAGGACTGTTTTGAGATACCCTCCAAGCCTCACTTCTTCCTCATGAAGAGGGTGGCCTCGTTCCTGTTGTGGGGCATCCGCCTCACATGTATGTCCTCGTACCGCTCTTCGAGTATCTCAGAGGCCTCCCTGATGTGCCTCCTCCTCGCCCTAGTAACGAACTTGACGGTCATGATGGCTGCTGCACCCTCCTTGAGACGCCCCGAGAGGGCGTTCATCACCTTCGCCGACTCCTGGGGTGAGATGTTCATATCGTTGGTGAGTAGGTCGAACTCTCCGATGTCCTCTGGCAGGTCCTCAGCTCGAGACCTGATGTGGACCACGTTGGGCATCTCCCTCAAGGAGGGATGGAGGTCAGCGGGGTCAACGGCGACAACCCTCCTGGCCATACCGGCTAAGGTCTTTGTCCAGCCCCCAGGGGCTGCGCCGATGTCGAGGACCTCGAAGTCCGCCTCGACCTCTAAACCGAATGCCTTGAGGGCCTCCCTGAGCTTGAACTCGGCCCGTGTGAAAGGCCTCTCTCCTCGGGGGTACTTCCGAAACCTCCTGATTTTCTTCACCAACAGGTGCTCGGTCGGTGCGACGCCTAGATAGACAGTATCCTGGAAAACCTGAACGACGACCGTTTTGCTGGGGTTCTCTAGGTCGACGACGGCGCCAGTCTCCTCCTCCAGCCTCCTGCCCACTGTCACCTCTATGTCCCTGCTCGAGAAGTCGTGGCTTCCCCGTCTGGTGCAGTTAACCCGGAACGTATCTTCCTCGGTTAGGCCATCCATCTTCGATATAGATGTGTAGATGGACTCAATGCTCTCTCTGGAGGCGTTAATCGATATTTCTGAGGAAACGGGATAGATCCTGCCGATGCAATAAGTTTCCACCTCCCTTAGCGCCTTGATGGCCCTCTCTTGAGTCATGTCGGTCTCCACGTAGAGGTTGCCCTTGAAGAAGAGCTTCCTCACCTTCGCCGGAGAGAGGATCTTCCTTATATCTCGCTTGCCCTCCCCCTCGTATCCTGACGATGTAGTCACGACGAAGGCACTGCTCAATTTTTTCGGTACCTACCATGTAAGTTCGAGTAAAAAAGGGTAGGCTTTAGATTACGAGTGTTTGATAAAGGACAGGGAAGAGTGGGTAAGAGCCGGCGAGGGATTCGGAACCCTGTAGAGCCGCTCTGCAGGTGGCCGCCTAAACAGCCCGGCCAACCTAGTGCGCATAGCATGGGGAATAGCACAGGGTTTTTACGTATCGCTCAGCCGGGTAGCGAAACTACCTCCACTTGAGCTGCTCCTCGATACGCGGGTGGGGCCTGAACCTGACGCCCACTTCGTCTATCGGCGTCCCCAAGACCTCTATGCCGTTAAGTTCTGCGACGCCTACGCCCCTCTCGTTCAGGTAGTAGAGGTATCCTATGTCGAGGGGCTCGAAGCCCATAATCTTCGCCATGACGGCGTCCAAGGAAACCGGGTGGAGGCTCGCCGCCGAGACCCGGAGCTCAACCGGGTCGCCCGAGGTCGGCCCCCTCCCCTCCATGCCCAAGTACCCATCAACCACGCCCAGGTCCGGCATAAGCCTCTCCGCCAACCCGGCCAGGTTCAGGTTTATGCCCCTCATCCCCTGATGGATCTTCTCCTTCTCCCTCTTCGAGACCAAGGAGCCCACGACGACGTTCTTTATCGTGAGGGTGACTACCACGCAGTCGTGGGTCTTTGGCCTCACCACCGAGATCAGGAAGTCGCTGTCCAGGATAGTCCTCGAGACACGGAATTCCAGAGGCTCCATCCGCCGGTCAACGCCCCGCAGTACCCGGTACCCGTCGCTGTTCAGGTCAACGAACTCTACTCCGTACTCATCCTCGAGCTGGGAATAGCCGAAGTTGGACAGGCCCGATCCGAGGCTCCCGAGGGCGGGTCCCTCTGCAATTATTATGCCCCCCTTATAGTACTTGGTGATAGTGTCAAGGACGGCCCTAACAGAGTCCACGTGGGTTGCCGCCAGCTGTCTGCTCGTGGAGACGAAGTTTGGCTTCACCACAAGCCCCCTCTTACCCATAAGGCTCTCCTCGATCCTGTCCTCTATAACTCTGAGAGCATTCTCTGTTCCCTTGTAGTGGCCCTCCGACCTTACGACGGAGACAACTGGTCTTGATTTCTGGGAACTCAAGTCTTTTCCATCCACCTGTATCCACGGGCACCCGATAAATATGGTACCCTTAAGCCTGCCTCTTAGCGATGAGTACCTAGGAAACAGAGCACCTCACATGGAGGAACAATGAAAAAACCCTATGACCATCTATGGACGCGTGTAATTGTTATTTATAGTTACGATTACAATGGTGGGGTCGCCCGGATTCGAACCGGGGACCACGTGGGCCCAAGCCACGTATCTTAGACCAAGCTCGACCACGACCCCAGCCTGACAGATGAACGTCGACGGCGTTTTTTAACCTATCGAAGCCTAGCCGTATCGCCTCTTCGCCCTCTCTAGGGCTTCGACAACAGGCACAGACTCGCCCGCCAGAAGGGATAGCATTGCACCGCCCCCAGTGCTCACGTGGCCCATCCTGCTGTCGACATCCATCATGGACGCCATCCCCCCCAGGTGCCCACCGCCCACCAAGGTGAAGCCTCTGCAATCCGCCATCGCCCTGAGGATCTCCTTAGTCCCTATGTCGAAGTTCCTCCTCTCGAACATCCCTAGGGGACCCTCCGCCACCACCGTTCCCGCCTTTTTCACGATGTCGCAGTACCGGGCAAGGGTGTTGAGGCCTATGTCGTAGATGTTCCTCTCGTCCGTTATCCTGTCCACGTGCAGCTCCACACGCTCCCCCTTCACGTCGAGCGCCACATCCACCGGCATCTCGAAGGAGCCCCCATACGACTCCAGCAGCCTCCCTGCCTTGACCACCATCTCCCTCTCGGCATCCCCCATCGACTCCAGCTTGCTGCTGTCGTGGCCTTGGGCGATCCGGAAGGTCTCACGAATAAGCCCCCCGATCAGTATCCTATCGGCGATCCCATCACGGAGCACCCTATCGATAACCGGGATACGGTCTTCCACCTTCGCCCCGCCAAGAATGAAGACGCAGGGTCTAGCGGGTTCGACGAGAACTCGGTTCAATGCTTTGAGTTCCCTCTCCATCAGCCTCCCGGCGACCATGGGCATCACCTCACCGAAGCCCACGAGGCTAGGTTGGCTCCTGTGGCAGGCTGCGAAGGCGTCGTTCACTGTTAGATCGAAGTGGGGGGAGAGAACTTTCACAAGCCTAGTCTTGGCAAGCTCCTCAGGAGGGCCTTGGACGTTCTCCTCATCCACCGTCCTTAGGTTGTCGAGTACCAAGACCTTTCCAACATCCAGAGAGTCTATTGCCTCCGCCGCCTTCTCCCCTAGCACATCGCCGACGAACCTCACATCGCTGTTGAGGTACATCTGGAGCACGCGGGTATGGAGCTCGAGGGATGTGAAGTCGTATTTTCCGGGACGGCTCTGGTGGGCACCGAGGACTACCCTGGCGTCCTTCAGTTCCCTGAGGGTATCAACCGTAGCCTTGATCCTGGTATCATCCAGAATTCTCTTGGAGTCGGGATCGACCGGAACATTGACATCGACCCGAAGGAAGATGGTTTTACCCGCCACGTCGACGTCGTCAAGAGTGAGAAAGTCGAAGACCATATCATACCCCGCTAGTCCTCGGACATAAGCCCGTAGAGGATATAAGGGTTATTAGAGAACAGGCCACAAAGATGCTAAGATCCTTCAACAATAATTACCACTAAATATAAAAAATTAGTATCAGATATACTTTGACCCTCTAGTACAGGAAGGGATTTTCCAACAGATCCTAGAACGAGAGGACTAATATATTACGATAAAAAAGAACACGGACTATCTTCAGGAACCCAGAATCGTTTTAAAAAGGACCTTCTAAAAGAACAGCTGAAATTGAGCATACACGACAACATTGACAAGATAGCCTATGCGGTCTCGGCTCTAGGCACTATCGCTGACCACCTCGTCACGAGAATAGGCCTGCTCAACCCGAGGATCGCGGAGTTCAATGGCTTTACTATACTCCTACGACGGCATAACCTATGGCTGTCCTTCGATATTTTCGTGCTCATGGTGTCCCTAGGCCTGCCTTACCTCATATATAGTAGGAGCAACATCAAGGGGAGATGGGCAATCGTAGTCTTTCCCCTGCTCTTCGGCATCGCCCGTTTGGGGGCTACAGTTCATAACATCTTCGTTATACTTTTTATGACTTGAAAAAACAGGGAAGATAATAATAGAAGTGTATTACTCGATCTCGAATCGGGAAATAGATTTTAGAAGAGGCTCAGCGGATCTCCATCTCGATGTAGACTTCGTTGGGCACCCGTATCCTCATGATGCTCCGCATCACTCTTTCCCGAGCGTCCACCTCGATCAGCCTCTTGTGCACCCTCATCTCGAACCTGTCCCAGGTGTCGCTGCCGTCGCCGCATGGGGTCCTCCTAGTGGGGACTACCAGTTTCTTCGTGGGCAGAGGTATGGGACCAACTAGCTTTACGCCGATCTTCTTAGCAATATCCCTGATCTCTTGGCAGACTGCCCCGAGCTTCTCAGTGTCTGTGCTCGTGAGCTTGATCCTCGCCCGCTTCACCATTCCAGATTCGTCCCCTCAGTCTTGAGCGCCGAACTTAAGTCTTCCGTATATATGGGAAGTGTGTACTCCTGCGGCTACTCCTCGATCTCCAGGATCACGCCGGCGCCTATGGTCGTCCCCATGTCCCTGAGGGCGAACCTGCCAAGCTGCGGGAAGTCCGTGTAAACCTCGGCAGCGATGGGCTGCAGGGGCACGAACCTTACGATTGCCGCGTCCCCTGTCCTCAGGTAGCTCGGGTTCTCCTCGACCACCTGACCGCTCCTGGGGTCGATCTTGGAGATGAGCTTGTCGAAGCGGACGGCCATCTGGGCCGTGTGGATGTGGATCACCGGAGTATACCCCTCTGCGACGGCTGTTGGGTGGTGGATCACGAAGATCCTGCCCTTGAAGGCCTTGGCGACCTTGGGTAGATCGCGGGGGTAACCCGCCACATCTCCGCGCTTTATCTTGTCCCTTGGGATACCCTTGACGTTGAAGCCTATGTTGTCGCCTGGTCCCGCCTCCTGCATCCTCGTGTAGTGGGTCTCGATGCTCTTGACGTCGCCCTCCTCTCCGCTCGGCCTGAAGACTATGTGGGAGTCGAGCTTAAGCGTGCCCGTCTCCACCTTCCCTACAGGGACTGTTCCAACGCCCCTGATGGAGTAGACCTCCTGGACGGGGATCCTGAGGGGCTTGTCGACGGGCTTCTCTGGTACCTCGAACTCGTCGAGGGCCTCGTAAACGGTCGGTCCCTTGTACCATGCCATCTTGTCGCTCCTGTTGTAGAGGTTGTCGCCTGTCCAGCCCGATGTAGGTACGAAGTGGATCTTGTCGGTGTTGTATCCGACCATCTTCAGTAGCCGGACCATGCCGTCTTTGACCTCCTCGTACCTCTGCTCGTTCCAGTCCACTGTGGGGTCATCCATCTTGTTAACTGCTACGACCATCTGGTTGACACCCAGAGTCCTAGCCAGGAAGGCGTGCTCCCTGGTCTGGCCACCGGGGTTGGTGCCAGCCTCGTACTCACCGCGCTTTGCGGAGATGAATAGGACCGCTCCGTCGGCCTGACTAGCGCCCGTAACCATGTTTTTTACAAAGTCCCTATGGCCCGGCGCGTCGATGACCGTGAAGAAGTACTTAGGCGACTCCAGCTTGTAGAAGGCGAGGTCGATGGTGAGCCCCCTCTCCCGCTCCTCCTTGAGCTTGTCGAGGACCCAGGCATACTTGAAGGACTCCTTGCCGAGGGCCTTTGCCTCCGCCTCGAAGTCCTTGATGACCTTCTCACTGATGGCTCCTGCGTCGTAGAACAAATGGCCAATGCTAGTGCTCTTACCGTGATCTACATGTCCAATAATGATCAGGTTGAGGTGTGGCTTTTCCCTACCACTCATTTCTGTAATCTCCTACCACTGAAACATAGGATGCCTAATAAAAAGTTTTGTTTCACGTCAAAAAATGAGGAAATAAAGTGGATAAAAGGTTAGTCTGCCAAGAAAAAGGCATATTTAAAAAACTAAAAACATGCGTAAAGTTTAAAATGGACACGGTGGACGGCATAGCGGATACACTCATGGCCAACGGTATGTACGCAGGGCGTAGGCTGAAAAAAGTCAGAAAGAAGATGCGCCTCAAGAGCAAGGACTACGTACTCCGCCTCAAACGCAGGACCGACAAGAAGGGACTGCTGGAGGGTGCCCCCATGGGCCGGGGCATCGTCCTCCAGAAGGTGGGCGTTGAGTCCAAGCAGCCCAACTCGGCTATCCGCAAATGCGTCAGGGTGCAGCTCATCAAGAACGGTCGTCTTGCGACGGCCTTCCTACCCGGGGACGGCGCGCTCAACTACGTCGACGAGCACGACGAGGTCCTCATCGAGGGGATAGGCGGTCCTCGCGCAAGGTCGATGGGCGACATACCGGGAGTCAGGTACAAGGTGAGGGCTGTCAACGGAATGCCCCTCAACCTGATGGTGGTCGGCAAGGTCAAGAAGCCGATGCGATGACCGTAGCTCTTTCTCTCAGGCTCAACGTCGGGATGAGATTAGCCAGCAGCAGGCCAGAGGCGATGTAAAAGCACACAGATATACCTACGCTCTCCATCACACCTGACATGACTATAGGTCCAAGGATAGAGCCTAGATCGAAGAAGGTCCTATAGGTGCCTATCGCAGCTCCCCTCTGGTGGGGGAGCACCGCCTCGGCGGCAAGCACGGGACACACTATCCAGATGGCCCCCGTCGTGATGCCAATGAGGAAGATGATCGATGCGAGGCCTATGAAGGAGCCTATGAAGCTCATGGTGAAGAGGAGGACGGAAGTGGCTGCGAGGCCGAAGAGAAGAACTGGGCGCCTCCCGATCCTGTCGGAGATAGCCCCCATCGTGAACATGGAGACGACGAATCCCACCGACCTCGCCCCCATGAGAAGCCCGATGCTGGTTAGGGTGAACCCGAGCTCCTCGTTAGCGTAGAGGGGGAAAACGGTCATGATTATCCCGCTGCTCATTATGAACTCGGCGAAGGTCGCGCTCGAGACTATGAGGAGGCTCCTGTTCCATAGGACCTCCTTCATGGTCGACAGGGACAGGAAGGATCTTGCGACCTGCTCCTTAGACTCTGCCCGGATATAGGGAGGTAGGGTGAGTAGTGCAAGGGCTGCTACGACCATGCTCGATGACAGGAGGAAACTCATGTTGAAGTCGAACATGGTCACGATATAGCCACTGAATGTTGAGCCTAGGATTGTTCCTACGAACTCGATTCCTTGGAATACTCCCATCGCTCCCCCTCTCCGATCAGAGTCGAAGAGGTTTAGGACGAGTGTGGTTGCCGTCGCGAAGAAGAGTGGGGCCCCGAGGCCCATCAGTGCCCTCCCGAGCACGAGCTGGAGGGGATTGGCGACGAAGGCGCATAGAATTCCACCGAGGACTGTAAGGATGAGGCCTAATACCATGGTCCGGTAGTAGCCGAACTTGTGGGAGATGAAGCCGCTCGGTATCTCCAGGAGGACTCTGCTCACCCAGTACCCAGCCACAGCGAAGCCGATGACTACCCCAGTCGCCCCTATCTGTTTCGCGAATATCGAGATGAGCGGCGTTAGAAGGCTTGTCCCCGACATGACGAGTAGGGCAATGATACAAAGGAGAATGTAGGAGAACGAGTAGCCCTTCCACGACATTATCTACTGACAGGTGTGCGTCCGGAGTTAAAGGTTACCTGCGGTTGTCGAAAAGCCTTTTATTTCGGTGTCCTTATTTGCATCTCTGATTCACGGAAGAAGTGGTTGAATGAGCCAGCCGACATCCGAAGCCATCAAGCTCTTCGGCGAGTACAGTTTCGAGGACATCAAGGTCAGGGACATTGGACTGGATAGGTACCTCAACCTGGAGCCGATATATTTTCCGCACACGAGTGGCAGGCACGAGGCCCGGAGGTTCAGGAAATCCGACATGAACATCGTGGAGCGGCTCATAAACAGCCTAATGCGCCCCGGGAGCAGCGGAGGGGACAAGATCCGCATCATAAGCGTTGTGGAGAACACATTCAAGATCATAAACCTGAGGACGGGACGCAACCCCGTAGAGGTCCTCGTCAGAGCCGTGGAGAACGCCGCACCTAACGAGGACACAACCAGGATCGGCTATGGAGGAGTCGTCTACAGACTGGCTGTCGACATATCTCCGCAGCGCAGGATCGACCTAGCCCTCAGGTTCATCGTGAGGGGCGTGAAGGAGGCGACCTTCAGCAATCGGATAACCCTAGAGGAGAACTTGGCGAACCAGCTCATAGGCGCCAGCAACAACGATGGTAACACCTTCGCGATACGCCGAAAGCTGGAGGTCGAGAGAGTAGCACTCTCCTCAAGGTAGTTTTCTTAATTACTCAGAGCAGGTTTCCTGCGAGGAAGCCAATCATGCCGCTCGTCATGAGGAAAAGCAACCTGTTCTTCAACATCCTGCTGTTATCCCTGCTAGGATCTTTGACCAAGGAATATGAGACCCATAAGAGACCTAGGTCTGTGAAGGCGACGAAGGGGATATACCATGATGAGACGAGGCCTTTCATCGGTGGAACTATCGATAAAACTATGGCTGACACGTAGAAAAGGGTCGATACCCAAGCTGCTACCGATGAGCCACCTAGTATTGCAACAGTCTTTACACCTAGTACACGATCGCCTTTGACATCTACTATTCCCTTCGTCACCTCCCGACCGGTGTTGGTGAGGAAGGCTATTAAGGCGAAATAGAGGGAGTTGCCCATAACCCCGCCTCCTGTTACCATCCCGCCGTAGATGAAGGGTATGGACACGCATATGCTGACCATCAGGTTGCCTGGGAAGCCTGTACTCTTCCCAACAGTATTATAGATAATCGACACAGACAAGGTCAATAAAGCTAAAACTAGGTGGTTGAATCCCGTTAACCAGGAAGCCAGCAGGCCAATGATGCTCAACAATATGGTGGTTAGCAGGGCCTCGTTGGGAGAGACCTTTCCGCTGGGTATAGGTCGCTGGGGTTCATTGATGGCGTCTATCGCCCTATCGTAGTAGTCGTTAATGGCCATCGAACTCCCGGTTATTGTAAAACCCGTGACAAAAGCCAGCATGAGTTCGGTCGCCGAATTTAAGAGACCGCCCCTATCTCCGATAGCGGCACCTACAAGGATCGCGAAGCCCATCATGATGCTATTTACAGGTCGGAGTAACCGAATCAGAGCCGCTGGATCAGCCATATCAATATCGAATCATTGATTGATAGATGTATTAAATTGTCGGGTTAATCCCAAATTAGTTTTAATCTTTCATATAATCCTATTTGGGGTCTGTGGTTGGAAATCAAAGTCTTTTCCATGCATTAGAGGGCGAAATGGATGGACTTCATATTCATCACGACGCTGTCTGCCATCGACTTGGTTAAAAGATGCTCCCAAAGGGGGATTAAGACAAGGAGGAGATGGAATATATCCTAGACCTCCTCATTGTTGAGAACCCTTAGCAACCAGATCTCGACCTGTGGGGGTCATATGGATTGGACTTCTGGTCTAAGGGCACCATCCCCCTAATCGCAAAATCGACGAAAATCAAGATAAAATCCGATCGCTAGGAAGGCCTCTAGAAGAAGATATAACTTGCTGAGAGGGACTAGGCCCTCTCAATGCTAACTAACTCTCCTCCTCTTACAGCCTTGAATACCTTCGCGTCTCCTTGAACTCGACCGAATACGTTGACCGGGCTGGCGGGCCTAATCTCATCTCCTCGACTTGCGGGAGTTGGTCCGAAGAAGATGCAGAAGGCTTTTCCCGGGGGCCAATAGCCCAGATCTCCCATCTCCACAACCTCTCGGGGGTTCTCCTCTTCGACTTCTACTGGTATGGAGAAGTAAACCTCGTCACCCCATGTGTTCGCCCTTGCCTCGATCGGAAGTGTATCCCATATAGCCTTGGATGTCTTCGGATTCTCCTCGCTTAGCTCGGCCTCAATCTCCCCAGTTGAGGGCGTGGATATCTTGATCCTCATGCCATCGTTCAACCTTTCAGGGGCATGGCGACTACTTCGAGGACTGCCATCCGCTTCTCGGGGTCTGGGTTACTAAACTCTGATGGCGGCGAAGGTCTCACCACGAGGGCTGTGTCCAGACCCCTCTCGCTGCCCGCAACTCCGATGACCCTATCATGGGTCAACTCCTTCTCGGCTGCTACGGCTATTACGTCGAGGGCAGCCTTGACCCCCGAACCAAACATTAGGAGTGCCTCCCTCATAGCCGGACGATCCTGTATGGGCAGGACGGCTTTCTCAATGGGTGCGATCTTCAATTTCTTCATAGCCTTCTTAATGTCGTCACTATAGGTGAACTCGGTCACGCTCACGATCTCCGCTGCACCCTTCAGAGCTTCTCCGATCCTGATTGCGGCTTTCCCCGAGGTGCTTGCCACTATCACGGAAGAAAGCCCATCCTCCTTGACCCTAGCCGCTATGGCGTCGACGATCTCAGTCGTGCCCTTTTTACCTGCCTTGACATAGAGTACTCTTTTCTCTACATTCATGGACATCCCCATTGATAACATACAAACCATGATTAAACATTTTACCAGCCAGATCTCTTTTAGCTTGGATAAATAAGGTTAGAGAGTAAGGGATTACAGGGAAAGAATATATCCGAGTGTAGGTGACACTAGGAGAGGCCTAATGGAATGAAAAGCGCGTCGTCTCGGAGAAAAACGCGGCGCAAGCAGCTGTTGCTGCTGACGTTTGTAGGCCTTATTTTGTGGATAAGTTTTAGTACTGGTATCAGTGTGGAAGCGGCCACCTCGATAAGGGGGCGCGTAGTGGATTCAAAAGGCCTTCCGATTCAAGGAGCCGAGATTTATGTTTTACTAGAATATAAAATTATTAATAAAACATTAACAGGGGCAGATGGGTTTTATGAGATCGAGCTGGATCCTGGCTACAATGTACTGTTCTTCGCCGACGACCCTCAGACACCCGGAGTTGACCATATCCCATCCATATACGAGGGAAGTTCACTTGGGGAAGAGGAGGTGGTAGTCCTAGAACAGGCTGCATCCATTATTATGGAGGGGGATATCCAGTTCGTTGAATCCACAGAGCTCCCGGTCTCCACAACATATACCGTCTTGGACATCGAAAACAACACAATTCAGACGGGGCAGGGCCTCACTCTGACCTATGGTACTTCTACTTCAAGTCTTAACAACTACATTGGACTGGAAGAGAATCAGGTCATCGTACCTGCCGGAGTCGAGTTCAAGGTTCTCGTCAACTGCTCTGTGATAATCGAAACAAACGTAGTTACAAGGTCCTTCATGATCGATATCCCCAGTCGTCCTATCCTGAGCACCGGTGAGCTAATCTATCTGGACACACGTCCGTACTCTATCCGATCAAACCTTCAGATTTCAGAAACCCTTCTGGGATCCGTAAAGTTGGACCTCGACGGCATGGAGGAATATGGATTCTACTTGATAAAGGAGAGAACCGAGACCTCTGCCGCTGAGAGACTTCTCTCGGAGTCTAGGTTCCTGCTCGGTGAAGATAGGTACATAGAGAGCTTCGGCGCATGCAAAACGGCATACATCGATTTGGCTCATACTAAGATCACGGTAAACTCGATGCTGAGGGATGCCTCCTTCTCCGTCTACATAATCATCGTCTTCCTCGCCCTTTCTTCGACCACAATAGCGTTCCTCCTCTCCAATCGGGACTTCACCAAGATACTCGGGGGCACATCGATTTTCTTGGCCACAATGGTTGTACTCTACTATACGTATCCTGGGAGTATCATAGTGCCTCTGTCGAATTATGTGGAGACCGCTCTGGCAGCAATCGGCCTCTCACTCATTATCGCGGTCTTATTTCCGCGTTTCATGAAGGCGCGCGGTGGAGATGGACACGTACCCGTGCGTAACATGATCGTACCTATATTCTCGATGGCGAAGAGGAGCATCAGGAGGAGGAGGCTCAGATTCTCCCTCACACTAATCTCGATCCTGGTTCTGGTGATGAGCTTCGTCTCCCTGACCTCCGTCTCAGAGGACTACGGGTTGATCGTCGGGAGGGTCTCGAGCAGACCAGCATCGACTGAAGGGGTCCTGCTGAGGGCCCCAGACTTCGAGGATGAGACGCCCATCTTCCTGACCCAGAGGGATGTGACCTCGGGCTGGCTACAGAGGCAGCCAGAGAGCGTAACCGTATCACCGAAGATCGAGAGCATACCAATGAGGAGACCGCTGACCAGGATCGATGGAGCCTCCGTATGGGGCATTGTAGGTTTTGACCCCTCGCTGGAGGTAGCGGTATCCGATATCGCGTATGCGCTGGAGGAGGGCGATCTACCCTCAGAGGAGGGGATAGCGATAAGCAGGAGCCTCAGCGAAGAACTGGGCGTGGAGATTGGCGAGACTATGTTCCTTGGCATCTTCCCGCTTAGGCTGGAGGGGATCCTCGACGACTCCTCCTTGAGGAGCTTGCGTGAACTCGACGGTTCCCCGTACCTCCCAGGGAAAATGTTGAACCTAAGCCCACCGGGAGAGGACCCTGTATATGTCTACGAGACGTGTGAGCCATCGGAGGTTGTCCTTATGCATATCTCTAAGGCACCGTCAATGCAGCTCGTCGGCATATCTAGGATATCCATAAGGACCGGGCCCGAGGCCAATGCGGAGGCCTTTGCGGAGAGGCTGGCCCTCGAGAGGGGGTACTGGGCATGGTCGGCCTCTGCCGAGGGAGTCTACCTGGCCCGTCTCGGTAAGTACCTTGAGGGGAAGGGGCTGCCCCTCATCGTGCCCTGGGGGATCGTTGTCCTCAACGTGGTCGTGACGATGCTCAACTCGATGTTCGAGAGGAAGAAGGAGATCCACATACTGTCATCGGTTGGACTCAACCCCGCCCAGATCGCAGCCATATTTGTGGCGGAGGCGAGCATCATAGGTTTGACTGGTGGTGGCCTGGGCTACCTCCTGGGGCTGAGCGCATTCAAGGGGATGACCTTCTTTGGCGTGGCCCTAGAGATCCAGCAGAAGGTCTCCGCTTTCTGGAGCCTGGCCTCCATCGGCATAGCGATGACCGCTGTTCTCATGGGAGCCCTTGCAGCCCTCAGGGGCTCGGTTATCATCACGCCGTCCCTCATGATGAGGTGGAGGATAGAGAAGGAGGAGAAGGGCCTCTTCGAGCCCTATGAGATAATCCTACCGGTAAGGCTACTCCCAGAGGAGCTAAAGAACTTCGTGGACTTCGTCGTCGACGCCCTTAAGTATCTGGAGAATCACCCCACGAGGGTCACGGCTTCGATAAAGGTCCTGTACGACGTCGACGGCGCCAAGGCACGAATAAACTTCATCTACAAGGAGGCTCAGGCTGTTGGCAGTAGCTTCTACGCGAAGAATGAGCTCATCTTCGAGGAGAGCCCGGTCGAGGATGAGATCGTGATTAGATTGATGTCATATGGAGAGCGAGAGTGGGCTCATACTACCGGGTCCTTGATAAGGATGATTGCCATGAGGTGGAGCACCCTAAAGGGGAGGCCTCTGGCCGATTAGCCCCTCGGGCCGCTAGCCCCTCTCTATCTTCTCCACCCTTCCGTCCCTGAGCCAAATGATCCTGTCGCTGGCCTTGATCATCTTGAGGTCGTGGGTCGCGGCTATCAGGGTCATCCCCCTCATCTTGTTAAGACCGTGGAGCAGGTCGATGATCTCCATGCCCGTGTTCAGGTCCAAGTTGCCCGTCGGCTCGTCGGCCAAAATGATGGCCGGGTCGTTGGCCATAGCCCTGGCGATGGCGACTCTCTGCTGCTGACCGGCGGAGAGTTCCGTAGGTCTGTGGTGAACCCTCTCACCGAGTCCGACGGAGGAGAGGAGCTTCTCTGCCTTGTTCAGCCCCTCATCCCGGGGGACTCCGGCGAAGACTGTTGGGAGGGCGACGTTCTCTAGGGCTGAGAGGACCGGTATCAGGTTGAATGTCTGGAAGATGTACCCTATCTTGCGGCATCTTAGCCAAGCGAGTTCGTAGGCGTCCAGCTTGGATATGTCGACACCATCGATGTAGACCCTCCCATTGGTGGGTCGATCTAGACCCCCGATCATGTTGAAGAGGGTCGTCTTACCTGAACCGGAGGGGCCGACGATTGACACGTACTCGCCCCTCCCTATTTGCAGGTCGACCCCATCCAGGGCCTTCACAGTTACGCCGCCCATCTCGTAGTGTCGGGCGAGTTCCTCCATCTCTATTATCGTATCATAGCTCATAACTCAAAGCCTCCACAGGGTCAAGCTTGGCCGCGCGGTAGGCAGGGTAAAGGGTAGATACCACAGACAACAGCATCGAGAGAATGGTCGAGCCCCCAAAATATGTCAGGAACTCTACCAAGGGGATCGTGAATATTATGCTGAGGCCTATCGTGAAACCTGTGGACAGGATAGCACCTAGGATGCCCAGGAGGAAGCCTAGGACGCCTCCGACTAGTCCTTGGACCAGAGATTCAACCAGGAATAGCAGGAGGATGTGGCGGTCTAGGGCTCCCAGGCACTTCATGGTCCCGATCTCCTTGTACCTCTCGTAGACGGCGATCAGCATCGCGTTGGATATTCCCACGACGGAGACGATGAGGGCAACGAACATGAGCCAATATTGATAGGCCTCGACGCCGAGGCGCTCTCCTCCCGCAAGGGCGTAGGCGCGGTAGAGGGAATCTGTTAGGAGCAGCGTCGAGAGGAATGCAATGCCGAGGGCTATTGAGACGACGTTCAGGGAGGCCCTATCGATACGGCGCCTAATGTATTGATAGCCTAGGTTGAGGGCGTCCCTCAGGGTGAACTTTACCCGTCCCTCCGCCCCAAGCTCTCCCAACATATCCAATCTAACATCATTTCGATGATAATGAACCTTTTCCTTCTTCGGCATGGTGGGACCTGAGAGGACTATCAGAAAAAAGCATACGGGTTTCGACTATTGACCATCTATGAGTCAGTGAGGTTCGTCGTCGTCCCAGCCGTCATCCCAGTCGTCGACCTTGTCCCAGCTCTCGTCCAGCTCCTCGTCGTCCCAGCCTACGCAGTCGTAGCACAGCTTCCTCTTGACGTCTCCGCACTCCTCGCAGAATTTGGCCTCGCACTGGGAGCACTCGTAAACCTTCACCACTTCCATGCCGCATATCTCACAGGTAGGCATCGAAGATCTACACCCGATTTCTAGGGTGGAAGATAAGCCCTTTATAAATATATTGTAGGCCCCGTTGCATCTGGGCGGGAGAGTCTGCCCACCCGTCTTATTAATAGGCCTCCAAGATGAATAGATGTGAATCTCATGAACATAGACTTCCATAACCACTTCTACCCGGAGGGCTACATGGAGGGCCTCGAGGAGGAGGGGGGGTACGCGAGGGTTGAGAGAGATGATCAGGGCAGGATCCTCATCCACTACGAAGGGGACTACAACATCGTCGTGGGCCCCCATGTCGACATCGAGGCGAGGCTCAAGGCGATGGATAAGTGCGGCGTAGATGTCCAAGTACTGACACTAACCACACCCAGCGTCGAGAGGGAGGAACGCGAGAGGGGCATAGAGCTGGCCAGAATTGCCAACGACGGCTTCAGGGATGTCGTGGAGAAGTACCCCGAAAGGTTCCAAGCGCTTGCGGCTCTTCCCCTGCAGGATCCGGAGGCCTCTGCTGAGGAGCTCGAGAGGGCTGTTAAGGAGTGCGGACTGAAGGGTGGGACCCTCATGACGAACGTGGGAGGCCTCCCCCTCGACGACCCAGGGTTCATACCTGTCTACGAGAAGGCAGTCAAGCTAGATGTCCCACTGTTCCTACACCCGACATCACCGATTAACTCCAAGGCCATGGGGGAGTACCGGCTAGTCCCCATATTGGGCTTCGGCGTCGATACGTCAATCGCCGTCCTTAGGCTCGTCTTCAGCGGAATCCTCAAGAGGCTTCCAGGCCTTAAGCTCGTCGCCTCCCACCTGGGTGGAGTATATCCATACCTTCGCGGGAGGATCGAGACCGGGTTCAACGCCTACCCCGAGTGCAAGGTGAATATCTCCGACTCCCCATCGAAGTACCTGAAGAGGATCTGGATGGACTCTATCATCTACGACGCCGATGTACTCATGTCGACGATAGCCTTCTCAGGGGCGGATAAGATCGTAATGGGAAGCGACCACCCCCACCAGATCGGGGACATGAGGAACGCCGTGGGCCGGATTACAGGGCTCGACATCAGCGACGAGGAGAAGGAGATGATCCTCTGGGATAACGCGGCGGAGCTCCTTAGGATATAGCCTCACGCCATCTTCCTAAGGTCTTCTGCCACGTATCCCAGTCCAAGTTTGATGAGGGTCGACTCTTTAGGGATGCCGATCTCAGGGTCCCACTGCCTCTCATCGTAATATTCGTCGAGCATGGGTTCCTGGTCGAAGATGGTTCCTTTGCTCGCTCCCTCGGTCAGAGGTTCCTCCCTGAACCTTCTCGGCAGAGAGTCATCCCTCCTCCGGATGCCCTCCCTTACGATGAAGGCCCTCTCTATGTTGATGATCCTCTCTCCCACCAAGCGCACCTCCGATGGGGTCATCCTGAGGCCTGTGGTGGCTTCTATGACCTCGGATGCTACCTCGAAGGTGAGTATCTCCATGTTCTGCATTATGTTCTTGCATGGCTCCAGGGCATCTATCACGGCGTTCCAGTCCTCGAAGTAGGAGACGAGTTTCCCCTTCCCCCTGTCCGCGAGCCTGAGGGTCGCCTCTGCCACACCGAACATCTCCAGGCCCCTCTGCGGGTCGTCGCTGAGCTCCAGAAAGGGCTCGCTCCTGAGGTGATCCCCACCCCTGCTCGCCACGGCGTAGCCGAGGCCAAAGCCCTTTAGGCCCCTCGGATCGGCCATGATGAGGTCGAGGCCCTTCACCTGCATCGTCAGCTCCGCTCCGAATCCTAGCTTGGCCGCAGCCGCCCTGGAGCCGTCCGCCAAGATGTCGCCGAACCCCTCACGACTCGCTATCTTCTCTATGAGCGCTAGAATCGCCTCACCGTTCCCCCAGGAGAGGTCAAGGCCATCTGCCATGCTCCTCGGGAGCATTCCCCTCTCGTGGAGTTCCATGGCCCATGAGATGCACTCACCGGTTGTAAGGGCATCCAGCCCGAGCTTATTGCACATGTCAATGGCCTTCAGGGCGAGCCCCAAGTCTCCATTCCCCACGCGGGAGGTGAAGGATCCCAGTGCCTCGTACTCGGGTCCCTCTGCGTATAGGCCTTTGAACCTGCCTTCTGGTACGACGTAGAACCGGCTGCAGGGGATAGGGCAAGCGAAGCATCCCCGTGTCTTGACATTGAACTCCTCGGCAAGCCTCTCGCCGCTCACCTCCTCGGCGTGCTCGAAGACCCCCGAGGTGTAGTGCCTGGTTGGCAGGAAGCCCTCCTCGTTGGCCATCATGAGGATCCTCGTTGTGCCCATCTTCCTCCTGGGCCAGTACTGCTCGTGGCTGTAGATCTCCTCCTCGATCCTCTCGACGAGCTCCTCGAATCTCCGCGGATCGGCGACCTCGATGGATCCTGTTCCCCTCACGGCGAGGGCCTTGACTCCCTTTGAGGCCATTACGGTTCCCAGACCGGTCCTCGCCGCAGCCCGCATGAGGTTCACGAAGATACCCGAGTACTTGACACCATTTTCCGCGGCTGGGCCGGCGATTGCCGTCTGGATGCGTTGATCGGCAAGGTCTGCTCGTATGATCTCGTCGGTCTTGTAGATGTCCTGCCCCTGGAGGTGGGAGGCGTCCATGAACTCGACGTCGCCGTCGTTGATGTAGATATAGACCGGGTCAGGGCTCCTCCCCTCGATGATTATCTGGTCGTATCCCGCGTACTTCATCTCGGCGGCGAAGTGCCCTCCTGCGTTCGAGTCTCCTAGGATGCCTGTTTGAGGGGACTTGGCCGAGACGTTGAACCTGCTGGCCGTGGGGAAGATGGTGCCGACCAAGGGGCCCGTGGAGAACATCAGCCTGTTGTCCGGACCAAGAGGGTCGGTGCCCGACCCCATGGTGTCGTAGAGCCTCTTCGAGTTGAATCCCCTGCCTCCCAGGAAACCGACGGCGAGTTCCTTCTCGAGATCATGGATCTTGGCTTCTCCGTTGTGTAGTTGGATCCTGAGGACCTTTCCCGCGTAACCCTTGAGGTCAGCCATCTATGCCCCACCTCCTCCTCATTTCCAGGAAAACATATTCCGGTCGTCTGGTGTCAGGCTTTGACTCCTCATAGCTCAGCGCCTTTGTGGGGCACCGCCTTACACATTGAGGATCACCCTCGCACAGGTCGCAGATGAGGGGTTCCGATACCAACTTGACGGCATTATAGGTACACTCTTCAACGCACTGAGTGCATCCTACACAGGCCTCGATGTCTGCGGCGATGGTGCCGAGTTCGGTCCTCGTGAGGGCATTGGTGGGGCAGGCGTCTATGGCGGGGCAGTGATCACACTGTCTGCATAATACGGGGAAGTCCAAGCCGTAGACATCCTGCTTCACGACGGTAACTCGTGATAGAGTAGGGCTGAACACCTCCTCGTGGAAGAAAGAGCAGGCCAGCTCACACAGCCTGCATCCTGCGCACAGGTTCGCGTCTACTACTATCCTCTTCACCGTTTCTGCCCTCCAGATATTGTGTGATCGTCAGGTATTCAGGTTGTGCAGGACCTTCTCCAGGGTCTCCCTGCCGATGTTGCCGCCGCTGATGACGGCCCCGACCCTTCGACCCTCGAATCGTCCTGGTTCCTCCATTACTGCAGCGACCACAACTGCACCGGCCCCCTCGACGACCTGGTGGTCTTCGGTGATGAGCTGGCCGATTGCTTTCAGTATCGTCTCCTCCTTAACCAGGATGAAGTCGTCGACGTAATCCCTGCACATGTCGAAGGTTATGGATCCCTCCTCTATTCCCCCGTGGAGGCCCTCCGCTACGGATTCCTCGAGTTGGATGTCAACTATCCTCCCACGCCTGATGCTCTCGCACATTACAGGAGAGGCGACGGATTGTACGCCGATGACCTCGATGCGTCTGTCATAATTCTTCACGGCGCACCCGATTCCCGAGATGAGCCCACCTCCACCAACAGGGACTAGGACCACGTCGAGGTCCGGCACCTCCTCCACCATCTCGAGACCGATGGACCCCTGCCCCGCTATGATGTCGATGTCGTTGTATCCGGAGACAAAGGGCTTGCCTCCCTCCTTTTCCATCTCCCGTGCGAGCCTCTCGGCGTCCATGTACTCGTCTCCGTGGACCATCAGTTCAACCCCGTATCCCTTGATGGCGTCGATCTTCACTTTCGGAGTGTTGCCTGGCACGACTATTGTGGCATCGATGTCCAGCATCCGTGCAGCGTATCCAAGTCCCTGTGCGTGGTTCCCGGAGGATGCGGCGACGATGCCCTTCGCCCTGTCCTCGTCGGAGAGCTGTATGAGCTTGTTCAGGGCTCCCCTGATCTTGAAGGAGCCAGTGAGCTGCTGGTTCTCGAGCTTGAGCCAGACCTCTCCGCCGCAGAGGCCGCTCAGGTAGGGTGATCTAGCTAGAGGAGTCTTTCTGATATGCTTGCCGATCCTCCTGCGGACGGCGTAGAAGTCCCTGAGCTCCATGATACTTAGTCTCACATCGAAGACGCTTATTTATCTGCCCCCCAGATATTATCGGAAGCGCATATGAGGAGAGTCATGATCGACACTGATCCCGGAGTGGACGACGCCCTTGCCCTGATGCTCGCCTTCAGCTCGCCGGAGCTCAGGGTGGAGGCCGTCACCACCGTGGTCGGCAACGTGAGCCTCGAGCTCGCCAACAAGAACGCCCTGAAGATACTGGAGTTCCTTGGAGCCGAGGAGACTCCCGTGGCTCCAGGCGCCAGTAAACCGTTATTCAGAGAGCCACTGGATGCCACGACCTTTCATGGGAAGACCGGTCTGAGCGGGGCTGAGCTTCCAGAACCAAAGTCGGTCCTAGATCCCAGGTCTGCGGTCCAGGTGATAGTGGAGTTGGCGGAGGAGTTCGGCGAGGAGCTAACTTTGATACCTATAGGGCCTCTCACCAACATAGCGTCGGCGATACTGGCCTACCCTGACATTACCAACATGATCGGGGGCCTCGTCCTGATGGGAGGGGCTTTCAACCTCACGCCATACGGTCAGGGCAATGTGAGTGCCGTTGCCGAGTTCAACATATGGCACGATCCCGAGGCGGCGAAGATCGTCTTCGAGTCGGGGATGCCGGTGAAGGCTGTGGGCCTCGACGTGACCACTGATCCGATGAACCGCCTAGACAGGGATATGTACGAGGAGATAAGGGGTTTAGGGACGAGGAGGTCGCGCCTCGTCTCAGCTCTCTGCGGTGGGTCCATCAAGAGGTTCGGTAGGTTCAGCCTCCACGATCCGATGGCGGTCGCCTTGGCCGCTGATCCCAGCCTGGCATCGACGGAGAGCCACATCGTCGGGGTGGAGACGATGGGGGTGCTTACGAGGGGTATGACGGTCGTCGACCGTAGGCGTGTCCATCGATCAGAGGGCTCTGGGCCTCGGGCTGATATATGCGTCTCTGTAGATGGTCCCAGGTTCAAGGAGATATTCATGGAGAGGGTCATCCATGGTGGGCTCTGATCACGTGGAGCTCATCTGCTGCGGGGCCATAAACTGGGACATCAATCTCTTCATGGAGAGGCTGCCCCGAACGGGCGAGGAGGTGCAGGTCAAACAGATACGGAGGGTCTCAGGGGGTACTGCTGCGAATGTCGCAGTGGCCGCCGCCCGTATCCTCGGGCCGGGTAGGGTGGCACTCGTAGCGGCACTAGGCGACGACGAGATCGCCGAGAGACAGCTTAAAATACTCGAGGAAGAGGGCGTCGTGACTACCGGTATCATCGAGGTCGCTGGCGAGGAGTCGGGGCAGGCCTACATATCGATAGGCGCCAGGGGTGAGAACGAGATACATACCTACTTCGGCGCAAACCTTGAACTCAAAAAGGAGCACCTCTTGGAAACCAGCGTCGCCTTGCTGACCGAGGGGGGGAAGGTTGCCGTTATAATGGACCCTCCTCTTGCAGTCGCAGAAGCCCTGGCTGATACGTGCGCTGGGAACAGGGCGACGGTTATATGGGATCCTGGCGTATACGCAGAGCTGGGCCTGGAAGCCCTGGCGCCCACCCTGAGGAACGTCGACTACTTCATACTAAACAACCTCGAGTTCGAGAACCTCTTGGGCACTAGCGACCCGATTGAGGTGGGTGAGACCCTGGGTGCCGAGAGGAGGGGGATAAAGGCCATAATAAAGCGGGGAGAGGAGGGCTGCTTGCTGAGGGACGATGTCTCGGGCACCACACTGCATGTCGGAGCCGTGCCTTTGGAGAGGCTCGGGCTGGAGGTCGTCAATACTGTCGGCTGTGGGGACGCCTTCATCGGGGCTTTCGCGTCAGCCCTAGTGGACGGGCTTGAGGATCTGGAGGCACTCCGTTACGGATGCGCGGCCGGTTCTTACAAGGCGACTAGGCTGGAGACCCGGGGAGGGCCAACGGCCAAGGAGCTTGAGAGCCTCTTAGAGAGCTGGGGAGGCTTGTAACATCATTCAGGCCTATAGGCCTGTTTTCTGTGCAATATCCTTTTTTCTCTGGGTTTATGGCCATCTTGGCAATGGGTAACGGGGGTTTCATGGCGTTCCTCAAAGTGAAAGATTTCGATGCGGAGGTTGTCACCCTGATGGAGGAGGTGCACACTTTCAACATCGACGGGGCAGGATTAATTCCAGCGTAAGTGTTAAGAATCTGGGGGGCGGGAGAGGGAAGTATGAAGCATTTCCATCACACCGAAGTGAAATTGGAGGATGTGCCAGCGCCCGCTGAGGGCGTTAAGGTCAGGTGGCTCATCACAGAGGAGAAGGGGGCCCCAAACTTCGCAATGCGCCAGTTCACCGTTGAGCCAGGGGGTTCGACGCCCCAGCACGCCCACCCTTGGGAGCACGAGGTCTATGTGCTGTCTGGCTCCGGGATAGTCTTCGGGGAGGGCGGGGAGGAGGGCGTTAAGCCGGGGGATGTGGTCTACATGCCGCCCAACGAGGAGCACCAGTTCAGGAACACGGGTGGGGAGGAGCTTGTCTTCCTCTGTCTCATACCCCACCAGAAGACGTGAAACGGTTAGAGGAACCTCTTGATCAAGATCCCCCTTACAATATTTTTGAGTTCATAATTATTTTCCCTTACATCCTAGGGCAAATCCCATATAGTTGAGTCTGCGTCTATGTGGATTGGCGATCTCGTTGGAGCCGGCTATCAGGGGGATTATTGAGAAGATCATCGACATCAACCTGGACGAGGAGAGCCTCCTGAAGAAGAACCTGATTTTCAAGTACTACCAGGAGGAGGGTATCATAGGCTCTGTGGAGAGCGCCCTCTTCGGGGCTGTCTGGACCAATGTCGTTACCGCTTTGGTCGACGTGAAGAACAGGGCCAGGCAGGAGATAAGTGAGAGTGAGATGGACGAGTTCAAGAGGGTTTTCGCCTCCAGGGCTCTGGAGATCAAGTCGAAGATTAACGAGATAGCCAACATGTAGACGGGGGATACCAGACTCTACGATTTTCGTAGTGTAACTACTGAAAGGTCATTTTATTGCCGTGTTTGCCCGGTTTTATTATGCCTTTACATCCTGAAATCGTAGTTCTCTGGGAAAGGTTTATACATGGCCTGATTGCCCTAAGGGTATTCGAGATGTCTCTGCAGCCTTGTCCCCGGGTCATAGTAGGCGGCACACTTATAGACGGCACTGGCCGCTCTCCCATCTTCGACAGCGTTGTTGTGATTGATGATGAGTGGGTGGTGGCCGTGGGTAAGAGGGATGAAGTCCCAATTCCTGAGGGGGCGGAGGTCATAGACGCCTCGGGGAGGACGGTCATGCCTGGGCTGATAGATGCCCACGTCCACTTCCTCGGGATGGGCATTTCTATGATCCAGAACTTGAACTTGAGAGACACGGCTTCCATCGTGGAGGCC